>OLRY01002035.1_pt1 | contig 15631 bp, 11 predicted proteins | sample 1672541 | NCBI WGS metagenome assembly OLRY01 (sample SAMEA3136697, study PRJEB25190) | human gut metagenome | biome: human gut; feature: human-associated habitat; material: faeces | place: Austria | collected 2013
TGACGCTGAACCGGGTGTCGGAACGCTGCACATGAATGGTGAGCCGCTGATACGATTCCTGCACATTTGCCGAAGGTATATCGACTTCAGGATTCTCATACAATTCGGGCGAGAGAAACGCCGAACCGCTCAAAATGAACGTGTGCAAGTCATCTCGTATGTCGAACAAGCGGCAGTGCGGAACCGTTAATTCGTGTTCCTGACCGATTTGATAGGCAGCGGGCTGCTTTGACAGTACGCTGACCGTCTCAATAATTTCGTCGGAACGCGGACCGGCATAGCGCTCCAGCTGATCGCAGAACGGATCCAGCTTGCTCCAATCGAATGCTGCCGCATTGAAATCGTCCGATGTTGCCATTGCAATGCGACTTCCGTTCGCTTTATACTGCCGAAGCAGTTTTTGAAACGGAATACGGAGCGAATAGTTCAGCGTGCTCAGCAGCGTCTGTTTTGGCTTGTCCCAGCTCAGCTCATAGCTGGGTTTGTACGTCGAAATCATTCCTTCACAGGCAGCAATCACACTCGTTGAAAGCTTAGAAACTTTCATCAGATTCGGTGCTTCATCAACAATCAGCAGCTTGCGCGTGTAAATCGTTTCCTCGCCGGAACTCCACTCACGCAGAGCAGACAGATTCTCGATATAATATTGATCGTATCGAGCGTGCATAAAGACGAGGAACGGTGTCTGATTGGCCTTATCAGCGGCATGCAGCAATCTGCATTCTGCCGCCTGAGGGCAATCTTTTCCGGGACATTCTGCACGCGTCTGCACATCGCTGCGCTGACAGCCGCCATGGGCAATATTAAAATCGTTCGGGCTCTCGAGCACGCGAACGAGATCGCGGTTAGGAGCGTTCTCCTGTATCAAGTCGCGCAGCTCGTACGCCTCGGCGGTTTTCTCAACGACAAGGATAACGCCGCCGAGCGACTTGGCGTAATCACTCATGCGAACGAACTCGCGCGTCAGCACCTTGACAAGCGCACGCACCAGCGTAGACTTGCCCATCCCCGGCAAGAGCGGAATGGTCGTGACCGGCTCCTCCGCCTCGCCCAGCATCAGGCGGACAGTATCTCTGAGCAGCTCGCGCTGCCCAGATAGATATGTTAACCCGCGTGTAGAAAAGTACTCGTCAAGCTCGTCCATCACTTGTCCCGTCAAGTCGGCAATACAGTGCGGAGAATACGCGCACCACTCCAATGCCCGAAACTCTTCGTTTCCACCGAAACTCGAATCAGTAAATTTTTTAACGTCCTTCATGCCTCATTCTCCTCCGATTCATCAATTTCTGCAACAGAATCAGCTTCGGCTTTGCAGTCGTCCGATTCGAGTGAAAACAGGCTCCCAAGGTCATTCCCGATGCTGATTTCATGCTGTTCGAACAGCGAAAGCAGGTCATTGAGAGCGACACCCATACAGGGCAGCGGCTTGTCAGCAGGCGACAGCTTGTACTTCCACGTCGTGTCGCGTCCGCCGGTGCGGAACGGAATGCCGCCCTCTGTCAAAGCTGCCTGCAACGCTGCTTCGGCAGAGATATCGAGTTCCACGTCCCTCTCTTGCAGCCAGTCCTGATATGCAGTGAGCAAGCTCCTGCGACCACAGATCAGCAAGGGCGTTGTCTGGTTCTTGAGCGTACGCAGCCATGCCACCGACTGCGAATCCCATGTTTCCCCTTCCTTACGGATACCTGCAATGTGGTCATGCAGATACTTCTTGAAGAACAGGAGGAAGGTGTACACGCTTTCCGGATTGAGCTTTGCAGTGGTGTCTTCCGGCGGTTTGGGAGACGTTTCGGGGAGAATCGCGCCCCAAACTGTGCGAAAGAACGCCGATGCCTCATCATAAATGCAGTAGTTTTGCTGAGTACCCCAAATCAAAAGCGTTTCTAGTACGGCAAGCAATTTTGCCTTTACATGTACCATTGTATCAGCAGAGGTACATGTAAACCTGCCATCATGTTTAGATGGGATAAACCGCGCTGCACGCCGCTCAATCTCTGCGGCAAAGTCTTTCGGATTTTTACGACAGAGCACAACAAACTTCCGCAGGGTATTCTGGATATTGCTGTGCTGTGCGAAAAGTCTTTGCAGCATTTCCTCGTCGTAGTTTAACAACTCGTTGCCGTCCAACGTAAAAATTGTACGTTCGCTGCCGGCCAGCTTGCGACCCAATACCACAGGAACAGAGAACGGGTAGCTCTTACTTACTGTGTTGACCACAGCCTGCGGGATACTGTTCTCCAGCGCGACCAAACGGTTGACAACCGGTGCTGGGAGCGTCATACTTTTCTTACCGGCAGTGACCTTCAGCTTTGCATAATCTGCAAGGTCATCACTCGGCCGAGCTGCACAAAGCTCACGGTGCGGCTGCCAGCTGTGAGGTACAGTAGCCGTCCAGTGCTTGCCTTTCCATTTCTCCGGACCGCCGCAGGTACGCAGGAGTTCCTGCAGAACCGGAGACTGGGAGACGGTCTGAATCCCGGTAAGTATGACGGCAATGCTGCCGCCAAACAGCGGGTACAGAATAGAGAGCAGCGGTGCGGTAATGCACAGGACGAACAGCATCAGCAGCGTGGCGTTCTTCTGGCACAGCTCCGGCAGCTGGAACAGCGCCTGGAACGCATCCGAGCCGCTTGCGTTCCGGTAACCCGGCAACCGCGCCGTGTCGGGATCAAGCGAAACATCGATGGACTCGATGTATACGTGCTTGCTGGGCTTGCTGAACTTATTGAATTCCTGTTCAGAAATCCGGCTCCACTGATTGCCACGGAGAACTGCATAACCGATGGGATTCCTGCAATGGGTCACCATGCAGAGATCCACATCATCTGTGCTGCCACTAATATCGCAACCCAGCTTGTCAGCTGTAACTGCAAGCTTTGCGAAACTTCTTTCGCGAAAATCCATAATATCCATAATAATTACCTCCTGAAAAGTGATTTAGGCGCCTGTGTTTTTAAGCTCACAAGTATCTTACCATACGCATCGTTAATAACGCCTTACGAATACTTACGAAAAAATAAAATATGAAAGAGGCAAAAATGGTATGTATGAAAATTCAAAGTCATTAATTACTATTACCGAAGAACTATTTTCTGAGTTTCAACAAATCAAGACAAATAATTATAATTATTCTCGTATTCTGTCGAAAACGAAGGAATTAGAAACATATATTGTTCACAAAAAATGGATATATCGACAATTGAGAGAACCAGGTTCTTTATCCATTAGCATTTTACTCCTGTTGATATTGGCTGAAACAAGCAAAATGCAACCGAATAATCATTATTTTTTATCTGTATTTTGGCAACTAGAATCTTGGGTAGAAACGGTTTGTTTTGCGCAAAGCAAAAATATATTAAATGCTACACACATTGAATTCCTTCAAGATCAATATAAAATGTTCCGAGTTTACTATGACCATACCAAAAGGAAAATCAAAAGATTTCGAACAGCAAACGGTGAAAATGAAGAACGCAAAGCCTCCATACAGCGCAAGCTCCTCGACGAAGGCCAAGACATGCTTTATGAGCTTGCTAAACTGTTTTGCACATATCACAAGCAGATATATCATAATGACATTACCCGCATGACAACTACTATTTTTGAACATTTGAAGTTACTGGTTGCAGCAATTGCAAATTGCTCATGGTATTTACCTGTACTCAATTATTATTTCTTCTTCATGTTTGTGAAAAGGCATGAGTTTATATTAACCTTTAATCCCGCAGAACAATCGATTGATGAGCAGCCGAGCAATGTCTTGTATCCTAATTTGTCGTTCACTGCAATCGAAAAAGATCGATATTCTTCAACTATATACTATGAATTGTTCAATGATATTGCTAAAACACTGGCTCTTGTCAACCATGCGGATAGCCCAAACACTGAGACACTACATAAATCCAATATCTGGCAAGAAATATCCGGGTACGCTACTGATAATATGTATATGCGCATACAGCTATTCATGAAGAGTCAAGCGATCCGTAATTGCGAAAACACGATAGAGCCCGAAATATATAAAGATGACTATCATGATCCACAATATGAAGATCAAGACATCATGTCTGATTCTTGGATTGATAACACAGCAGACGAAACATATGATATAGATGAAATATCGTCTCTCCATATTTTAAACTTTTGTTATGAAACGTTATCCGGCGATGAGAGATCTGCGGTGAAAAACTGGCTCCATCACGATGAATTCGGAGAACTCCTTTTGTCATTAAACCGAATTTTAGAGCCCAGAACCCAATTGGCAATCAGCTGCGATGTGACGCCGTCAGCATCCATTGAGAATTCTATTGATAATTGCCACTCTATGCTATTCACCTTGCAAAAACAACGTATTCCCGCAAACAATGTATGGACACTGGGCATAAGGACAGACAACATTGAAGAGAGTTCACAAGCAAAACTCAAATTAGCAGAAAAATATAAAGAAATATGCGATTTTTTTGATATTCGTCGAATTAATTTATCGGCAGTTGCGATGCGAAAGGAACTAAATATTCCTACGGGCATATTTCTCGAAGGTGACACCGCCAGAAACAAATTAGAGCAGACTTTTACAAAATTTATTGAAATGCTTGAAGCACACAGAGATTTACTCTATCCTCAATGGTTCAGAAATTATCTGTCCAATCATTCCGTTATATCACCGAATGAGCAAATTGACATTTTGCATATGCGGAACGAGCTTGTAAGACGTGACTGGACAGCAAATGAGTATATTGAATTCATAAAGATTTCTGTCAATAAACCTGCCTTTTTAGCATGGATCAGCAAATATATTAATTTACTAGACTCTGAGACTTCATCAAAAGAATTGCGCAACCACATCGCTGCCGCTGCCTTCTACCAAATGATCAGCAACCTAATCTACTTCATGCGTGAGGAGATGCTGTCGTTGCTCTAAAGCCTTGCAGTGCACGAATATCTATCAAGGGGGGATATATATTTCTTATACTATATCGGAAGTCCCCCTTCAGTGGCATGAATCATCAAGCCGATCTACGGCTATACTAATTGCACAAAACATATTTAATTATATAATTTGTGCATTACATAGCATAAACTTGAAATTCGAAATCATTTATGCTATGCTTTTATCAGGAGGGTTGCCGTATGATCGCTTCGCACAAGCTCAGAAAACGAGATATCTATCTAAACAAGCTCATCGCCTTTCAGGACACAGAGCCGATCAAGGTCGTGACCGGCATCCGCCGCTGCGGCAAATCCAGTCTGCTCAAGCTGATGGCTGCTCATTTGCGCGAGAACGGTGTCAATGATGAACAGATCATCGAGATGAACTTCGAATCCTACGAGTTCATCAAAATGACCTCAGATGACCTGTATCAGTATGTGAAAGAGCGTTCGCTACCGGGCAAGCGGATGTATCTGTTTTTCGATGAATTGCAGCGTATGGCAGGCTGGGAAAACACGATCAATGCGTTTCGCGTGGATTTGGATTGCGACATCTACATCACCGGCTCCAACGCCTACCTGCTTTCGTCGGAATATTCCACCTATCTGTCCGGCCGCTGTGTGGAAATCAAAATGCTGCCGCTGTCGTTTGCAGAGTTTATCGATTTCCATTGTTTCACTATTCAAGAGGTCAAAAGCGCGCTCGGCGGTACGAAAAAGCAGGCAGTTGATGCCGACGGTACCCATTACGAGCTGCGTGAGATTTTTGACGCCTATATGCGGTACGGCGGCATGCCGGGTATTGCAGATGTCGGGTTGGAACAGGACAAGGCCCTTACCCTGCTGGACGGCATTTATTCGACCGTTATTGTGCGCGATATTCTAGAGCGCGAAAAGCGCAGAGGTCAGCGACAGATCACAGACGCCATTCTGCTCAAAAAAATTATTCTGTTTTTAGCAGATAATATCGGCAGTTCGGTTTCCGTATCCTCCATCGGCAATACGCTGGTCAACGAAGGCCTGCTCGACGAGGGCCACCGCAAGACAAAGCCCAGTGCGCATACGGTTCAGGCCTATGTGAATGCGCTGCTTGAAGCATACTTTTTCTACGATATCAAGCGTTTTGATATCAAGGGAAAGGAGTTTCTGCGCACACTGGGCAAGTATTACATCGTAGACATTGGTCTGCGCAACTATCTTCTCGGGTTCCGCAACCGTGACAGCGGCCACGCGATTGAGAACGTCGTTTATTTCGAGCTGCTGTGCCGCGGCTATGATGTTGCTATCGGCAAGGTCGGCACTGCCGAGGTCGATTTCATTGCAACCAAGGCCGATGAAAAGCTGTATGTGCAGGTAACGGAATCCATGGAGAGCGAAACCGTGCGTGCGCGCGAGCTTGCTCCGCTGCAGAAAATTGCCGACAACTACGAAAAAATCGTACTTTCACTCAATCCAGGTCTGGATTCGTCCTATGAAGGAATTAAGTCGCTGAATCTGATTGATTGGCTGCTGGAAAGTAAATAACAAAAGATAACCGCCAGGTTCCTCATGTCGGAGAAAACTGGCGGTTACTTTTGAATATCAAATTTATCCGATGTGGCGCTGTGACGGTGTATCGCCGGGAACAGCCTTCACTGCCTTGCTCATCTCCTGCATCAGCGAAGCATAGCTGAGGTCCGACGGATCGTCCGCATAGCGAATCCAGTAATGATCGTGCGCGACAATACCGTGTGTCTTACGACAGATCAGCTTCGGCTGGTAGAGCGTCAGTCCGGCGATGGCGAGCAGCTCTTTGGCATTCTGCCGCGTGGATGGGAAACACCGGTCGGCAAAGAATTTATCCAGCCGTGCAGCCGTCGGCGTCGCCTTGCCGTTCATGCCGAACAGCAGCACCGGCAAATGGGAAGGATTGAGCACCGTAAACTGCGGCTTGTTATTCTCATCATAGCAGACCTGTACTACGGGCGTCTCTTCCCAATAGATTGTGAAATCAACAGGTTTCATGCGAAATACTCCTTTAGCTGCTGCAATCTTATCTGCAGAATCGTACGGCAATAGTCGAGCATCCGTGCAGACAGCGGCAGACCATCGAATACGGTATCCGGAATGCTGTCCGGCAGGACAATCCCGCTCGGGAGCTGATTTACCAAGTGCAGCTGTTTGGAAAAGCTCGTAGAGAATGGTTTTGCTTTGCAGGAATACAGGTACTGCTCTACCGGACGATGCTCCGCCTGCATGAAACCAAGTGCATAACCGCTGTCAAACAACGGTGGAAAACGGTATGAACCATCTGTTTCGTCCTTGAGAACGCCAAAATTATTCAAATGACGATCCTCATTGCAGATCAGGAAATCAAACAGCAGCATGGTGTTCAGATAGTCTCGCGCATCCAGCCCGGTCAGCGTACGAAACAGGTCAATGACGAGCGCATAGTTTTCTTTTGCGGAAACAGCCCATTGAATTGGCTCATCCGAACTTTCCACCATGGTTTCAAACGAAATAAAACTCTCGTTCTTGTGACAGAAGTTGTGTGAGATCGTACCAAGCAGAAGTTTTTCATCGTCTATCCGAATATGGCATAGCTGATATTGCACGACAGGAATATGCAGCAGCTCGCCAACACGCGAAGCAATGACTTCTGCAATGGCATCCTGATATTCCCGCCCATGATCGACGCGATTCGCTTTCAGATAGTAATCCGTTTCCGGCTGATACCATTTCATTGCGTCGCCCTTGCTCATAGCTGAAAGCAGTGACGGAATACTCGTCGCAGTTTCAATAAAACCATACAATGCACTCACCTGCCTTTACTATATTATATAGATTTCCTCCGTTTGGACGCAGGAGGTCATTATAAGAATATAGAGAAACAAACAACTCCCGGCCGTGAAGATTGGTCAGGAGTGAAGAGTGCTAAGAGTTGGAATTATGGAGTTTTTTGAAGAAAACTTATAATTCAATCTATAACTAAAAACCGGAGCGAAGGCGATATCTGCACTGTGTAAACACGAAATACATAATCTGCATTATGCCTTTACGCGCCACAGCACTTCATACAGCTTGATAATACGTCCAAGCAGCAGCGCGGACAGCACGGTTCCCACACCGATGCCGTAAAACGGGCTGTGATTGACGATACACAGCAGCGCGCTGATCACAACCATGGATAGGTCAAACGAGTTTTTGACCGTGGAAAACCGCAGATGAAATACCTCGGAAATGGTGTTCACAATACCGTCTGTCGGCGTGAGCACCATTTTGCTCTTCACGCACAGAAATACGCCGGCCGCGGTGACAAACATGGTCAACACAAAGCAGACGAGCCGCGCAGGCAGCGCGAACGGCAGCACAGGAATGAGCCAGTCGTACACATCGGTCAGCACGCCGAATGCGAACGAAAGCGGGATTTCGAGCAGATAAGTAAGTGTGATTCTGCGCGACAGAATGCACTGCATCACTACAAAAATCAGATAACAGATGATGGACGCGGTGCCAAGTGAAATGCGGTAAATCTCCGAAATGGCGTACATAACCGAGCTGAATGCCGCCACACCGACGTTGTAGCGCACGTTCAGCACAACGGCCGCCGCGATCAGATTAAGACCGACAATGTACCAAACGGCACGCTTGCCGGTGCCTGCAGTTGTTTCCATGTACATTCTCCTTTAGCTGTTTTTCAGATTGTCCAGCGTCTGAGTAATGAGTTTGAGCAGTGTATCCCGATCCTCCGCACTGATATGGTCAAGCAGCACATCGCCGAAGTCGGTGCAGTTGCGCTGCATGGTCTCGTGCAGCTCCTCACCTTGCGCGGTAAGCGTAACCACTTTGTACCGCGCGTCATGCGGAGACACACGGGTGATGAGTAGACCCTTGTTCACCATGCGTTCCACAATAGCACGCGCCGCCTGATGCGTAATCCCGAGATGGGTTTTCAGGTCTGCGGCGGCGCTTTCCGGGTGCGCGTGGAAGAACAGAAGCGCGTCTGCCTGATCGGCGGTCAGATCAAGTTTTTTCAGATCGCGATTGCGCCGCTGTGTGATGGTATTTGATATCTGCTGTATCTTTCGAGAGAGAATATAGGTAGACTGCATGAATATCACCCGATTTCTATATAATATACAATACGTTGTATATTAGCAGAAGAGCGCCGTTCTGTCAAGACGAATTCTTCCCCTGCCGAACAATTCCGGTTGTCAAATCTGCTGAAGCTGTGTTATGCTGTTGCTATCAGCAAGACACTGCGGCAGGAGGCGTTGAATAATGGATCAGGGGCATATCATATTCCGTGTACTGCATCACGAGAATATTTCGATCACAATGGATGCAGGCGTATCGCTGTTTTTCGGTCTGCACGGACAGTACACGATTTCCACTGCGCAGGAAAGCTACACCATCGGTGCTTCTGAGGTATACGCCGTATCTCCGTTCACGCTGTACCGCGCTGTCAGCGGAGAGGATGCAGGCATGCTGCAGATTACGCTTTCGCCTGAAATTCTGCAAAAGGCTGACTGGCCGCAACGGCAGATGATCGACTGCTATCTGTCCCGCAGTACACTGACGGATTCGGTCGCACAGGACATTCGCAGACGGTGTGCGGCACTGTTCCGGCTGTATTTTCAGCAGACTGATCAGGTGGAACTGCAGCGGCAGGCGGTATCGCTAGCCTCTCTGCTGTGGAGCCGCTTTTCCACAACCGACTCGGTTCAGCCGGAAGATAGCATCAACACGCTGAAACTGCTGGAATCCGCACTGAAAATGATCCATACGCAGTGGAACCAGTCGATTTCCCTGTCCGAGACAGCGGCACAGCTGTATGTATCGGACAGCTATATCTCGCGTGTGTTCAAAAAGTATGTGGGAACCACATTTACCAAGTATCTGGTCGATCTGCGGCTGTCTCATGCGGTCAATGATCTGAAAGGCACGGACTCAGTAACCGAGATTGCCTATCGAAACGGTTTTAAGAGCGATAACTCGTTCATCGACTTTTTCAAGAAAGCCTACGGGTGCACACCGGGCAAATACCGTCAGCAGCTGAAACAGTCTGCCGATACACCGGAGCCGCCTAAAGAGGATGTTTCGGACTGGCTGCAGGAACTGCTGCAGTATGCAGACGGCGCAAGCCTGTATTCAAAGAGTGCACCGACTGTCATTCGCAAGACGGTTCGTCTGCCTGAGACGCAGGATGGCGAACCGATTTGCCAGAGTTGGCGACAGATGGTGAACATCGGCTACGCGCATGACGGTCTGATCGGCTCGGTGCAGGAGCAGCTGCGTCGTGCGCAGAAGGAGATTGGCTTTACCTATCTTCGGTTTCACGGCATTTTCGATGATGATATGCATATTTATCAGGAAAACGAGGATGGTTCACCGTGGTTTAATTTTGCCTACGCCGACCTGCTGTTCGACTTCATTCAAGAGATTGGGCTGATTCCGTATGTGGAGCTCGGTTATATGCCGTCTAAATTGGCAAAAACGCAGTATACCGTGTTCGACAATCCAGCAATCTGTATCAGCATGTACAATGATTCGGAAAAGTGGCAGGCGTTGGTGCAGGCATGCCTGTCGCACTGGATTGACAAATACGGTCTGGCGAATGTGCGCAAATGGCGATTCACCGTGTTTTCGATGAATTACAGCAGACTGCAGTATACCGCGCCGGTCATGTCACACGAGGACTACTGCAAGATGTTTGAAGCGACCTATCAGACGATTAAAATGATCGATCCCGAACTAAAGCTGGGAGGTGCCGGATGCTTTCCGGGTATTGCACTTGCACCGGACGGTCTGCGTCGGTTTCTTCTCGATGTTAAGGAGCACGGCTGTCCGCCGGATTTCATCACGGTACAATGCTATCCGCACGAAGACTTTTCACAAGATAGTGATTTCTTCTATTTTACCTCTAAACAGACCTCGATGCCGTCGGTGCTGAGTAAGGACAAGAATTTTACCCTGCACTTTCTGCAGCGGCTGAACCGCATCCGACAGGAAATTGGCTTTGCAGACTGTCCGGTTGTAGTTGAGGAGTGGAATTCTACCCTGTGGCAGCGTGATCTGTCAGGCGATACCTGTTACAAAGCGGCATGGCTCATCAAAAATGTTCTGCAGAATTATGATCAGGCGGAATATCTCGGCTACTGGCTGCTGACCGACTTTCTTGACGAATGGCTGGTACCGGGCGGCGTATTTCATGGCGGATACGGTCTGTTTACTATCAACGGAATACCCAAGGCCGGCTATCAGGCCTTGCGGATGCTGGGTCGAATCGGTGAGCGCAAAATCGCTTCCGGTGAGGGATGGTTTGTCTCCCGAACCGAAAACACGATTCAAGTCTATCTGTACCATTACTGCCATTATGATGCGCTGTACCGCTACCGCTATCAGAAGCTGACCGACCCACACGATGCCTACAAGGTGTTCGAGGTTGACGGACGGCTCAAAATCGAGCTGGAACTCTGCGGATTGGACCCGGGTGTATATCGGCAGGAAAGCTGGACGCTCAACCGGTCGGCAGGCTCAACATTTGACAAATGGCTGGAAATGGAAGCGCCCAGAGTCATGACGCCGGAGGATTTAAACTACTTAAACGATATGGCACAGCCGCTCTGTAAAATTCGAGATACGGATACCGCAGGTGCGCTACACCTGCAGACGGAACTGGAGCCGCATGAGGTACGTCTGATTGTGCTGAAAAAGCGGGATGGATAAGATACCCGCGCAAGGAAATCCGTCATTTTTGCAGTCTGATATCGAAAAACTGAACTCTATCATACAGAAATACTCTGTCACGCAGAGAAACCGCCGGAATATCGGGAGCGATATTCCGGCTTTTCTGTATTCCTTCTCCGCATTTGCGAGTAAACTGTAAGCATGAAAACGAGCAGACCTGCAGGAAAACGCTCACATAAGAAAGAAAAAGAAAAGGGGAGAAAAACATGGCAGCAACAAGACAGACTGTGCAGAGCAATGCAAGCACAAATGTAAAAACCAGCATCTTTGAAAAGATCTCCTACGGTATGGGCGATGTTGCATGCAACGTAGTATTCGCACTCACCAGCGGTCTGATCACGTACTTCTACACCAACGTCATGAGCGTATCGGCGGCTATGGTCGGTATGATAATGCTCATTTCGCGTATTTTTGACGGTATTTCCGATGTGGCGATCGGCCTCATCATGGACAAGGTGCATTCCAAGCACGGACGAGGCCGAGCATGGGTGCTCTGGATGGCACTTCCGTACGGCATTTCCGCCGTAGCGCTGTTCTGTCTGCCCGCAAATGCAACCGCGGCTGTGCAGGCCATCTACATTTTCATCACCTATAACCTGTGTACAACGGTTGTCTACACTGCACTGAATCTGCCCTACGGCGCAATGGCTCCGCTGATGACCAGTAACGAGCAGGATCTTGCCCGCATCAACCTGTTCCGCATGGCGATGTCGCCGATTGGCAACATGATCGTTTCTGCGGCCTCCCTGCCCATCATCAACCGCATGGGCGGCGATCAGGCGGCGTGGATCAAGGTAACGCTCATCTACTCGGTAGTCGCTATCGGCCTGCTTCTCTGGTGCTTCTTCGGCACCAAGGAACGCGTCAACACCCAGGCCGCACAGGAAGCAGAAAAGCTGCCGGCAAGCGTTCGTTTTGGCGCACTCATTCACAACAAGTACTTCCTTATGATCCTGTTCGCATCCCTGTTCCTTGCGGTTTACCAGACCGTCAACGGCACGGTTGCAACCTACTACGCGCAGTACATTCTCGGCAACAACGAATATTACAGCGTGCTCAATCTGGCGGAAAACATCCCGCAGGTAGTCGTTATCATGATTCTCGCGCCGTTCATCAAGAAGTTCGGCAAGCGCAATCTGGTTCTCGCCGGTGCAATTCTGACCATGGTCGCTCAGCTGACGCTGCTGGCGGTCCCGGCAAATCCGGCGTTCGTTGCCGCTGTTGCTGCAATCCGCGGCATCGGCAAGGCTCCGCTGTTCGGCTGTGTATTTACCATGATGGCTGACGTTGTCAACTACGGCCACTGGAAGACCGGCGTTCGCGTACAGGCTCTCATTTTCAGCGCTGCAACGGTCGGCCAGAAATTCGGCGGCGGCATCACCGGTGCAATCATCGGTCAGCTGATGGACAAGTCCGGCTTTACCGGTCTGGCGCAGGAAATCCCGTCCGCTGTTGCAATGGTAGAAAATCTGTACATCTGGGGCACGGTATTCGCATGGGCAATCATCATCGCGTTGATGCTGGCGTACAAGTTGGAGAAGAACTATGACGACATGATTCGTGACATGGAGAACAAGGGTATGCTCAAGCAGGCAGACTGACAAGGAGAATCGCAATGTATCAGAACTATCAATATGAAGTAGACCCGAAAGACCCGCTCAAGCCGCTCTTTCAGGGTACATTTGAGAAAAAAGTAACGGTTGGCGGAAAAGAACGCCGCTATCTGGTGTACATTCCAAAGGGTGCGCGTCCTTCTACGGCAGGCGTGTTTATCCTGCCGGAGAATGGCAAGACCGCCGATGATCTCTGGCGCGACAGCTGGTGGCGCATGATTGCGGACACCGAGGAGACCAAGGAAAAGCTGATCGTATTCTTTCTCGAGCCGGAGAACGGTGTGTGGAACACAGACGAAGCATACGGCAAGCCGGACGGCGATGTGGCATATATCGACGCGGTCTATCTCGCGGGCACACAGCGGCTGAAGTTCTGCGTGCACGAGTCCAAGTTTTACCTGACCGGCTGCCGCGAGGGCGGCGTGATGGCCAACATGGCGGCGATGTACAATCCCGCCGTGTGGGCAGGCGTGGTCAGTGTGGGTGGCTCGGAGGTGCCGGAGGACTACCGCAAGGCGGCGGCAGCGGATTTCTGCACCAATCTGGACGGCTTTATCGACGAAACACACCGTCTGAACCTCAAAAAAAGCGATATCCCGATGCCGGCATGGGTGATCGACGATCCGGAAGTCCCGACCGGGACGGACAATGGTACGGCGGCTTACTGGTGCGCGTCCTGCGGCATCACGGAAACGGGGCACCAGATCGTGCCCGACGTGATGGAATATGTCCGCACGGAGGAGCCGCCCTACGCACCCAATCAGGAAAAGCAGGCATTCCGAGTTTGTACGAGCGCAATCGCAGGCGCTTCCGCGGATTATGCCAATCCGCTGCTGCGTCGGATTTGGAAGGACTTCCTGTACCGGCAGCGCCGCTGGATGAGCGGCCCGGGCGGCGACCTGCGCGTCACAAAGGACCCGGTGGCCGACCTCGGTATGGAATACCATTACGAGGGGATCGGCGGCTGGATGCGCGAATGGTATGTTTACGTACCGGAGCAGGTCAAGGCGCAGCCGGAAAAGCCGGTTCCGTTGGTATTCGCGATGCACGGCTATACCTGCGCAGGCGAAATCTACGCGGGCAATTCCGAGTGGTACAAGGTTGCGGATAAGCATGGCTTTATTGTGGTGCATCCTTCGGCAACGCCGGGACAGATGCTGATGAGCAATCAGGCGTGCGACCCGGATAATGTGCCGCTGCCGGCATGGAACTTCATGCACAATGCGCCGGACGGACCGGATGAACTGGAGTTCTTCCGCGCGATGCTGGAAAAAACCTGCGCGGCGCATGCGATTGACCGCAGCCGCGTTTATGCAACCGGCCATTCGCATGGCTCGGTCATGACGCAGGTTCTGGCGATGGCGATGAGCGAGGTATTCGCGGCGGTCGCGCCCTGTTCGGGTATTGTTTTTCAAATGCCGGATATGAATATCCGTGCCCTGCCTGAGATCGTAAGCCGTAAAGATGTTCCGGTACCGATCTGGATGTTCGGCGGCGAACAGGAGGCTTGGCTGCTGCCGAACAAACCAACGGCGGACAACGAGACCGGCGACAGCCTGCGCATCTGGCGTGGCATCAACCATATAATGCCCGAGATGCCGGACGATTTCTCGACCGGCTGGACGGTGCACGGCCGCTGGCACGATCTGACCTACCGCCGCGGCGACGGCGCGCCGATGGTGAATTTCACTTGGGTGGACTATATGCCGCATGCGACCATGACTGAGATGAGTTTCCGTATCTGGGAGGAGTTCTTCAGCAAATTCTCTCGTGTAGACGGCGAGATCAAGTATAACCCAGGAGTATAGATGAGCAAAACTTGTTTTGCGCTGCCGACATATAAGCACAATGCAGCCGGGCCTCTCAATCACGAGAGACCCAGCTGTATTTTTCCTGAGATTCAAGATAAAGTGCCATTTGAGTATAATATCCAATCTTGCGTTCGAGCGTTTTCACAACAGAAAGGTACAGCAAAATGGTGTTTGGTAAATGGTATCTACTCATTTATCAAATTAAAGGCGAACGAGTTTTTGTTGAATACGTGATTGATGGACGGCAGGATTATCAATGGCTGATTCAGTAAAATTCTAATACAACATCTGACGAGCGCAGGCAGAAATGTCTGCGCTCGTTCTATAGCGCTTACTCGTATTCGCATTATATGGATTTGATGCGTTTAAGCGCAAGAGAAGTCTGGGAACACCTGCGGTAAAATGTGTTTGCCTTCAGTCCTGTCTGTCGCATAGCCTCAGCCGCCGTAATCTCTCCTGCCCGCCAGCGAGCAACCACCCGCTCGAAGTTATCTGGCAGAGGCATCGGTTTGCGGCCGGTGTACTTGCCTTGCTTTTTGGCAATCGCGA
>OLRY01002056.1_pt1 | contig 15459 bp, 9 predicted proteins | sample 1672541 | NCBI WGS metagenome assembly OLRY01 (sample SAMEA3136697, study PRJEB25190) | human gut metagenome | biome: human gut; feature: human-associated habitat; material: faeces | place: Austria | collected 2013
CAATATTAATTTGGTTAAAATGAACAACTTAAAATGTTTTTCAAACACGCTCTAGCACGCTCGATATATCGGACGTGTTATTTTTATGCTCTTTTTGAGAAAGAAAAATTAAAGAAGATGCTTATTATAAGAACGACATACTTAAAATTAATATACAAAGGCAAAGCAATCAAATAGCACTGCCATCATAAAATGTTTGTAGAATTTTTCATCAATATATTTGTTATTTTGTAAGGAATTGTAATTGTTATCTCTGCGAAGAGACGATGTAACAACAACGAGAACTGTAGTGCGGATTACCAATTTCAATCCACGCCTCCGCGAAGGAGGCGACTAATGGACGAATAACTAATACGTTATTATTTCCAATTTCAATCCACGCCTCCGCGAAGGAGGCGACTCCGGAGGAATCAATGGCATATAGCTCCTCATGATTTCAATCCACGCCTCCGCGAAGGAGGCGACGGTTGTTTTAACGGAAGTTTAGAGCAGTTTAGAATTTCAATCCACGCCTCCGCGAAGGAGGCGACCCGTGTAAACGGTCTTTAATGCGGCTACGATTTTAATTTCAATCCACGCCTCCGCGAAGGAGGCGACGTTACAAATTTTCTGGACGCACGATGGCCAAGAAAATTTCAATCCACGCCTCCGCGAAGGAGGCGACTTTATCCAAACATAGTTAATTTAAAATCATTAGAATTTCAATCCACGCCTCCGCGAAGGAGGCGACGCAGGGTGTTTCGCGAGATGGAAGAATCGTATAATTTCAATCCACGCCTCCGCGAAGGAGGCGACGCTATTCTCTGGACTTTTATCCCTAAAATCTGAATTTCAATCCACGCCTCCGCGAAGGAGGCGACTTATGCTGACAAAAAAGGTAAAGTATGGCATATATTTCAATCCACGCCTCCGCGAAGGAGGCGACAGTATTTCATAAACTAAATTCTTCATTTAATATATTTCAATCCACGCCTCCGCGAAGGAGGCGACTACAGCATCCAAATTCCAGTCAAACCCTTTGCATATTTCAATCCACGCCTCCGCGAAGGAGGCGACTATCTGTATATCTGTCTTAAATGGTTTAGATAAGATTTCAATCCACGCCTCCGCGAAGGAGGCGACTTTTTTCAGTGCATCCACAATACTAATTTCTTTTGCAATTTCAATCCACGCCTCCGCGAAGGAGGCGACAATATTTCAACCGAAACGCTTGACGCTATTAAAATTTCAATCCACGCCTCCGCGAAGGAGGCGACCCCAACATTTTAGCACCTTCATTTTCAGTTAGATTTCAATCCACGCCTCCGCGAAGGAGGCGACTCTAGTTGTTGGTGAGTATCCGTTAACCTCTTTATTTCAATCCACGCCTCCGCGAAGGAGGCGACGGTTCTGGTACACCAACCGTATATACCCCATTTGATTTCAATCCACGCCTCCGCGAAGGAGGCGACCGGCAACATCTTATCAGTTGAGAAGATGAAAAAATTTCAATCCACGCCTCCGCGAAGGAGGCGACAAATGTTATTGTTTCACCTTCTCTACAATTTTCAATTTCAATCCACGCCTCCGCGAAGGAGGCGACGCTTCAATTCTTGAAGTTACTAATTTAACCACAATTTCAATCCACGCCTCCGCGAAGGAGGCGACTATCGTTTTTCAATTCAGATACAGCAACTTTTGATTTCAATCCACGCCTCCGCGAAGGAGGCGACTGGAAAATCTCACGGAAACAATAGGTAGTAACGAAATTTCAATCCACGCCTCCGCGAAGGAGGCGACACGCATTGATTCACGGTCAATCTTTCCTTTTTTGATTTCAATCCACGCCTCCGCGAAGGAGGCGACCACTTAACGCCAATTCCGTTCTCTTTTGTCTTGTAATTTCAATCCACGCCTCCGCGAAGGAGGCGACGGAAAGGCAGTGAGCGACCTATGAACCATGAATCCAATTTCAATCCACGCCTCCGCGAAGGAGGCGACGAAGAACCCTCTGGAGATGCGCAGGAGAATACAGAGATTTCAATCCACGCCTCCGCGAAGGAGGCGACTGATTTTGAGTACTTCGTAGGCGATGCGATCGAATTTCAATCCACGCCTCCGCGAAGGAGGCGACTTTTGTGCTTCTAACGCCGCTCTGTAGCTCCTAAATTTCAATCCACGCCTCCGCGAAGGAGGCGACTCAGCTTGGCGGCGAAACTGAATTTAATTTTGGCATTTCAATCCACGCCTCCGCGAAGGAGGCGACATCCGCGGCGATATGCAAGCTATCGAATACCTTGATTTCAATCCACGCCTCCGCGAAGGAGGCGACCGACTGGGTAGCCGGAGAGGTTCTCCCGTCTATTAATTTCAATCCACGCCTCCGCGAAGGAGGCGACGGGATTGATGACGAGCCGCAATTTAAGCGAAACATTTCAATCCACGCCTCCGCGAAGGAGGCGACTTGCTCAAAATATAATCGGCTGTTTCCATTTTAATTTCAATCCACGCCTCCGCGAAGGAGGCGACGTAAATTTTATATCATATAATTAAACAAAAACAATTTCAATCCACGCCTCCGCGAAGGAGGCGACTCGCGAAGTACTGCGATTTACATATAAAGTCATTTAGGATTTCAATCCACGCCTCCGCGAAGGAGGCGACTACATCCGGAACCACAGGAGTGTACTACAATAAGCATTTCAATCCACGCCTCCGCGAAGGAGGCGACAAGTACGGTTCATCATTAATTATCTGTGTCCGAATTATTTCAATCCACGCCTCCGCGAAGGAGGCGACTGGAATATTTACAAAGCTACACGAGAGATTAAAATTTCAATCCACGCCTCCGCGAAGGAGGCGACAACAAAGCACCGAAAACCGAAAGGAGGCGCAAGAATTTCAATCCACGCCTCCGCGAAGGAGGCGACACTGTCTACGAGAGTATTATTACTCAGGCAGAGAATTTCAATCCACGCCTCCGCGAAGGAGGCGACGAAATCGGAAACAGGTGTTGAATTATCCTCTGGGATTTCAATCCACGCCTCCGCGAAGGAGGCGACAAATTAGAAACATATATGCTTAATCACATCGAAATTTCAATCCACGCCTCCGCGAAGGAGGCGACCGCATCAAGTGATGCGACTGTGCAAAAATTTTGATTTCAATCCACGCCTCCGCGAAGGAGGCGACTAACCGTCAACAGAGATTTGAGGTGTAAAGATGATTTCAATCCACGCCTCCGCGAAGGAGGCGACGACCAGTAGGCAGTTTTTACATACATTTCCTACATCATTTCAATCCACGCCTCCGCGAAGGAGGCGACTTTGATACCGCGATGTCTCAGGTAGCAGCTACTATGGATTTCAATCCACGCCTCCGCGAAGGAGGCGACCGCAACATATTGTAATACCTCAGCTATCATGTACATATCTAGTCTCAACAACTTTTTTGTCCGCTATTTTTAGCTTTATATCGCAATATATTGTACTATTTTTCCTTTTTTAAGTGCGAATGGCCTGCGTTTTTTGCGTAGCTTATAATTCGCACTATGTTTAATTTTTAATATTTTCTATATTTTATTTCAAGGTATTCCTTTTAACGAAGATAAGATAATAAGAAACTTTTTCTTTCTACATTTGACTATATCTAAATTTAGAAAGATTTTCGAAAAAGGGATTTTGGCAATCTCCATTCTCACCAACTGTAGATTTCGATTAGACAGAAAGAAGAAATAATACCATATCCCAGATGCGGCTTCGGAGCGTGTTTAGGATGCGGATGAGCATTTTAAACACAGCGACTACAGAGCAGATGGGATATGGTAGTATTTCTTTTTTCGTCTACACCAAATCTACAGATCCGTATCGTCTATATCAATCTCTTTTGGTTGCTTACGATAGAGGATATCATACATTACCGGAACGATAAACAATGTCATAAGTGTTGCGTATAACAGGCCGAATGCGACTACAACCGCCATTCCTTTCTGCATTGCATTTCCGGCATCCTGTGAAAATACCATAACGCTCATAGAAAGTATTGTTGTGAGTGCGGTCATGAGGATTGGTCGCATCCTTGTTTTTCCTGTTTCGATCAGTGCTTCTTTTTTTGCCATGCCGCCCATCCGCAGCTGATTGACGTAGTCTACAAATACAATACCATTATTTACAACGGTTCCCATCAGGATCATGAAGCCCATTAATGCCATCGATGAAATGGACAAATGGAAAATTCCAAGACCGATCATTCCGCCTGTAAATGCCAGTGGTACGGTAAATATAACAATAAACGGAGATAAGAGGCTCTGGAACTGTGCTACCATGATAAGGTAGATGAGCAAAAAGCCGAGTGCTAATGCTTTTCCCATCTGTTTTAACATTTCTGTGGTCTGTGTTGCATCTCCTGCAAGTTCTACTTCGTAACCATCTGGTGCTTTATATTTATCAATCTTTTCTTGAAGTTTTCTTGATAACAAGGTGGCATTGGCATTCTCTTCCAATTCTGCTGTTACCGTCAGATACGGCTTTTGATTTTCTCTGGTGATACTTTCCATGCTGTATCCATCGTCTTCTGATGCAAATTCAGACAGTTTATATGTATGTTTTTCATCTTCGCCATCACTATTTTTTTCTGTGGTTTCGATTTTCATATCTAAAATATTTTCATAGGTGAGTTTGTCTGTCTCATTAATCAGATTTACTTCCACATCTTTATCATCCATATTTAAGGTAATCGCATTTTTTTCGGTCGTTGTATGTTTTGCGATTTCCTGATAAATCTGTGCTATCGTAAGACCATGTTCTGCTGCTTTATTTCGATTAATTTTTAAATGTAACATCTTATCGGCAGTTTCGATACCATTTGTTGCTGTTTTTACTCCAGGGATGTTTTTCATCATCTTTACAACATCTTCGCTGATCTTAATTAATTTCTGCTGATTTTCTCCGTATACATTGACAGAAAGTCCTCCGCCGCTAAGAGTGGACATATCACCTATTGCAGAGGAAGATACCGTAAGTTTTTTACATCGTACATTCTTTGTCTTATTCTCGATATCTTTTCGGATTTTACGGAATTCCTTGGTTGTTTTAATATTTTCTTCTGTAATAATATTAAAAGTAAATGTTGTATAATTATCTGTTGCTCCGGTTTCCATCATACTTGAAGTTACACTGGCATTGCCATCAAGACCTGCCACCTTCTTAATTCCGTCTATTCCTGTCAGTATTCCCATTACTTCATCGGCTGTCTGGTATGCCTTTTCTTTCTTGATCGTATCTTCTAATGTCATGCTGACTGCAATCTGGTTACTGTCCATATCATCCATCATAACAATTCCTGTCCGCATACTCTGCATCACACAAATGATGAGCAATACAATAGAGATAAGCAGCGGAATGATTTTAAATCGCAGTGCAAGTTCTAAAATGTTTCCATAAATGTCCTTTATTTTCTCAAACCATGGCTGTTTTATCTCTTTTGCTTTTCGAAGAATTACCGAACCCATTGTCGGGACAACGGTAAGAGCCACAAGCAGTGAGGCAATCAGTGCATACGATATCGTAAATGCAAATGGAATCAATAACTGACTTACCATACCGGATGTGTAAACCATCGGGAGAAATACACAGATTGTTGTAAGTGTGGAAGCTAAGATTGGCCCCGCTACCTGTGCTGTTCCCCGAACTGCTGCCTTTGGCGCTGGCATGCCTTCATTGCTGAATCGATATACATTTTCCATAACTACAATAGAGTTGTCTACAAGCATACCGATACCAAGACAAAGTCCGGCCAGAGACATAACATTAATATTGATTCCGGTAAAGTACATGATAATAATCGCAAATAATACACTAAACGGAATACTAAATGCAACAATGATTGTCGGACGTATATCTTTTAAGAAGAGAGCAAGGACGATGATCGCAAGTACCGCACCTAATAAAATACTATTCAATACACTCTTTATAATGATATTGATATACTCTCCCTGATTCATTATGATCGCAAAAGAAAGACCTTTATATTTCTGCTCCAGTTTTTTAAATGCATTCTGAATTCCTTTGGATACGGTACTTGTATTCGATGTACTTCCTTTAAATACAGATAACAGAATCGCATTCTCTCCATTTACTTTTGAATAAGCTTCTCCCTGATTATCTACAACGGTTACATCTGCAACGTCTTTCACCCGAATCTTTCCTACTCCGTCAATCTTCGTAAGTACAAGATTATTCAGCTGCTTTTCATTTGTAAAATTATCTCCGACTTCTACAAGCCACTGATGATCACTCTTGTCTTCGATATATCCTGCCGGCATTGAAAAATTCTGTGCTGAAATCATTGTTGATAAAGTATCGAGACTCAGCAATGCATCAATGTTTGCGTTCTCTCTGGCAGCCTTTCTGGAATCTTCCAGCTTATCCTCTGCATCATCTAATTCCTTCTGCGCTGACTCTATCTGTGTTTTTCCGGCTGCAATCTGTGCCTGACCAGCACCAAATCCGGCTGCTGCAGAATAGCCGCCTGCAATTAATTTTGACTGCTGCTTATCAAGCCCTTTCATCTGCTCTTTTAACTTATCAATAATCGTCTTTTGTACTTTAATCTTTATTTTTAAATTAGAAAGTTCTGTATCAATCTGCGGAAGACGAACTTCCACTACCTTATACATTTGCTTCAAAGAATCTATCGTCAGTTTAGAAAACTGTTCACCATACCCCATCTGCTCCATCCAGGAGACAAACGCTTCAAACTGCTTTGGATGATTCACTGCCTCTTTCACCGATTCCGGAATTGTAATTCCCATCTGTTTTGCTGCTTCACCCATTGTCACATTCAAATTTTTGAATGTATTGTTCAAAGTATGGTATGTCTTCTCAAGACCTGCTTCTTTATATGCCTTTTTTTCTGCTTTTAATGCGCTCTGGCTCGCCTTCAGACTATTAAGTTCTGCTTCGTATGCTGCTTTCTGTGATAATGCCTCAGCAAGCTTTGTCTGCGCCTCAGCAAGCTTCTGATTCGTTTCTTGCTGCTTGCCGCTTAACGTCTTTTCCTGCTTTTTTAACTGTTCTTTACTCTTTTTTAGAGAAGCTCTTGCATCTTCAATCTTCTCACTTGCCTCAAGAAGCTTGTCATTCGTCTGTCCGAGAATCTTATCATTCATCTGGTTAATCTTCTTCTCATTCAGACGAATCTCTACATGATCTTCAATAAGACCGTTAGCCGACACACTTGCTACACCATCCTGACGTTCTAAATATGGCTTGATTGTCTTTTCTGCAAAATTAGACAGCTCTTTAATATCCTTCCCTTCGTAACTGACACTGGCATACATTGTCGCCATCATATCCGCACTTATCTCCATGATATTCGGTGTTCCACATCCCTCCGGCAGACTCAGCGAATTCAATGCCTTAGATACACGAACAAGCGCCGCTTCCATGTTGGCATCTTCCGCAAATTCAAGCATCAGCATCCCATAATTATTGGCAGAAGTACTTGTCAGTTTCTCTACGCCATTAATCGTACCAAGCGTACTCTCCATCGGCTTAATAACATCATTCTCCACCTTTTCCGGAGAAGCTCCTACTTCTGTTGTAATCACCGCCATATATGGCAGTTCTAACTCCGGCAGAAGATCTGTCTGCATCTCACTAAGACTGACAAAACCAACAACCAAAACAACGATTACCGTCACCAGAACAAAATACGGTTTCTTTACAAAAAATTTCGTCATATCCTTTCCTCAAACTTTCCTTTTACTCTTTTTTACTCTTTCTTATTCATTCTTACTCTTTTATTCCCTAAAAACATCTACTCTCTGTAACTGTTCCCTGCCATCAGAGCTGTTTCATCAAAATTAAACAGTATTGTATAAATTGTATCATGAACTCCTGATTTTTTTCAATAGAGGAAAGAGCGGAAATCCTCTTGCATTAAATCATTATTCTGCTATCATAGGATTACGAGAGTAGCTAACATCATGATACTATTCTTAAATTTCAGGAGGTTTAAAAGACATTATGATACAGGATATTTACCCACATAAATTAGATAACCATTTTGATATTGATGCAAAGCCGGATAATGATAGCATCGTTTTATATTTCACTAAGGAAGGGATTCTTCATAAACTCTCTTCTTATAAAGATTACGAAAATTATCTCTTTTTCCCGACCGTTCAGGATTTTATAACAAAAGACGGTACATTTCCTTTTGAAAAAGATGCCCTTACTTATCTTTTTTCTGTCGATGATGCTCATTACTTTTTATTAGAACAGGAACCTGCACAACTTCCAAAAGGCTTTACCTTTACCCCGATCCGTAATCTTCGCAAAAAAAATGTCCACCCAAAGCACTGTATTTTTGCGGGTATCACAGGCTTTCAGCTTCGTAACTGGTATAAAAATAATCGTTTTTGCGGATGCTGCGGAAATAAAACTGTCCACTCTACTACAGAACGAGCTTTAATATGTCCTTCTTGCGGACATGTTATTTATCCTCGAATCGTGCCTGCTGTTATCGTCGGCATATGTAATGATGATAAAATTCTTGTCACAAAGTATCGTACAGGTTTTGCCCACTACGCACTTGTTGCTGGCTTCACTGAAATTGGAGAAACTTTGGAAGAGACTGTACAAAGAGAAGTACTTGAAGAAACCGGACTGCGGGTAAAAAACATCCGTTATTATAAATCGCAACCATGGGGAATCGTTGATGATATCCTTGCCGGTTTCTATTGTGATGTGGATGGAGACACTGATATTCATATGGATGAATCTGAATTAAAACTGGCAGAATGGAAGACCAGAGAAGAGCTTGAACTCCAGCCGGATGATTTTAGTCTTACAAATGAAATGATGCTTATGTTTAAAAATGGAAGAATGTAAAAGGGTATATACAAAAAGAAGGATGCTGTATGATAGACTTCCTTCTTTTTATTATAAATTATTCATTATTTCAATCCACTGCTGCCATTAATTTACTTACCTTAATTTATTAAAACAACAGTTGAAGTCCCATTGCAATGATCCACATATATGCACATGTCTTTGGAATCATCAGTAATCCAACTTTTGGTTTTGTTTTGCTAAATAATGTTACAGGAAGGTAACAGCCAAAGGAAATAATAATTGCTGCGACCATTCTTGTCATATGGTATCCATTTGCATTTCCGGATATCGCATACAGAATAATGACTCCTATACCAGTAACAGCAAAAACAGCATTCCTGATAATCGATAACTTGAGATTTCCATCCTCTGTACACCAGTTATTCTGTGGAAGAATACAGACAGCAATTCTAATGATCGCAGAAATCCATACCATTGCTTTTACTGCAGCAGGTATATTAAAATCCGGGAAAGTATACTTCCAAACATACATTAAAATAATATAAAATACAGTCATTGTGATTGAGGATATCTGTAATCCAATCCCAAGCTGTTTCTTTATTCTGTCATTCGTTCCACGTGCAGCTCTTATGATTCTAGGTACTAAATGAAATGCATCTCCACCGCAAAGAGTTAATGTTAATATTCCATAAAGAATAAATAATGTATTTCCTTTTGCATAAGTAAAAAATAAAATTGCTGCTACTAAATCAAATATCAAATATCCGGCATCAAATATTGCTTCCATAATATCCGGCATTTTGGGCTGGTATTTTTCTTCTCTCATTCTTACTGCTCCTTTTTCATTAATTGGTTATAATAAAATTTATTTTTCATTCTCTCCCTCCGCATATTTTTTTAAGTATGCATCTGCATTAGCACAAATCTTATTAAATACCGCCATGCACATATACTTTTCTTCTTCGGTTAATCCATCTAAAGCATTTTTAGCGAATTCTTTCTGTGCTTTCATTCCATCTTTGATAATGGACTCTGCCTTATTTAATGTAACAATCTCAATATGCTTTTTATTCCTGGTACTCTGAATTCTTTCAATCAAGCCTTTATTCTCTAATGCTTTCAGAGAAGTAGATACGTGAGATTTCGTTGATTTACGAATCTTTACGATATCTGCTGCCGTATTATGCTTCGGATTATTATGTAAAAACATAAGTATATCATATTCCATTTGCGTCAGCTGATACCTGTCACATACTTTTCTCGTAAATAGTTCATAACAGCTGGTGATTGTTTTATGCTGATCCCAAAAAAACATATTTCTACTCCTTGTTATATCGCCTTATTAACGTTCTATTTAGAACGATTATGATTATATAGTTCTGCTTCCTTTTTGTCAAGCTTTGATTTTTTTACGCAAATGGCTGTCGGGCTATTGTTCCGAGATAAAATAAAAATAAAACAGAGAGAGACTCCATATATAAATCTGCACTATTTGAAGAACGAGGAGAGATTGCATCCAAGGGAAGAAGACAATCTCTTGTCTTACTGACCTGGACACAATCCGACGAAGTACTTCAACGAGTGTGGATTTATATATGGAGTCTCTCTGTGTTTTTCAATAGTCTAAAGTTGGAACAATAGCGCGACATCCCCTCGCAATCTATTCTTTATTAACAATTAATGGCAGCTGTGGCTTCCACATCCATGCTCGCCACAGGTATGTCCTTCTCCATGTTCATGATCATGATGACTGCACTTTACATCAGGGTTGTAATCTAACGTTCCGTTCACAAAAGCTTCCACAGCCTCATCTGCATCACCGGAAACGCCTCCATAAAGCTTAATTCCTGCCGCTGATAAAGCCATCTGCGCTCCTCCTCCGATTCCACCACAAATCAGAACATCCGCTTTTAATGCATTCAGAACACCGGCTAATGCGCCATGTCCGCTTCCATTCGTATCTACAACTTCAGAATGGATTACTTTTCCATCCTGTACATCATAAACTTTAAATTCCGCTGTATGTCCAAAATGCTGAAAAATCTGTCCGTTCTCATATGTTACTGCTACTCTCATTATACCTTCTCCTTTTTCTGTTGCATACTTTTGATAAAATTCTTGTTTGTAGCATCCACCCAGACCACATTTACTACTTTTACCATCGCAGATCTGGAAATCTCCTCCTTCAATTCGAAGAGGATGTCCATCTATGATTGCATCTGCCACTTTCTTTCTGGCGATCTCATAGATTCTCTGAACAGTCGTTCTTGCAATCTGCATAAAGCCTGCACACTGTTCCTGGCTGTATCCTTCTTTATCTATAAGACGAATCGTTTCATATTCATCTACTGTCAGAAGAATCACCTCTTTTTCATCTTCCTCCCCTCTTCCTCCATTTTCATTGGATGGTCGAAATTCCAATATATCTGGAAAATGGCAGACTTTTCTGCACTTTATCGGTCTTGGCATAGGATACTCCTTTCACAATCTTTTCTCTATACTACAACCATTATGAGCATATGTCAACAACTTAATTGACATATGCTCATTTTGCTCGTCTTATAAAATCAGAAGCATTGTCCTGTAAATTGTTTTTAAAACAGTCATTTAAATAAATAATATGCGATACCGCTATAATCACGCTACGAAGCATCTTTTTTTCAAATGAACTATCTCCTGTTTCCTTTTTTGGTTCTTCTTTATCTTCAAATATAGCTACAAGCGTCTTTTCTAATTCTGAACAAAAATAATCATAAGCAACCGGTAACGTATAGGTTGCTTTTTGTAAAACGAAAAGGGATGCTATATTATCCATGGAAAGAACCTGCTTTATAATCACAATATAAATCGCATATGCTATTTGATCCGCATAGTACTGTTTTTTTACCGGCCGGTCAATATATCCCTTCTTTACATAATTACTTAACATGGATGGTGTAATCGAAATTTCTATTGGTGCTAAACATTCATTAATGTACTTTACTGTCTGCTCAAGATAAAGTCCTACATTGGGAATTTCTTTATATCTTGGCATTCTATAGTCTCTGGCTGAAAATTTCATAATACATTCCTTCTTTCTGACTTTGCCTCTAACTTGATGTCACGAATTACTCCGTAGCTAACGCTACTCCCGTAATTTGTTATTATATACCAGCTATAAAAAAACCGCAATAAAGTTATTTAATACCTTGACAAACACATGTGTATGGTTTACTATACTTTTTGATAAGTTTTTTAAAAACCGATATAAGAGTATTTAAAACTATTAACGGAGGTTACATATGAAAATGAAAATTGTTGCAGATTCATCTGCAAATCTTTTAGCTTTACCTGATATAGATTTCGGAATTGTTCCGCTTCATGTAATCGTAGGGGAGAACGATTACGTAGATGATGATAAGATTGATCTTACAGCTATGCAGGAGGATCTTTCTTCTTATAAAGGGAAGACATCGACATCAAGTCCAAGTCCTCACGAATGGGAGAATGCGTTTGGCGATGCTGATGTTGTCTTTTGTATCACCATTACAAGTACTCTGTCCGGTACATATAACAGTGCTGTTATCGCTAAGGACATTTATGAACAGAATCATGCCGGCAGGAAAGTATATGTTTTAGATTCTTTATCTACAGGACCAGAAATCGCACTTTTTATTGAAAAAATAGCAGAACTCATAAAAGCTGGTTTTGCTCCGGATGATATTTATAAAGCCCTTCTCGAATATAAAGATAAAACACATCTGTATTTTTCTCTGGCATCTTTAAACAATTTTGCAAAGAACGGACGAATAAGTCCGGTAATTGCAGCCGGAATCGGTTTATTAGGAGTCAGAGTCGTTGGAAAGGCGAGTGATGAAGGAACTTTATTACCGCTTGATAAATGCAGAGGAGAAAAAAGAGCATTAAAAAAACTGATCGATCATCTTAAAGAGTGTGGTTATACAGATGGAAAAATCATCATTGCTCACAACAATAACGAAGCTGGTGCTTTAGAATTAAAAAAATTGATTGAAAATACATTTGGAATTTTTAATGGGAAGATTCAAAAAACAAGAGCCCTTTGCAGTTATTATGCAGAGCCTGGCTCCCTTCTCATCGGTTTTGAAGCATAGGAAAACAAGTCTGTATGAATATATAGAAGGGGCTATTGGGAAATAGATAGTTCCAAACAGGGGAAGATTTGATTCATGTGAGTCAAATCTTCCCCTAAAATTTTTCCTAATGCAGTGCTTTGTTTGGGCAAACTTTCAGGCATTTGCCGCAATGGATGCATTTATTTTCATCTTTTGTATAGTAATTATGGCTCTATCTGGTTTTATATGTGTTCCACTGTTCAAGGTCCACAGACTATACTGAATGGTGTTATCAATTTGTTATCATGATTGTGTATCAATCGAAGATTCTCGTAATATCCTGATATCGGTTAATCACACGATAAATCTCTACATCCTCTTTTCTTACTTTATAGATAATCACATAATCTTCCCATATTGCATATTTATAATCTGTCCGAAAGCTGACTCGTTTTGAAAGGTCCGAACCCATTCCCGGAAACATTTGAAGATTTTCAAATTTACCGTAAATTTCCTTTATGGTCTTTGCGGCATATTCTTCGTTATCCTCAGCAATATAATCCCGAATATTCTTAAGATCCTTTGCAACAATAGGATTAATCCGCAGTTTTAACATCTTATTCCCCCACAAGTGCTTTCAGTTCGTCCAAATCCAGCCAACCTTCGCCATCTTTTACTGCTTCTTCGGCTGGTGCTTTGAATCCACCTACGTTTCCATCTGTAAGAGAAAATTTGTGAACAGGGGCTTTATCCGCGGGCCTTTTCTGCCGCTGTACGGCTCCGGTGCGATCATGATGCTTCTGGTATCCGCTCCGGTGCGGGACAATCTGGTTCTGGTTTTCTTTGCCGGCTGTATCGGGGCTACGGCGTTGGAATATGTGACGGGCGTGGTGATGGAGGCTCTTTTCAAGGTGCGCTACTGGGATTATTCCCATAAGCGGTTCAATTTTCAGGGGCAGATCTGCTTGAGTTCCTCGCTCTGCTGGGGAGCGCTTACGGTGCTGATGACACGCTTTCTGCATCCGGCGGTGGAACGGCTGGCGTTTCTGATTCCGCCTGCGGCCCTGACCGCTCTTGTGACGGTGGTGCTGGTCTGGTTTTCTGTGGATTTCGCCTTTTCCTTCCAGGCGGCAATGGATCTGCGGGATATTCTGGTGCGGACCGAGCAGGCCAAAAAGGAGATGGAGCGCATGCAGAAACGGCTGGATGTGCTCATAGCGGTTGCAGGGGATGAATGGGACAGCAGAAAAGAAGCCTTTGCGCAGCGTGGCGCCCAGAAGCGGGAGGAGCTGTTTTCCGGTATGGAAGAGCTTCTTTCCGGCATGGAGGAGCGGTTTGACGCACTGAGAAGGGCGCTGCCCGCATCCGACCTTCTGAAGGAAAAGCGCGGAGAGGTGATGGAGCTCTGGGAGCGCTTCGTTGGAAACAGGAGAGTGAGAGAAGAAAAGCTTGATGCTTTCCTGAAGGGAATTAACCGGCGCAGACTGCTGAAAACGAACCCCACCATGACGTCAAAGCGGTTCCAGGAAACGCTGGATGAGCTGAAAAAGGCGGCTGCGGAATATCGGAAAGGTTTTTCCTGGAAAGGTTTTTCCGAGGAGTCTCAGGAAGACAGGAGAGACGAAGATTGAAAAAATTGCTGCAAGGGATGCTTATGATCGTATTCACAGCCGGCCTGTTTCTGACCGGCTGTACGGCTGTGCCAAAGGAGGCGGAGCCGGCGCCTGACGGGAAGGAAAAGGTGCAGGTGGTCACCACTATTTTTCCGCCCTGTGATTTCGTGCGGCAGATCGGCGGAGAATACGTGGAGGTATCCCAGCTTTTAAAACCGGGCATGGAGGCCCATTCCTATGAGCCCTCCCCGGCTGACATCATCCGGATTACGAAGAGCGACCTGTTTCTGTATGCGGGAGGCGAATCCGACGTCTGGGTGGAAGAGGTTCTGGACGGGAACGACGCGCAGGTGACGGCCTGCAGCCTGCTGGACTGGGTGGATCCGCTGGAGGAAGAAACAGCGGAGGGCATGCAGGTGACAGGGCATCATCACGAACATGAAGAAGGGGAGACGGACGGCGTGCATCTGGAAGAAGCGGAGTATGACGAGCATGTATGGACCTCCCCGGTCAACGCGAAGCTTTTGGTGGAAAATATCCGGGACATGCTGATTTCCATCGATCCGGAACGGGCGGACATCTATGAAAAGAACGCAGCCGCCTATCTGGAGGAGGGGGCCTTCGGCCCCCTGGCCGACCCGGCGGCCCCAATGGGCGCCCTGATATCCCACTGCGCCCTTATCGGGGCCCTCCACCAAACGCTGAGAAAGCGGCTGGAGGAGCTGGACCTGTGGACGCTGTACCAGCAGATCGAGCTGCCCCTCTGCCCAGTGCTGGCGGAGATGGAGCGGGAAGGGATGCTGGTGGACCGGGGGGCGCTGATCCGCTTCGGAGAGATGCTCTCCCAGGGGATACAGGGGGCCCAGGCAGCCATCTTTGCGCTGGCGGGGGAGGAGTTCAACATCAACTCCACCCAGCAGCTGGGCCGCATCCTCT
>OLRY01002063.1_pt1 | contig 15388 bp, 14 predicted proteins | sample 1672541 | NCBI WGS metagenome assembly OLRY01 (sample SAMEA3136697, study PRJEB25190) | human gut metagenome | biome: human gut; feature: human-associated habitat; material: faeces | place: Austria | collected 2013
CCTTTTTTGACAAGCTCAGCAAAGCCTCCGGCCGAAGCCGGAGGCTTTGCGCTTATTTCTCGCTGACGCTTTTCAGGGCGGTGGGCAGGCTGCCGTCCAGCAGCAGGATGAACCGGCGCAGATCGTCGCCGATGTTCTCCGGCATGCCGGATTCGATCCAGTCGAACACGCCGCTCAGCAGGCCCCGGGCATAGAACCGGGACACGAACTCCAGGTCCCCCTGGGTCACGTCCAGGCCCACAGCCGCCTGATCCACGATGCGGCGGATCACCGGGCCGTAGCCCTGCATCAGATAGCGCTCCAGATCCCGCCGGTTCACGGAGCGGTAGGCATTCATCACCAGGTGACGCTTGCTGCGCAGCACGTCCGTGATGGTGCGCAGCTCCTGCCGCCAGTCGCTGCCGTTGCTGCGGATGCTCTGGGCCAGGGCGGCGGCCTCCCGGTCAAAGATCCAGCGCATCAGGTCGTACACGTCGTGAAAATGATAGTAAAACGTCTGGCGGTTCACACCGCACCGGGCCACAATGTCCTTGACGGTGATCTTTTCCAGGGTTTTTGTCTCCAGCAGCTGGCACAGGGCTTCCGCCAGGTCATGCTTTGCATTCATGGGCGGCAGTCCTCCTTACATAATGCCGGATTTTTCCTTGCTGCGGGCGATGAGCCGGTTCAGGGGCCGGGCCGGGTAATACAGCACCATCCCCAGCACCGCAAACAGCACGCACATGGCCGCCATCACAGCCAGATTCTTCCAGTACACGTTCTCATACCGTCCGGCGATGGTCTCCCGGAGCATGTCCATGCCATAGTGGAAGGGCATGAACTTATACAGCGTCTGGAAGATCCCGGGCAGCACGTCGATGGGATAGACGCCGCCGGAGCCTGCCACCTGGATGACCATGATGATGACGGAGGCCGCCATGCCGATGTTGTCCAGGGCATAGACCAGGGCATAGTTCATCATGGTGAAGTTCAGGCTGCACACGCAGCACGCCAGCAGGAACAGCCCCGGATACGGGCATTGGATGCCGATGTAGTAAATGCAGCCGAGGCCCGTGACCAGGGCCTGGATCATACCGATCAGGAAAAACAGCTGATACCGGCCGAAGAACCGCTGCCAGGGGCGCAGCCGGAAGAGCTCCGGCATGGGGGCGTTCACATGGAGCATGGTGGCCGTCAGCAGGGAGCCCACGAACAGGGCCAGCATGATGTAATACGGCGCCATCGAGCTGCCGTAGCTGGTGATCTCGTATACCGGCACCGTCTCCATGGACACGGGGTCGGACAGGTAGTCCGCCAGGCCCTCGGGGTCGTTTTCCAGCACCTCCACAAAGCGGCGGAAGCCGTCACTGGTGACGATGCGGTCCATATCCTGGGCCAGCTGCCCCAGGTCGCCCCGCAGGGTGGACGACAGCTGGATGGCCCCGCTCAGGGTGGTGCCTGTGGACTGGATGGCCTCCTGATACCGGGTCAGCTTATCGCCCAGGGCCGACAGATTGCCGGATACGCTGTCAAACACGCTTTGCAGGGTCTGGAGCTTTTCCGTCACATCCCGGTTCAGCTCCTCCAGCCGCTGGTTCACGCTGCCGCTGATGCGCAGGGCCGCCTCCCGCAGCTCCTGGCGGAGCTCATCCACCTTGGCCTGTACCTCCTGGCGCCAGGTCTCCAGCTGGCCGGGGTTCTCCAGCGTTTTCAGCAGGTCCCGCAGCTCGCCGATGCGGTAAATGGCGTTGCCCAGCCGCTCCTGAACGGCGGGATAACCGGCGGCAAAGTCCCGCAGCTTTTCCAGCCGCTGCTGCTGCTCCGCCAGCCGCTGGTCCAGCTGCTGGGCGGGACCGGCCAGAAAGCCCGCCACATCCTCCGCCGTTCCCACGGCGGCGGCAATGTCGTCGGCGATGACGTCGATCTGGGCATCGATATCCTCCAGCTGCCGGGCGATCTCGGCCTCCGTCTCATTCAGGCGGCCGATGCCCCGGTCCAGGGCGTCCTGGATGCCGGACAGGTCATTGCCGCTGACGATGCTGTCCAGGTCGCCGGTGACCACCCCGGCGCAGGCCAGGATGCTGTCCGTCTGGTCCGCCAGGGTCTGCATGGCCGTCAGCGTCTCCTCCAGGGTGCGCAGGCTGTCCTGGGCGCTGCTGAGCTTTTCAATGACCCCCTGGGACACGTCGTCCGCATCCAGGCCCAGAGCCCTGCACACGGAGCTGACGGTGGTGACGGCGTTGGTCACCGTCTCCACCACGGTGGCGTTGATCTCGTCCTGAACGGCGGTCTTGGCCTTGTTGGTGATCTTGGGGGCGATGGCGTTTTTCTTCTCGTTTTCGTAATACTCGATCTGGGGGTGCCGCAGGTCCGTGTCCAGAATGCTGACGAAGTCCCCGGTGAAGTCTGCGGGAACGATCAGGGCGGCGTAGTACCTGCCGGACCGGACACCCTCCAGGGCCTCCTCCCGGCTGTCTACAAAGTCCCAGCCCATCTGGTTGTTGCTTTTCAGGCCGTCCAGCACCATGGACCCGATGTTCAGCTTCAGGCCCAGCAGCTCATAGCCCTCATCCTCGCTGGTAACGGCCACGCGGATATTGGACGTGGCGTCGGGGCCGTAGGGGTCCCAGTTGGAAAAAATGTTGAACCATGCATACAGGCACGGGATCAGGCACAGGCCCATGATGACCACCACGGCCACCACGCTGGCGCTGATGCGCTGCCAGTCGGCCCGGAAAATTCTCCAGATATTCCTCATGCCTGCACCTCCCTGGACCGCCGGTCCTGATCGCCCATAGACCGGGAAATGCGGCCCAGCTCCCGGGACATCTGCTCAAAGCCCTGGGCCAGCTGGCGGCTGCTCTCCTGCAGGTCGGACAGGGTCAGGGCCAGCTCCGGGTGCAGGGGCTCCGACTGTACCGGGACAGAGGCGGGACGGGGCGGGACAGGCTGGGGACAAGGCGGGACAGGGGCGGGACAAGGCTCCGCCGGGGCAGGCTCCTCTGGGGCAGGCTCCTCCGGGGCAGGCTCCTCTGGGGCAGGCTCCTCCGGGACCGCTTCATTCTCCTGACTCCGGCCCCGCAGATGGGGCAGCAGCTGGGGCATGCCGGTGGGCAGGGCCGTCAGCTGATCCAGCTCCACCTCCTTCTGGGTGATCTTCTTCACCTTGTTCTGCATTTCGTAGTCCACATATTCCACGGCGATGAGATACGCCGCGATGCCGAACATGGATACGATCCACAGCAGCAGGAAGATCACCCGGGAGCCGTCGGATAAAAACAGCAGCACCAGAAATGCCAGCGGCACCAGCAGCAGGCTCAGCATTCCCTTGCGGATGCGGCGCTGATTGCCGCTGTGGAACTGAAGGACCTCCTGCAAAAGGGCCTGATACAGCTGGCTATATTTCTTTTCGTCCATAGGGAGTCCTCCTTTCTTACAGCATTTCCGTTTCTTTCAGCTTCTCCTCCATGAAATGGTTCAGTCCCATAAAGGGCTTGCGCACCAGCAGGCCGATGACCAGGGCCGCCGCGCCGAAGATCAGCAGGCAGCCGATGTTTTTCAGCCATGTGGTCCCATACAGGCCGCATACGCACTCACGCACGGCGTCGATGGCATAGGGGAAGGGGAAGATATGATAGATTTTCTGATACACGTCCGGCAGCAGCTCAATGGGGAACGTGCCGCTGGAGCCGGCGATCTGGAGCACCATGACCACCACTACAACGGCCTTGCCCACGTCGCCGAAGGACACGGTCAGGGCGTAGATCAGCAGGCTGAACACCAGGGAGGTAATGGCCCCGGTGGCAAACAGCAGCGCCGGCTCCACGCACTGAATCTTCAGCACCAGCAGGTCCCCGGCCACGATGACGGCGGCCTGAATCTGGCTCATGACGAAAAACAGGAAGTACCGGCCGAAGAACAGCTGGTGGGGCTTGGGGTCCACCAGCCCCTCCAGGCGGGCGTGGGGCTTGAGAATGGCCACCAGCATGACGCCGCCCACCCAGATGGCCAGAACGGAATAGAAGGGGGCCATGGCGCTGCCGTAGTTTGCAATGGGATATACCGGCTCCACGGTGGTCTGCACCATCTGGGAGAAGTAGGCGCCGTAATCCTCCGGGCTGCCGCCCAGGATATCCAGCAGGGTGTCCAGATAGTCCGGACTGTCGCTGTCCTCCAGACCGCCCAGCAGGCTCCCCAGCTTGTCGATGGCCTGGCCGATGGCGTCGCGGCCCTGGGACATAAGACCGTCCAGGGTGCCGGCCGCCGCGCCGGCGGCTGCCAGCAGGTCCCGGGTATCAGCTGCCGTTCCGTGGAGGCCCTGGAGCAGGCCCTCCGTCTGGTCCAGAACGTTTTTCACATCATCCGTCACATCGCCGAACACCGGCGTCAGCAGGGTGTCCGTCAGCTTCTCCAGCTGGGCCACCAAAGCGATGGTGTCCTGCAAAACGGCGGAGTTCTGCCGGATGCCGTCGGCCACGGTGTTCAGCCGGTCCCGCAGCTGATAGCAGCTGTCCGCCAGGCGCTGGGCGGCGGCTGCGGCCTCGGCCCCCACGGGCCCGGCCTCCACGGCGATAGACCTGGCCCAGGCCGTGAGCTTATCGCCCATATCGTCCATGGTCTGGGCGGCGTCCCGCAGGTCCTCCTGAATCTGGGGCAGCTGAGCGTCCACGTCGATGCCGTTCAGAATTTTCTCCGCCGCGTCAAAGGCCTTGTCCAGGGCTGCCTGGGCCTTATCCAGGGCGGCGTGGACCTGGCGGTTCAGCTGGGCCACGGTGTCCAGAAGCTCCTGGCTGTCGGGGCGGTTCTGGTTGAGATTCGCCACCAGGTCCGACAGGTCCTGGCGATAGCTGCTGTTGTCCTGGCCCGCGGCCTGGAAGGCGTCCACGGTCTGGGCGCAGGAGCGCAGCAGGCTCCGGGCCTGGCCCAGCAGCCCCTGAACGGAGCCCACGGGGTCGTCGCCCTTCAGCTGGTCCGACAGGTCGTTGGCTCCCCGGAAAACGGCGTCCACCACCACGTCCAGATAGCTTTTGCTGATGGTGGTTTTCAGGGACGACACCGCTGTGTCGGTGATCTTGGTGGCCACGGCGTTTTTCTTGTAGTTTTCATAATAGGTGATGGTGGGCTTGCCGGTCCACTCCGTCAGCATGTGGTACATATTATAAGAGAAGTCCTCACCGATGACCACGGCGGCGTAGTAATCCCCGGCATAGACGCCGTGCTCGGCCTCCTCCTTGGTGTTCACCGCCACCCAGTTGATGCTGGTGCTGGTGCGCAGATCGTCCACCACCTCCCGGCCCTTGTTGACCTGGGTGCCGTCCTCCTCCGTCCAGCCCTTATCCAAGGACGCCACGGCGATGCTGATGTTGCCGGTGTTGCCGTAGGGGTCCCAGTTGGAGTAGATATTCAGCCAGGCGTACAGGCTGGGCAGCACCGCAATGACCAGGGCCACGGCCAGAGCAAAGAAATGCGTAAACAGCGAACGGGCGTCCGCCTTGATGATGCGCCAGATGTTCCGCATACGTTCCTCCCGCTTCCGAAAATAGATTCCGCGCCGGGGCGCGGCGTTAAGACAGTGTATAGGCTATTATACTATACACTGTCAAAATTTCCATCCTTTTTTTGCATTTTTCAAGATTTGTTCATATCTTCCGGCAGAAGCCGGGCCATATCCTCCGGCAGCGGGGCTGTTACCGTCAGGCGGCGGCGGGTGACGGGGTGGGTCAGCTCCAGCCGGTGGGAGTGCAGGGCCGGACGGGGGATCAGGTCCCGGTCCTCCTGGCCGTAGAGCCAGTCCCCCAGCAGCGGGTGGCCAATGGCGGACAGGTGCAGCCGCAGCTGGTGGGTGCGGCCGGTGCCGGGAGTCAGCCGCAGCAGCGCCCGGTCCGGCCCCTGCCACAGGGTCTCATAGTCCGTGTGGGCCGCCAGACCTGCCGGGTCCACCCGCCGCCGCAACAGGGAGTCCGGCTCCCGGCCGATGGGCAGGTCGATGGACCCTGCCGCCGGGTCCGGGCAGCCCCGGCACACCGCCAGATACGTCCGGCGGAAATCGCCGGAGTGCAGCTGCTCCATGCACAGCCGGTGGACGTACCCGGTTTTGGCCACCGCCATGACGCCGGTGGTGCCCCGGTCCAGCCGGTTGACGCAGTGGAAGCTTCCCTGGCCCAGATACCGGCACACGGCCCCGGCCACGGTGACGGTCTCCTCCGTCAGGGCCGCCGGGTGGATGGCGATGCCTGCGGGCTTGTTGAGGATCAGCAGGTCCTGGTCCTCCCACAGGATGTCCAGGGGATAGTCTACCGGCCGGATATGGGGATTGTCTCCGGGCAGGTCCGACACGTCGGCGGTGACGGTGTCTCCGGCGCGGACCAGCGCTGCCACGGTGGCAGGCTGCCCGTTCAGCAGAATGGCTCCGGGCCGCCACTTCAGCCGGGAGAGAAACGAGCCGGAGATCCGCAGCTCCTGCCGCAGGAGCCTGCGCAGGGGCCAGCCCTCCTGCTCCGGCGCAACGGTATAGGTCAGCACGCGCATGCTGCCGCCTCCCTTCAAAATAACGTGACAAATTCTACGGGAATATGATACACTATGGGCAATTAAGATTCAAGGAGGATCTCCAAATGGCATCAAAAGTATATTGGGCCGACCTGCGGACCGATTACCGGGAAAACCTGCCTCAGAAGCTGACCCGGCTGATGAAAACCGCCGGAATGGGTCAGATCGACTTTGAAGGCAAGTTCACGGCCATCAAGCTGCACTTCGGCGAGCCCGGCAACCTGGCCTTCCTGCGGCCCAACTGGGCCAAGACCGTGGCGGACTTTGTGAAGGAGCGGGGCGGCAAGCCCTTCCTTACCGACTGCAACACCCTGTATGTAGGCGGGCGGAAAAACGCCCTGGACCACATGGACGCCGCCATGCTCAACGGGTTCTCCCCCTTGTCCACCGGCTGCCAGATCATCATCGCCGACGGCCTCAAGGGCAACGACGAGGCGGAGGTGCCGGTGCGCGGCGGCGAATATGTGGAGAAGGCCCGGATCGGCCGGGCCGTGATGGACGCCGACGTGTTCATCTCCCTGAGCCATTTCAAGGGCCACGAGGAGGCGGGCTTCGGCGGCACGCTGAAGAACATCGGCATGGGCTGCGGCAGCCGGGCCGGAAAAATGGAGCAGCACAACGCCGGCAAGCCCCATGTGGCCCAGGAGCACTGCGTGGGCTGCGGCGCCTGCACCCGCATCTGCGCCCACAGCGGCCTTACCGTCACAGACCGCAAGGCCAGCATTGACCACAGCAGGTGCGTGGGCTGCGGCCGGTGCATCGCCGTCTGTCCCTGGGACGCCATCCGGGTGAACTGGGACGAGACGGTCACCAATCTGAACCGCAAGATCGCCGAGTATGCCCAGGCGGTGGTGGACGGGCGGCCCTGCTTCCACATCAGCCTGGTCATCGACGTGTCTCCCAACTGTGACTGTCATCCGGAGAACGACGCGGCCATCATCCCCGATGTGGGCATGTTTGCCTCCTTCGATCCGGTGGCCCTGGACATGGCCTGCGCGGACGCGGTAAACGCCCAGCCGCCCCTGCCGGGGGCCGCTGCCGCCGGGGACTGCGGCCATGACCACTTCCACCATCTCCACCCGGAGACGGACTGGATGAGCTGCCTGGAGCATGCGGAAAAGCTGGGCATGGGCACCCGGGAGTATGAGCTCATCAAAATCTGACCAATAAGCGGCAAGACCTCCGGCCCAGCCGGAGGTCTTGTTATACAATATGCAATTTTTCTGTCGGATATTACGATTTGTTGTCGTTTTGCCGGAAACGAAAATGTGGAAAATGGAAAAAATTCTTTACATTTCGAATATGTGTATGTTATAATCAACAATAACAGGAAGAATCATGAACAGAAAGATGGTGAATTCTTATGCGGATTGTCATTCTCAGTGTGGTTTGCTCCCTGGCCGCCTATGTCGCGTGGGCTTTTTTCTCGGAATATCTGTTGAGCTCGGCGGGATTGAACGACATGGGAGCGACTCTTGCTGTTATTACCATGGGAGCGTTTATCATGTACCAGCTGAGGGGGAAAAAGAAGAAGTAGCACATTTTGATCTCTGCGCAGAGCAATGAATATAGATGAAGCAGACAGGCATCCCCGGCAGCGGCCGGGGATGCCTGTTCGTTATACAATATGCAATTTCTTTGCCGGATATTACGATTTGTTGTCGATTTCCAGGCCCCGCAGGGCCTTGCGGAACTGGGAGGAGAACAGGATCACCGTGCCTGTGACGGCGATGACGTCGGCCACCGGCTCCGCCAGGAACACGGCCCGGGTCTGGTTTGCCAGCAGGTGGGGCAGCAGATAGATCAGCGGCAGCAGCAGCACGAACTTCCGCAGCACCGCCACGATGATGGAGCAGGGGGCGTTGCCGATGGACACAAAGGTCATCTGGCAGGCGATCTGGATGCCCATCAGGAACAGGGCCCCGCAGTAGATCCGCAGCACCCCGGCGGTGAAGGCCACCAGCTCCGCGTCGGGAGTGAAGATCCGGGCAAAGACCCCGGGGAACAGCTGGATGCAGCCCCACAGCACCAGGGCGTAGCCCAGGCTTACCTTCAGCAGCAGCCAGAAGGTCTGGCGCACCCGCTGGGCGTTGCCCGCCCCGTAGTTATAGCTGGAGATGGGCTGGGCCCCCTGGGCGATGCCCTGAAGGGGCAGCATGGCGAACTGCATGACGCTGGACAGAATGGTCATGGCTCCCACCGCCAGGTCCCCGCCGTATTTCAGCAGGGAGGCGTTGAAGCACACGGAGATGACGCTTTCGCTGGCCTGCATGATGAACGCCGCCGTACCCAGGGCCACGCAGGGCAGGATCAGCCGGGGCCGGATGGGCAGGGCGGCCTTTTCCAGCCGCAGCAGGGTCTTTTTCCCCCGCAGGAAGGAGATTACCCACACGCAGGAGATGCCCTGGGACAGCACCGTGGCCAGGGCAGCCCCCCGGACGCCCATGTCCAGGACGAAGATGAACAGCGGGTCCAGCAGAATGTTGGCCACCGCGCCGATGAGCACCGTTTTCATGCCCACCTGGGCGAAGCCCTGGGCGGTGATGAAGGCATTGAGGCCCAGGGTCAGCTCCACGAACAGGGTGCCCAGGGCGTAAACGCCCATATACTGGGCGGCGTATTCGATGGTGTTCCCGCTGGCGCCGAAGGCCAGCAGCAGCGGCCGGTTCCATATCAGCAGCACTGCCGTCAATACCAGGGAAATGGCCACCTGTAAAGTGAAGCACCCTCCCAGAATGCGCTGGGCCTGGTCATAGTCGCCCCGTCCCATGGCGATGGACGCCCGGGGCGCGCCGCCGGAGGACACAAAGGCCGCAAAGGCGGAAATGATCATGATGATGGGCAGGCACACCCCCACGCCGGTCAGGGCCATGCTGCCGGTTTCGGGAATGTGGCCGATGTAGATGCGGTCCACGATGTTGTACAGCATATTCACCAGCTGGGCGATGACCGTGGGCACCGCCAGCCTCCACAGCAGCCTGCCCACGGGCTCCGTGCCCAGAAATTTCTTGTCCTGTGTCATTGGTCGTCCTCCTGTGTCATTTGCGATAGATTCCGCTGAAAGCCCTCCAGGCAGCGGCGGAAGGCCGCCAGGTCCTGGGGGTCCAGCCCCGCCGTCATCCGGCGGAAAAACGCTTCCTGCACCTGCCGCCCCCGCTGCACCACAGGCTCCGCCCGCCGGGTGCATACCAGGCGGCATTTGCGCCGGTCCTCCGGGGCGGGCTGCCGCAGCAGGTAGCCCTCCTGCACCAGCTTCTCCACATGGAAGGACACGATGCCCGGCTTCAGCCCCCGATAGGTGCAGATGTCCCGGGCGGTGTCCAGCCCCGGGTTGTTGGCCAGAAACAGCAGGATATCCACCCCGTTGGGGGCCAGCCCCTCCCGGCGGCACAGGGGCTGCATGGCGGCGGCGTACCCCTCCAGCAGCTGCCGGGCCCCGGTATAGACCTGATAGGCGTTGGTCATGAAAAATTCCTCCGATTTTAGATAGTTCAATATTGAACGATTGCTATCATACACCCATCCCGCTGCCGGTGCAAGAGGAAATCTGCACAAAACGACAGGACGTTATTGAACACGATGTTGAGGAAGTTTTAGAACAATACAGTATGCACAAAATAAAGATTTCGCGAAATTTGCTATTTACATTTCAAACGTTCTATGGTATACTTGCTATCAACAGGCCTGTTCTACACTCAAAAATAGAATAATTAGGAAAGGATTTTCTTATGAACGACAAATCTCGCGTGATACAAAAGCGCCTGATCACCGGACTCCTGTCCCTTGCGTTTATGATGAGTCTGGTCCTGACTCCGGCATCGGCTGCTGGCTTCGACGGAGCAACGTTTGCCGCTCCTATTTTGCAAAATGTAGAGAGAGTTGAAAAAACCGACCTGGCGGAAATGGAATCTGTGCTCAGCGAGTATTCCGGAGAACCCGCACAGCTGTTGACCTCAAACGTGAAAGAACAGCTTTCTGTTCTGCAATTGGAAGGGGAACTGCCCCAGCGGGCGCAGCTTGTTCGAGATAATGCCCTTGGACGGGACGTTACGCGCCTGACTTTTGACACGTATGAAGCGGATATTGACCAAGATGGACAGGTGGTGTCCGTGGTTAATTATGCTGACATGCATGATAATGATGACACCATTTTGGATGGAGAGAATACCGACCCCAGCGCATATCCTGTGACTAAGGGGGAAGCGCTGGCCCTGGCTGACCAAATTGCTAAGGATTATCAATTGGATGGCTACCAGTTGGTGGAATGCTCCAACGATATTCCGGCCACTTGGCTGCTGCTTTGGCACAAGCAGCTGGATAACGGCGTATTGAACCCCTACGATATGGTGACTGTCACAGTGGATGCCCGGGACGGGTCCGTCATGCTGATGGACCGCAATAAGGAAGCACTGGATGAAACAGATGTTGTCGTTACGGAAACCGGTGCTATTCGCCGGTCACAGCCGCTGCGGCAGGAGTTGGGTGGACTGGCGGTTTCCTCCACGGAGTTGACGGTATTCCGGCCTAATTTCTATTGGGAATCCACGGAAGTTGCTTATCAAGAGGCGGATTTTGTTCGTTTGGCATGGCGCGTGACCTTGGAGGACGGCTCTGCCATCTACATTGATGCTCGGACCGGCGAGACTTTGGGGGGAGACAGAACACTCGCATATGCTAGGTCTGTGTGTGCAGTGCCTACTTTCACCGATTCACAATTGTGTGTAAATTTGGCAAAGGCGGGACTTGAAAGACTGGGGTATGTACACCACCTTAACTCTGTTAACTATTCCATTAATCAGGATGATATTAAGTATATCCTCAATCAATCCAACCTAAAGGCTCTTTATTTGACTTGTCACGGGAATTCTGACAGTAGGCATATTTGGGCAAAGGGTTGGGAAATTTCTTATCTCCAAATTAAAAGTGGATATAAATTTGTTTATTTGGACGCATGCTATTCTTCCTTGAAAAACCACTTTGCGAAGGCGTTCCTTGGATCTGGAAAAGAAGGAAAAGCCTTTGTAGGCTGGAATGTTGAAGTTTATCAGTCTGATTCTGCGTGGTTTGACCGGTATTTTTGGCCACAGATTGGCGAAAAGACGATTTTAGATGCAGTCCTTGTTACTAGAAGTGCTGCTCTATCAAGCTATCATACCACATGTAACCCCGGATTTTATGGAGACGCCAGCTATTATGGCTGGGCGTAAAAAATACTAAGCGGATGTGAAAGGACGTGTCGTATGAAAATCGCAAAGATCCTCCTGCCTCTGGCCTTATGCTTCGTGCTGCTGGCCGGGTGCGGAAAAAAGGTGGAGCTGGCCGGTTGGGAGGACTATAAGGACCATCCCGCCCAGGATGTTTACGCCGGTGAGGTGGCCGCCCCGGAGCGGATCGTGATGACCCGGGATGGCCGGGAAAAGAATAGCTTTGACAAGGGCACGGAGACGTATGAAAAAATCGTATCCACCCTGGGCCAGCTGATAGAAGCGCAGCTGGATGAAAATGAACAGGTAAAGGACCTGGGCCGGAAGCTGGACGGTACAAAGTCCGGGGCAAAGCTGGAGATCGGCGTCTGGCTGATTTATGAGTATGCGGCGGATTCCTACGCGCCGGTATATTTTGAGCTGACCGACACACAGAACAGCGTTGTGGGCATCTATTCTCCCATTGAGGACAGCCTGACGCTGCACGGCTTCTGGTCTGCCACCGAGGCCCAGGAGCTGCTGGATTATCTGAATAAACAGTGAGTCAAAAAGAACGCGCCGGGGGCGCGTTCTTTTTTTGCCCGAACCAGCGGAAATAATTGAAAAGAGGGCTTGACAAGGAGCTGCGTTCTGCATATAATAAGCAATAGATTAGAAAACAAACTTTTGCTTAGGAGGTGAGCCTGTGACCCAGCGAGAGCGCCAGCTGCTGGAGTGGATCCGGGAAAACCCCATGATCTCGCAGCAGGAGCTGGCGGACAAGGCCGGCATCACCCGCTCCAGCGTGGCGGTGCACATATCCAACCTGATGAAAAAGGGCTGCATCACCGGCAAGGGCTACATTGTCCGCACTGCCCCGTATGTGGCGGTGGTAGGCGGCGTGAACATGGACATCGGCGCGGTGTCCGCCGGGAAGCTGGTGGCCCGGGACTCCAATCCCGGCCATGTGACCACGTCCCTGGGCGGCGTGGGCCGCAACATCGCCCACAACCTGTGTCTGCTGGGTCAGCAGACCGCCATGGTGACGGTGATGGGCGACGACGACTTCGGCCGCCGGGTCCAGGAAAACGCCAGGGACATCGGCCTGGACCTGAGCGCCAGCGCCGTGCTGCCGGACTGCCGCACCGGCACCTATCTGTACATCGCCGGGCCCGACGGGGATATGGCCCTGGCCGTCAACGACATGGACATCTATCAGCGCATGACCCCGGATTTCCTGCGGCAGCGGCTGGATTTCATCAACGGGGCGGACCTGGTGGTGCTGGAGACCAACCTGCCGGAGGACAGCATCCGCTGGCTGTGCGACAACTGCCGGGCCCCCATTCTGGCGGACCCCGTATCCACCATCAAGGCCGAAAAGCTGCGGCCGGTGCTGGGCAAGCTGGCGGCCCTGAAGCCCAACCGCCTGGAGGCGGAGCTGCTGTCCGGCATGTCCATCCGGACTCCGGAGGACGCAGCCCAAGCGGCCCGCCGCCTGCTGGACACCGGCCTGGGCACGGTGTACATCTCCCTGGGCGCGGAGGGCATCTATGCCGCCGACCGGCAGGGGAGTACCGCGTGGGTCCCCTGTGCCAGGTGCCATGTGGTCAACGCCACCGGCGGCGGAGACGCCGTGGCCGCCGCCCTGGCCGCCCGGATGGTTCTGGGCGATTCCCTTACCGACACGGCCCGCTGGGCCGTGGGCGCAGGCGCTCTGGCCTGCGAGGCAGAAACCACCATCAACCCGGCTATGTGCTGGGATAACATTGAAACAATTCTCAACAGGAGGTAAATGACTTATGAATCGTTATCTGGATGTCGCACCTGAGGTGCAGCAGGCAGTGGCCGAGGGCCGTCCCGTGGTGGCTCTGGAGAGCACCATCATCTCCCACGGCATGCCCTATCCCCAGAATGTGGAGACTGCTCTGAACGTGGAGAAGATCATCCGCGAAAACGGCGCCGTCCCTGCCACCATCGCCATCATCGGCGGCCGCCTGAAGGCGGGCCTGACTCCCGAGGAGATCGACTATCTGGGCAAGAGCGGCCACGCCGTCACCAAGGCCAGCCGCCGGGATCTGCCCATTCTGGTGGCAGAGGGACGCGACGGCGCCACCACCGTGACCACCACCATGATGATCGCCCACATGGCCGGTATCCGTATCTTTGCCACCGGCGGCATCGGCGGCGTTCACCGGGGCGCGGAGACTACCATGGACATCTCCGCCGACCTGGAGGAGCTGGCCCAGACGCCTGTGATGGTGGTCTGCGCCGGGGCCAAGTCCATCCTGGACCTGGGTCTGACCCTGGAGTACCTGGAGACCAAGGGCGTGCCCGTTATCGGCTACGGCACCAAGGAGCTGCCCGCCTTCTATACCCGCAAGTCCGGCTTCGCCGTGGACTACGAGATCGACACCCCCGAGGATCTGGCCAAGGCCTTCCATGTGGCCCGTCAGCTGGATATGAAGGGCGGCATGCTGGTCACCAACCCCATTCCTGAGGAGTATTCCATGGACCACAAGGTCATCGACGCCGCCATCGAGCAGGCCCTGGCCGATGCCAAGGCCCAGGGCATCCACGGCAAGGAGACCACGCCCTTCCTGCTGGCCCGGGTCAAGGACCTGACCGGCGGCGACAGCCTGGACAGCAACATCCAGCTGGTGTATAACAATGCCCGTCTGGCTGCCAGAACGGCCTGCGCCCTCCAGACCCTGGAGCAGGCGTAACGGATGCCCGAGCTGCTGACCCGCCCCGGGTTCTGGCTGGCGGCGTATCTGGCGGTCATGAACCTGGCTGCGTTCGGGGCTTATGGTGCGGATAAGCGCCGGGCCCGGCGCGGGAGCTGGCGCATCCCGGAGCGGACGCTGTTTCTGCTGCCCCTGCTGGGCGGCAGCCAGGCCGGCTTGAAAAAACTGGTGGCGGAAAACGCCGGCGTGGCCCCGGAGGACATCCTTTCCTGGGACCTGTACCTGTACAGCCGGGCCCAGGGCACGGTGTTCGGCGGGGAGAAGGAGTTCATCGCCGCCCCCCGCCTGGACGATTTGGAGTGCGTGTTCGCCGCCGCCAAGGCTTTTCTGGCCGGGGAAAACCGGGAGAATGTCACAGTGCTCTCCCTCTTTGACAACGAGGAGACCGGCAGCCTCACCCGCCAGGGGGCGGACTCCCCCTTCCTCTCCGAGGTGCTGGAGCGGATCTCCCTCTCCTGCGGCAAGAGCCGGGAGGAGCACCTGCGGGCCATTGCCCAAATACGCAGCCAGTTCCACGTCACGTTGGAATAGAAGGCCCGGCAAAGGGGCCATTCAGCCAGAAAGGGGAAGCGAAAGTTATGCGAAAAATCCTTGTTGCGGAAGACGAGCAGAACATCCGGGAGTTTGTGGTCATCAACCTGGAGCGGGCCGGCTACAAGGCCTACGAGGCCGAAACCGGCGACCAGGCCCTGGCCCTTTACGCCCAGGAGGACGGCGACTTTGACGTGGCGGTGCTGGACATCATGATGCCCGGCGAGCACGACGGCCTGGCCGTCTGCAAGGAGCTGCGCCGCCGCAACCCCTCCATTGGGATCATCCTCCTCTCCGCCCGCACCCAGGAGATGGACAAGGTGTCCGGTCTGATGATGGGCGCCGACGACTATGTGACAAAGCCCTTCTCCCCCTCGGAGCTGGTGGCCCGGGTGGACGCTG
>OLRY01002066.1_pt1 | contig 15368 bp, 16 predicted proteins | sample 1672541 | NCBI WGS metagenome assembly OLRY01 (sample SAMEA3136697, study PRJEB25190) | human gut metagenome | biome: human gut; feature: human-associated habitat; material: faeces | place: Austria | collected 2013
ATAAGGGCATAAGGGCATAAGAAAGCCCCGGGCAAACACCCGGGGCCTGTTATCCTTATCCCTAGTCCAGCACGAGCGCGATATCCACGCTCCTATAATGCGGGCTCCGGCACACCTTGACGAACTGATGGGCTGCCTCGTCCGGATCGTCGAAGACGTGGGGAAATACGATCAACTTACCCGTGTCGCGTTCTATGGCGCGCACCTGCCACTGGTCGCTCGTGCGCTCGATTCCCATGGCGTCGATCATTATCGCACCTCCTGGCCGTCGAACTGCGGGCAGAATGTACAACAACGCTCGGGCGTGTAGTCCGGACACGAGACGTCGAAGCGATGATATCCGAACAATCTTCCTTCTTGGACGGCGCGGGCCTGCTCCGTTACCGTTGCCGGGCGCAGGTCTGCGATATTCGCAGCGGATGCCGTGCAACCCTCGTCAAAGCAAACGAGTACCTTTTCCCGATCGCAATTGTCGAAGCTGGCAACACGCCCCAACTGACATTTTCCGTTTCCCTGGTATATGGCATAATCCCCTATGTCGAACGGGCAATAACCGCTATGCGCCGCTGCTGCGATCCCGGCGCTCACACCAGCGAAAAACTCATCGTTTTCATTGTCGTACTCCCTTCGTATAGGGGTTTCGTTAATATAGGCCCAACACTCCCCCAGGCGCACGAATCGCGACACGTCGGCGATATGCTCGATCCCGCACTCTTTCATTTCGAGTTCGTAGATTTTCTCTCCGGTGTATTTGTCGAACGCGGTAACTTTCATTTCGGATCTCCAATCACTCGTTTCAACCGATAACGTAAGTATACTACAACCTGTATCAACTTTGAACCAAAAACCTATTACAGGTTTATATCATATATACTTCATACGTCACCGATTGTAGGAGGTATGGAATGCTTTGGGAACCGCTCTTATGGCTGCTGCTGCTCGTGATCGTCGATTTTATCACCGGGCTTATCGGCCATACCATGAGGGAGGGCTTTTCGTCCTCCAAAGTAAGGGAAGGGCTGGCGCACAAATTTACCTATGTCATCGCCCTGGTGGTCTGCCTGATCCTGGAGAAGATCATGGAATACTACGATCTGCCCATGGTCTACGCCGGCGTGCTCTACTCGCTCACCTATGTTTGGATCGTGATAACCGAGACGGGGAGCATCTTGGAGAATCTCGTGCTAATCAATCCCGATATGGCCGACAACTCCTTTATGCGCATCTTCGACCGGCGGGAGCAGGCCGACCAGATCACGCAGCCCCTTCCCAGGATCGAACTCGACGAAGAGGAGACCGGCAAATGCAACGGGTAATCGATGTGAGCTACCATAACGGAAAGGTCAATTGGGAGCTGGTGAAAGCGGCCGGCTACCACGCCATCTTGCGCGCCGGCTACGGCACCGACCGCTCCGACCAGGACGACACCGAGTTTAAGCGCAACGCGGACGCCTGCGAGCGGATGGGCATCCCCTGGGGCGCGTACCTCTACAGCTATGCGGACAATACCACCCGCGCTATGAGCGAGGCGGCGCACATGATCCGGCTCCTGGAGCCCTACAAGGACGCGCGCTATCGCCTCTACCCCTGCTTTTTCGACGCCGAGCAAAGCGGCACGGAGGCCGCGGCTGCGACTAACGCCGTGCTCTGGTGCAGGCAGCTAGAGGCCGAGGGGTACGCCACCGGTATATACGCCAATGAGCATTGGTGGTCGACTATCCTCGAAAACGTAAGCGCGAAATGCCGGTGGGTAGCCAAGTGGTCGAGCCGGGCGCCGTCGGTCGCCTGGGATATCTGGCAGTGCACCGACCGGGCCGACGTGCCGGGGTGCACGGGCAACGGGGGGCGCACCGATCTCAGCCAGTCGAAACTCGATATCTCGGCGCCGCCTATTTACGACGGGCCGGAGGGGCCCGGAGATATGACGGCCGATGAGCTGGCCGACGCGGTCGAGCGGGGCGATTACGGCAACGGCGAGGATCGCCGGCGCGCCCTGGGCGGCAGGTACGACGTGGTGCAGCTCATCGTCAACCTGCGGCACGGCTCCACAGCCGGCATCGCAAAGGTGGCGGATGACGTCATAGCCGATCGTTACGGAAAGGGCGAGGCGCGCAAAAGGGCTTTGGGGAGCGCTTACAAACCGGTGCAAAAACTTGTGAATAAAAAAATGCAGTAAACCTATTGCATATTCGGCGCGGATGATCTACCATGATCCCCGCGCCGCATTGATTGGAGGTGAAACCGTTGGCGACCGATTACCATAAGACCGTTGGCCGTACCGTGGTAGTGACCCACTGCCACGGGCAATATGTGAGCCGAGGGGAGTTCTTCGACTTCTCCGCCGAGCTGCCGGGGTGCTATACGCTCATACGCGCCCAGGCGAAGCTCAGGAGGGAGTTTTGCGACCCTTCTATCACCTTAAACGCGGTCGAGCACGATGAGGCTTACTACACTATGCCGCTCGACCAGTTCATCAACCTCGCAATGAGAAAGGAAAAGAAATGACCGAACAGCTGGCAGTTTACGACGAGACCCCCCGCGACATGGCCGCGCCCGTGGTGGAGGCGTCCTTAATCAACACGTGCGACCTCTCCACCCGCGCCGGCAAGATCGCGAGCGCCAAGGCCCTCACCGGCGCTCAGTCCCTGAGCGACGTGCCCGAGGGCACTGTCCTCGACGTGCGCGACATCATCACCACGCCGGGGGTGCGCAAGTCCCGCGACCCGCGTCTGCCGAACACCCCGTGCATCAATACCTATATCATCGACACCGAGGGCAAGAGCTATATGTCCCAATCCGAGGGCATCGCCCAGTCCGCCGCGCTGCTCGCGGCAACTTTCCCCGATATGGGCAAGGGCGACGCTGAGGGCTGCGTGCCCGTCTACGTCCAGGTGACGCCCCTCGATGGCGGGAAGACCTACAAGACCCTCGTACCGGCCGAGTAAGCCGGAAAAAAAAAAAAAAAAAAAAAAAAAAAAAAAAAAACGTCGAAAGCACCGGCCCCGACGGCTGTAGACGTCGGGGCTTTTCGATTGGAGGAGACCATGGCAAAGTCGCCTAGGAGCGCCGCGAAGCAGGAAAGCGACAAGGTTTACAATCAGCGGCGCCGCGCCAAGCGCGCGCTGGAGAGGCTCATGCGCGACACGGGCGGGAGCCTCACGGCGGCCCAGCGCGGCTACAAGGCGTCCCTTGAGCAGCAGATAGCGGCGACCTACATAGGGCACCGCCCGGACAGGGCGCGGCGCGAGTCGGCCGTACGGGCCGCCGATCTTCTGGGCCAGCGCGTCGCCGGTGCCAGGGCCTCGGCGGCCCAGCGGCGCGACATCATGTTCCGGTCCCAATTCGGGGCATCGTCCCGCAAGGGGGCCAGCATCAACGGCATGACCGCCGCCAGGAACAAGATCTTCATGCGGGCGACTCAGGCGGCGTGGGCCGGCAAGGGGCCAGACCGCTTGCGATCCATTGCCGAGTACTACGGCAAGCCGATAGACGAGGTATACAGGCTCGTGATGGCACAGCAGGGCGAGGCCCTGCGACGCGAGTACCGGATACGCACCGGCAAGAGCGGCGGGGCCACGGACGATCCGCGCAACAAGCTGCAGATCGAGCTTGCCGAGAACGTGGACAGGGACACGGGGAGCCCCGATTACATGGTCTATGTGGTGGCGATCACGCCGGACATGATCTGACATGATCCGGCGGAGCCATATCGCGGGCGCCTACGATACCGAGACCACCACGTTAGGGGAGCGGACGGAGGCGCGGGCGTTTCCCTGCGTCTATATCTGCAACGATCTAACCGGCGTCGATCTGCGGGAGTACGCGCCCGGCGAGGGGGAGAGGATCGAGCTCTTCCGCTACCGGCCCGACGTGCTCGAATGGTTGGAGCGGCTCATCGCCGACGGATTCCGGCGGGGGAGCACGCCCATCGTCTGCGTGTACAATATGATGTTCGACCTCGCCCCCTTGATGGAGGAGCTGGCCGCGAACTACCAGTGCGAGGTCGTGGCCCAGTCCTCGACTCACGTCTACACGCTCGATCTGTGCTACGAGGACACCGTGCTGCTGCGTCTGTGGGACACGTACTATCTCGAGATGGGGGGCCTGGCGGCCATGGGGCGCACCTGCGGCGTCGCCAAGGCCGTGGGCGACTGGGATTACAGTCTGGCACGCACTCCCGAGACGCCCATAACGCCCCAGGAACGCCACTACGCCGCCCGCGACGTGCAGGTGATCCCGGCCTATCTCCGCTATCTCTTGGAGGCCAACACGTGGTTGGAGCCGGAAATGCTCGGCGCCCGCGTCGTCACCAAGACCTCCCTTGTGCGGCAAATGGCCAAGCGGGAGATAGGAAGGCTGCGCATTAGGACGGCCAAGGGCAACACGGTTTCGCTGCGACGCTGCTACGAGATGAACGCCGAGGAGGAGCGGCCGCGCAACTTCCACTCGTGGGCGCTCCGGCGGGCGTGCTTCCGGGGCGGTCTCACGTTCACCGCGGCCAATCGGGCGGCCCAGGTGTGCCGCGACGTCGCGAGCCTCGACGTCACCAGCATGCACCATCTCTATATAAACGGCCTCATGGTGCCGCGCGGGTTCCGCGCGCCCTCGCTGGATACGTTGCAGCGCGCATGCGAGGCGGTGGCGGCCGTGCCCCTCGCAGACGTGCTGGCGCATTACTGGCAGCCCCTCCCCTACGGCATCAACGCACGTATCCGCTTCGACGGCCTGCGCCTGCGCCGGGGCTCGGTGTTCGCACGCGAGGGGATCGCCACGCTCGCCAGCGGCAAGCTGACTCGCAAGGCGCCCGGGGCCGATTGGGGCACGGAGGCGGGGCGCCTGGCCGACGAGTGCGCGCGGTCTGCCGGTTGGATGGATCGGGGCTTCAACGTGTCGATCGCCTTCGGCAAGGTCATGGGCGCCGACTGGCTGGAGTGCCACGTGACGGAGTTGGAGCTGTGGACGATGGCCCAAGTCTACGAGTGGGACGCCATGACGGCAGTCTGCGGCGAGCTCGCGCAAAATTGGGTGAGGCCGCCCGATTACGTCACGTTGCAGAGCCATATCCTCTTCGCGCAGAAGCAGGCGCTCAAGCACATCGTGCACGGGTACCGCGAGGGGGAGTCCTATACCGCGCCCATCGCCGCGACCATACCGGCGCATATCGCCGACGAGCTGCGCGCGGGGACGTGCTCGGCCCAGTTCCTGGCGAGCTACTACAATTCGACGGTCAAGGGCATGTTCAACGGCATCTACGGGGTGCAGGCGCAGAACACGCTCAAACCCGAGTACCGCGTCATGGCGGACGGTACGCTCGCAGTCGATCAGGCGACCGTGCCCACGGCGGAGAACTGGGACGAGGTGAGCGGGGAGGTCGGCAAGGTATGGTACACCTACGGCACGCGCATAGTGGGCGGCTCGCGGATGCACCTCGCGATCGCGCTCATGCTCCTTTTCGAGGCGTGCCCGCTCGCCGTGGCCGTGGGCGGGGACACGGACAGCATCAAGCTCGCCAACGCGCCGACGGACGACGAGATACTGGCCGCGCTCGCCCCGTTGCACGAGGCGGCACGGGCGGCCCTGGATCGCACCGGCGAGCGCGTGCGCCGGTGCTTCCCCGACCTCACGTGCAACTTGGATCACGTGGGCGAGTTCGATATCGAGGGGTGCGCGGGGGGCGGCCGTTGGCCGCTCCACTGGGAGGCCTGGAACAAGGCCAGGCTGTCCCAGGCCGAGGACGGCACCTATCACGTCACCTGCGCGGGCCTCCCCCGGCCCGAGGGGGCCTACCATATAGAGCGCTGGTGCGACGACATGGCCGCGCGCGGGCATGGCTTCGCCTGGATCGCAAATGCCGTGCTGGGGTACAATGCGACCATGGACTACAGCGTTTGCCGGTACCTCCAGCGCGACCATCCGAAGCCCTGGGAGCGCGTGCGCGAGCGGGTGACGGACTACCTGGGCGGCACGTGCGAGGTGGACGCGCCGCGATCCATCGCCCTTTTCCCCGGCGCGCGCGATATCGGGGACGCCTCCAAGCTGGGCAACGCCCAGAACCTGGAGTACCTCAACGCGCGGGGTGTGTTTCCCGAGGATCGGCCGCGCCTGATCGGCGCGACGCCTGACGGCGAGGGCGGGTGGGAGCCCTGGATATGCTACGACGAGGATTATGACAATGAGCAATAGCAGACATTACGATTGGGGCGCTACCTTCGCCTACGACGCCCTTCTTACTATGGTCGTCGCCGTGCGCGACGTGGGCAAGACCTACGGCCTGCGAAAGCAGCTAATCGCCGACTATCTCAAGGACGGCGCGCGCTTCGTCCAGCTCGTCAGGTACAAGACCGAGCTGCCCATTATGTCGGGCGAGTATCTGGCGAAGGTGGGCCGCGAGTTCCCCGGGCACATGTTCAAAACCGACAACCGATTCGCCTGGTGCGCGGAGAGGGTTCCCGATGGCGAGAAGCCGGACTGGCGGTGCATGGGCTACTTCTGCGCGCTGACCCAGATGCAGCAGATCAAGAACACCACGTTCGTAGACCCCTACCGGATCGTGCTGGACGAGGCCATTATAGACCCGGCATTGCAGCGCTACACGTCGTACCTCCCCCGCGAGTACTACGTGCTCACCCAGGCCGTCGACTCGATCACCCGCGAGCAGGTGGACGAGGATGGCAACGCCGTGCCCCGCAAACACCAGCCGCGCCTGTACCTGCTCGCCAACGGCCTCTCGATGGCCAACCCCTATTTCCACTTGCTGGGCATTCGCAAGCCGCCGCCGTTCGGCAAGCACTGGTACACGGATTCCGACGGCCGTAAAACGGCGCTGCTCGATTACGTGGAGCCCCGCCGACAGGACAGGCGGCGCAAGTCGACCACCGTCGCCGGACGCCTCTCGGCCATGGATCCCACCAGCGCGGGAGCGCTCGACAACGAGTTTTTGGACGCCTCGGGCCTGTTCGTGGCCGAGAAGCCCCGCAGGGCCAAGCCCGCGTTCGCCATCGCGCACCAGGGGCGGCGCTACGGGGTATGGGAGGATCGCGGCGAGGGGATGGTGTACGTGACCGACGGGGCGCCCGCCAACATCGACCCGGTGTACGCGCTCACCAACAAGGAGGGCGAGTTCAACGCGTTCCTGGCCGCGCGCAACGAGCCCGTCATGAGGTACCTCGTGGAAATGTACCGGTACGGCCTGGTGCGCGTGGACTGCGACGGCACCCGCGCGGCCCTGGGCGAGTGCCTGGGAATGTTCGGCCTCAGATAAAGAGACAGCATGGGCGCCTGTGGTACAATGACCGTCGGCCAGGGCGGCGGGAGCGCGGGCGAGTAGCAGCGTCCGGACGCGCACCGGGGACGGTGCCGGAGCTGCGAGGTTCGCACCCTTTTCAGCCGGCGCGCCGCATGCCGTGGCCCTCCAATCAACGCGAGGCCCCGCCTGGATGGCGGGGCCTCGTGCGTGTTGGGGCTATATGTTTTACTGGGGTGATTTTACCCAAAGCGGATAGCTGATCGATCCGCCCGAGTATGTTGCCGCGCTGACATTTTGCGCCGCGCAGAAGATAATGGACGATCCAGACCAGAGAAACTGCCCGACTGGCACGCTGGACAAATTGACAACGACAAGGCGCTTGACCGTCGGGGCCGCGCACGTCAAGTTTACCTGTTTGGCCACCGTCACCTGCTGCCCTGCCTTCAATTCGGGAAGGTTGACCGCATCGAGACAGGCGGTTACCATGCCGCCCTCGATGATGAAATTAAGCGTAGTGGAGATACCGCCCCCGGATAGAGTTTGCGAGTACAGGCGCGTGGTTCTCACATCGCCGCCCATGACCTTAGAGGCCACGTGTTGCGCCATGATCTTATACAGATCCACGGTGGGATGCACGCCGTCCACGTTTTTAAATCCGAGCTGCCACATATAAGCGTCTTTGATTACCTTAACAGCGACACCGGACGCCGCAATGCCGGCGACGATTGCGCTGTAAAGATCGTGCATATGCACATCGACGCCGTAATTTCTGAACGTCATAGGGATTGCGATGATCTGGGCGTTGGGAAATTGGGCCCGAGCCTCCTTGATCGTCTGCAAGGCAGCGCTGTACAGCTGATTGTAAGTCAAGGGGGTGGGGTCGTTCCAATCGTTGAAACCTCCGCCAATTACAATATAATCCACATCCGCAACGGGGATGCTGATCTGCTGTGCCGCTTTTTGTATTTGATGGTAAAAGTTCATAGACGCGCCGGCCTCGTCAACCCATCCGCTGCCGCCATATGCGTAATTGTACATTGTCCAACCCATTAACTGCGCCGTGAAATAAGCGAGTTTCTGCGGGTAGGACGTTGTGGGGGCCATAAACGAATCGCCGATAAATACGGCGTTGCGACCATTTTCGTCCTGTACCGGGGTTTGCTTTGACAAAGAGTCGATGCGAAGAGCCAACTCATTGTCTCCATTGATGCGCGCCTGAGTCTCCTCCGCAATGTCCGCCATGGCCTCGGCCACCTCGCTCTCGCGCGCCTGCGTCTCCGCGGCGATGGCGTTCGCGTTGGCCGTGATTCGCCCGTCGTACGCCAGCACCTCTCGACGGTAGGCCTCGATCTGCGCGTTGTAGTTGCCCGTCTCGGCCCAGTACGTCGCGTTGCCGATATCAATGCCGACGGGCACCGATTGCCGGCTCGTGTAGCTGTTGCCCTCGTGCAGCACCACGGTAAGGGGCTCGTAACCGATTGCATCGCTCCACTCCAGGGGATTTGCGAACGAGGGCACATAGCGCGCCCCCACGTACTGGCGCACCCCCGGTGCCGGGGCATCCGGAGACAGCCCCGCACGCGCCGCGATAAAGGCCGCGAACTGCGCCAGCTCGTCGGCGCCCATGCCGCGCACGTACTCCTCCAGTCGGTTCTTGGCATCTGTCATGTTTTTCCTCCTTTTGTACTGAAATACGATTAATTTCCCGGCGTCAATACGCCGTCAGCCTCCAGGCGACGGCGATGGCGCAAATCGCCGCCATGAAGATGAGAGCTATGAGGGGATCAGCGCCGCGCATCCTCGGGCTCCTGGTCGTAGGTCATGCGCGCCGAGGGGTCGGCCTCCCACCGGAGGATGAGCCGCCCATAGGTGTCCTTGCTGTAATCGTGGCCGGTGTCGAAAATTATCTCGTCCCACGACTGCGGGATAAAAGCGGTGAAATAGCCCTCTTGGGAGAGCCCGAAATAAACTTGTCGCGCCAGCGTGTCGAAAATGTACTCGGTGTTATCGCCCACCCACTGCTCTACCTGGGCCTTGTAGTAGTCGTCGAAGCCCGAGGCCTTGAATTGCTCGAATTCCCTTCGCAGCTCTTCGATCTGCTCGCCCCAGCCCCCCACCTCCTCGGCCGTGGACTCCGTGAAGTTGATGGTCTTCCACAGGTAATCGCAAATCTTCTTGACGCGCTCCTCGGCGGAATACACGTCCCAGTAGAACGGCGCCACCGGGGGAAAGTCCGTGTAGGCCCACCAAAGGGGCGGGAAGCTCTGCGGGCCGCAGGGCCCGCACCCGCGCGCGGGAATCATCGCCATGACATCCTCCTAACTAATAACTGTTCACATTGACCGTGAAAAGGCACGAGAAGAGCGGCTCCACCTCGTCCAGCAGCATCTGGTCGACCGTCCGGAACTTCTCCATGGCCGCGAACTTCTCCATGATATCGCCCTCGGTCACGCGCTCGTACTGGCGGTCGTTGCCGGTGCTCGCGTAGTCGGAATTGCCGGATAGCATCGTCTGCGGGAACTCGCTGAAGATATCGCGGCTCTTGCCGTACTCGTTGGACGCTTGCAAGGGATCGAGGCCCTGGGCCGCGAGCTCGTAGAGCGGCTTGTACTTGGGCATGCACTCGTTGAGCTTTTGCAGCAGCTGCTGCTTCCACCGCCCGGGCGGGACGATGGATATCTCGCGCCACCAATAGCGGCCCTCGAAGAGATTTTGCCAGCGGTCGCGCTGCTCCTCGTCGTACCAGTCCCAGGCCCACGACTCGTCCCATGAGATGAAACCGTACTCCACCAGCTGGCCCAGCTGGATCGAGGTAATCGCGTGCCAGTCCCGCCACTCGTCCAACTCAATCCCCATTGCCGGTCAACTCCTTGAGATCGTGGGCCCATGCGTAGTTGTCGCTCCGCCAGTCGCGCGCCCAGTCCACCGTTACGGGACTGTTCCAGATTCGGGACAGCTTCTCGCAGGCCCGGCGGCGCGCCGATAGCGAGTTGAGGCGCATGGCCTCGCTCGGGCCGGTCTCGGCCAGTATCTCGTCATCGACGCGGCGCTCGGTCTTCTCCAGCAGCTGGTCGAAGCCCAGCAGCTGGAAGACCTGAGCCCAGATATTGCGCTGCACCGTCTGGACGCCCTCCGCGATAAACGGGGCGTCCGTCTTGATGCAGGTAATATTGCTGACGATTTCCTTAAGGACATTAGTACCCAGGATGGCCGGCTCGCCGTTGGCGTATTGCCGGTAGATGCTCTCGGCGTCCGATTGCAGTTCCTGGGGCACGGTGAGGATCAGGGGATGGTGCTGCTGCTGCATGTTGACGTCCACGGTGCGATCGCACAGCGCCAGGCGCCGGGCGAAGTACCGGAGCTTGTAGAGCGTGGACACGCGCAGATCGTTGTCCCAAACGAACACCCCGTTGCGCCAGTCGCACGGGAACTGGTACTCGCCAGTCTGGCCCCGCGCGATCCAGGCGCGGGGGTTGTCGTACATATTGGGCGCGCCCTGCTGCACGGCCATGAGGGAGTACAGCGAGCCGTTGCTGACGGCGAGCGTGGCGCAGCCCTCGGCGAGCAAGCACCATTCCAGGTAGCGCGCGTCGCACGTGTCCGGCAATCCGCGCCACTCGAAGCGGCTCATGGCGATGGCCATCAGCTGATCCTCGTAGATCATGGAGGCGTCGCGATCCAGCACGGACGCCTCCCAGAACACGGGCAGCCCGTGGGTCGGATCGAGTCCCGCGTTCCTAGCCTTGGCCATGGTTGCTCCAAACGTCCACATTGCCGATTTCCTCCGGCACGCTCCAAACCGTCGTGCCGGCGACGAGTATATCACGGATCGCGCCGGCATCGCCCTGCGACACGCCCGACCCCGCCGGCGTCACCCACACGTCGGAGCACTGCCAGTAGCAAAAGTGCCGCATGGGCTGCCAGTCGGCGACGTCCCACGGCTGGCCGAGCGCGTAGCCGTACCGGGCGAACTGCCCGGCAGCCGCGCGTACGGCCCCCTCGGGCTGCGTGCGCGCCTCGACGCACCACATCATGGGACGCGTCATGGCATGCTCGCCATATGCGTACGCGCCGCACGTCATGGGGGCTTGCAGGCCCTGGCCCTTATAGGCGTTCGTCACGGCCGAGGCGGCGACGTCGCGGGAGCGGGCGGCGTTGGCGTCCGCAGTGGATTTCGAGCGCGCTATATTGCCCCGCTGCGTCGCGGCGCTGTTGTTCGCCTGTGTCCGCTGCCCCGTGTTGTTGACGTCGAGTACTGCCGTCGCGGTATGCTGCTGTTTCGACAAGTTTATATTGTTGAGCTGATTCGTCTCGGTATTTCGCACCGTATTGCTGGTGATTGTGGCCTCCACGATCTCCTGGCTAGTGGCGATGGTAACTCCGACATTGGCCGTTTGCGCGTTGAGCATCGAGGTCCCGGAGATGGCATAGGCGGGAATGTCCGCGATTCCCTGGATAACTCCCCCCATGTCCATATTAACAGCGCTGCCCAGCGCGGAAAGGCCCATTTTCGCCACGTTGATCTGCCCGGCCGTTGCCTGAGCGCCAACCAGATTCATGTTGGTCGTGGAAGCAGCTGCATTTGTGGCGTTGGTAATAGTTTTGCTGGTAAGATTCGCATTATTGGTCAATATGTTGTTAGTGATGATGGTATTGCCGAGTACTACGGTCTCCATATCCTGATTGAGCTCCAACGCGCTCTCGCTAGTGGAAATGGCCGTGCTCAGATTTGCGAGCTGGGCCGTTACATTGGCATATGCGTTGGCTGCCGTGGTATCGTTGGCCGCCAAGGCGCTTCGATAGGCCGCCTGGTACGCCGTCTGCGCCTGCAAGCGCCCGTAATAGTCCGCGTACTGGGCCCGCGTGTGCGGATCCAGGTAGACGGCGAATGTCGGCACGCCCCAGGTCGTGAGCGTCTTAAAGGCGTCGGCGTCCAGGTCGCACGTAAGGGGCGTCGCGTTGGCGAAGCTCAGGGACGAGAGCGCACCGGTGCCGACGCCCTTGATATAAGTATCGATATTGAGCGCGGGGAAGGTGAGGGCGATGCAGGCCATCACCGACAGCGTCCCTTGCGTGTCCTCAACGTGCACGGGCACCTCGCGCCCCGCGTGGTCGCGGAATACCAGCTCGGCGTAGGGATAGGTGTAGAGCTTGGCGAAATCAGCGTAGAGTGGATCGTACTTGAACAAACCCTTTTCCAGATCGGCAAGCTCAAGCTCCGTCCAGCCGCGCGACCAGAGGGCGTAAACGGTATGCCCGAATACGGTAACCGTGGTGCTGTAGCTTGTAAGAGATTTGGGCACGAAGGCCACGCATCCGATCGTTTGAAACGCCTGGGGGGCCTGGACTCTCATGTCGGACAGGAACCCCATGAGCTGGGAGGTCTCCATGGCGAACGAGGGCAGCGAGGGCACGCCGTTGTGGTAGGTGATCGGCTGCACGGGCACGTTGATGTCATCGCCCGCGTAACTTCCCCAGTCCTCCGTGGGCGCGCCCGACATGAACACGATGGCGCGCACCTCTCGGTTGACGACCTTGGAGACGCGCGACCGCTGCACGCTGATAGACCCGTAGGACTCATCGGGGGCCGTCAGGTACTTGCAATTGCGCACCGGATCGGCGAGGTACTGCGAGGCCGTCACCGCCGCCATGGGCGCGTGCCCGCGCGCTAGGATCATGCCCGACACCTCCACGCTGCAGAAGTACGTGCTCCACACGTCCAGGGTCACGTGCAGCTCGGTGGTGTTGGGCGCAAGCTCCTCGCAACCGGCGACGAAATAGCAGTAGCGGGCGCGCGAGGGCGACCCGCCCGGGACGGGGAAGTCCGGATAATCGACCACGCAGTAATTGCACTGCGTGGCGACGTTGTAGGGCACCGGCACGCGCACGATCCCCTCCGGCGAGGTCATGAAGCGCGTGGGCTCGCTCACGGGATGGCCCTTCTGGGCATCGAGCCACGCATCGCGGGCCTCTGCCGACTCCCAGGCGATGGTGTTCTCATAAGCAGAATCCCAGGGCACGGACAGCATCTTTATATGGGCGTTGTCGCGCCACTGCCCGTAGTCGTAGGTGCTCGCGGCCTGGTAGGGGTTGACGTTGGCGAGGCCGGGAAAAGGAGTGTCCGGCAGGTGGGGGAATGACTTATCCACCGTTTTTTCCTCCTCTCGTGGATAAAGAGAGGGCGGGCAGTAGGTGCCCGCCCTCGAAAAACGTCGGCAGTGCCGGGGCGCTTACTCGCCCTTGCCCTCGTTGGTGGTCGCGGCCGTCACTGTCAGCGTGTGCGCGGCGGCATACTTGGTGGTCGCGGCCGAGGGATTGACGTACACCGATTTCGCCGTGACGGTGACCGCGGCCCCCACGGGCACGTCGTCGCCGATATGCAGGACGCCCCAGGCGTCGACGTAATTGTCCCACTCGGACAGCTCCACGGCCTCGGTCTCAGCCGCATCTTCCGACCCCGTTGCGACCGTGGCCGTGACGGTGTAGAGCGCCGCGTCCGGCTCCACGGCGATCTCGGACACGTCCGGCGCGACGGTGCCGGTGAGGTTGACGGCCAGCTGCGCCGTGCCTCCCTGCTCGATGACGTCCGGGCCGGTGATCGTCATGCCGGTGACGGTCTGCTTGACGACCTGCGTTTCCGTGCCGGACTCGGTGGTGAACAGCACGGCCGGCACAAAGGGGCTTGCGCTGACGACCTCCCAATGATGCAGCCAGTACGTGGTGCTCAGGGTCTCGGGGTTGTAAAAGCTCGTGGTCTCGTAGAGGTAATCCTGCACGATGAAGAAATCCTCGGTGGTCAGCAGAGCCACCGCTCCGGGGATGGGCAGCTCGTCCACGAGGATCTGCCGCACGTTGATCTCCGCCTGCTCGACATGGAAAATCGAGGCCAGCACCTCGACGGAGAGCACGGCCGCGGTGTCCACGGTGGTAATCAGCACCAACTCGTCCGGCTTGGCGAATACCGGGATATCGACCTTGGACGCGTTGTAGAGGGAGGATGGGAAGGCGAAGCGACCCACCATCTGGCGCACGGCCGTGAGAAACGCCTTGCCGGTCTCCTCGTCCGTCGGCGCGGCCGTCAGGCCGAACTTGAAAAATCCGTACTCGTCTTCGTAGGTCGCCAGAACCTGGAGCATTGCCCGGTATTCATCGTAATTGTCGCTGTTGACCGGAGCGGTCATAAAACCGGCCGCGATTCGGTTCAGCCCGTTCTGCTCGACTACCGACATGCGCAGCTCGGCTTCGTTGATGGTAATCGGGTATTTCATCTCACGATTGACCTGATGGTACGCCACCGCTCCGTCGGGCTCGTACTTCTTGAGCAGCGTCTGCGCGTCGTCGGTGTAGGTGTGCCCCATGACCCAGGCGAAGGCGATCTCCTGGGTCGTCGCGCCGAAGTTGAGGCGCGGCCCCTTGAATGCGGCGAGCGGAGATTCCCAGGATTTGGCGCGCGCGATGGTGTAGCCGATTCGCTTCACCAGGAAATCGGTGAACTGGTTGCGCAGGTCGGACGCGTTGGGCGCCCACAGCGCGCGCTGGGTCTGCTCCAACGTGGAGATCACCGGGTTGGGGGTGCGCTGCTGATAGTCGTTGGTTCCCTCCAGCCAAGCGCGCGCGAGGATAGTGCTGTTGTTGACGGCCATGCTGTTACCTCCTTAAATATCCAAAGCCTCTGCCAGGTCGTCCCAGGACGACTCCAGGAAATCGGCGTCCACATCCGGATTTACCGTTTCCGTCGGCGCCTGCTCGCGCTCGCTGGCCGTCTGCGAGTCCATGGGCGCGGCCCCGTTGTCGACGGCGATGGAGGCGACCGTGCCAAGCCGCTCCTCCAGGCGGGCGAACCCGTCCATGATTCCCGACTCCAGGCGGGCGAACCCGTCCATGATTCCCGACCCGATGTTCCCCAGTCGGCGCACGAGGTCGCGAAACTCGTTGATACGGTGATCCGCCTCGCCCGCCTCGCCCACCTCGATTCCGGTATCTCGGTCGATATCCTCTTGCAGTTCCTCGTCCATGATATGACGCTCCTTTCGTATGCGGTCGAGATGATGGGATTATAAGGCTTAGACATTATATGTTTCAAACACATAAGGACATAAGGGCATAAGCTCATAAGGCCATA
>OLRY01002072.1_pt1 | contig 15318 bp, 11 predicted proteins | sample 1672541 | NCBI WGS metagenome assembly OLRY01 (sample SAMEA3136697, study PRJEB25190) | human gut metagenome | biome: human gut; feature: human-associated habitat; material: faeces | place: Austria | collected 2013
GATTACGAAAACAGGAGGCGCCTCTATGGTCACAAAAGAAAATCTTGCAATCGTGATTCCTTTTCACAAAAATCAAGAAATGCTAAGACTAAGTCTCCGGACATTGGAGTCTTCTTTGCATGGTCATCGACCGCAAATCATTATTGTAGCAAATAACAATAATGTGAATGCGCTTTCATTAGCAGAGAAAGATTTTGAAGCATACGATATTCATAGAATAAATAAAAATTTATTCTGGCCGGGAGCTATTAATTATGGTGCCCGTTGCACCGACAGGGAATATTTGCTTTTCTGTGACCCTGATCTATTCTATACAGAAAACTGGCTGGATAATTTATTGCATTGTGCACATCAGCATAAAAATGCCGGCGTATTAAGTTCAAAGCTCATTAATCCTTTGAACAACCGAATTATGGATTTTGGAATGGGTTACAACCATTTCAATACAATTCACATCGGGAAGGGACTTCCTTATAATCACCCATCCGCTTCAGAAGACCGACGGGTGCAGGCCGCTTGTGGAGCTGTTTTTCTAACGCCACACGAACTGTTCGACAAGGTAAATGGAATTGATACTACCATGCCTTACATATATTGTGATAACGACTATTCTGTCAAATTGTCTGAGCTTGGTTATGAAACCTGGGTTTCCAGCCAGTCTGTAGTCTATCATAAAGGCGACACGGACGACCGTAATTCTAAATATGAGAATTTCCGGTATCTGCGTGAAGACTCGAAGGCCTCATTTTACGCAAAAAACATTAATAAAATCAAGATTGATATTTCTGATTGTTTTATACATATATACCGCTGGATTGCCAATACTAATTATCGCTTTCAGCCGGGGTATTATTTGTATAATTTCTGTACGCTCTTGGATAGCGAAGACTATATTTGTCTTTTGCCCTCCTTTGGCATATCGATTGTCAATCGGAAGAATATTACTCTGGAGCAGAGAGATTGTCCCCAGATTAACTTATGCGATTACATTCCTGCCAGAATGATATATTCTAACATGCCCTTTGTTTATTTTGTCGACACTTTCACATCACTGTATAACAATGAGCTTTACTTTCATCTGCGCGACGTTTCAAAGGACATTGTAATTGATAGACAGTGTAACATTATATTTATGTCAGATATTAAGTCAAAAAGTATTTAGTTTATTCAGCGCTCACATACAAGGTAGATTAAATAAACCGTCTGCGGTATAGATTTGTGAATACAAAGTATCCTTTGCTTGCGGGGTATCTGAATGCATAACTGATAGATTTTCTTTCAGTTGTTGTATCAGGGAATCCTTTTTCATTTTGTAATTACTGGTCTGTGCCAGTGTTAGCGCTTCATTTGTTGCAGCGATAGCCTTTTCACGTTCACCTGTGTAATACATGTAAACGGCCCTTAGCTGCAGATAATAAAATTTTTTATTGGAATCCAGCAGTTGTGAATAAAATTGCGCTCTCTCTAAAGCGTGCTCAATTTTAAATGCATATTCGTATTTATATTCCATCAAAAAAGCCTCTGCAAGCGCATGGTAGAACCACCATTTAAAAAAAGTCTGTTGATAGGCATAGGAACTCAGATCTATTTGATCAAGTCCTATTGTTGCCATCTTAATAGCCTCTTCTGCTTCTCCTTTTAACAAAGTCAACTGCACCTTTTTTCTAAAATAATTTAATTCTTTGATTTCTGCGCCTCCTTTTTCATACGTTTCACAAGCCCTTTCCCAGTAGTATCTGGTTTTAGTACTTTCCTGGTCAGAGCATGGAAGATCATAATACAAATATCCGCGATCTGAATAATTTACATATTGCATAACCGGAAACGATATATCATCAGCGATTTTAGCAGATAAATCCAGATATCTCATAATCTCCTTATGTTCTAAAGGATTTGTCATCGGGTGGCGTGAGTAAACGTGCAGACGATTATAAATTTCAGAAAGTAATTTTTTCTGTTCCAGGGTATGAGCATTCTCATCGCGTTTCCCAAATGCTTTGTTTTTATAGTCTTTGATTAATTGGACCGCTTCAGAATAATCGCCCATCGAATCATAGGCCTCGCTAATATAGAGAAGCAGTTTCCCATATTCTGCGTAATCGTGGATTCCAGGAGTCCTTTCCAATTCAAACAAAAGCATTTCCGCATATTTTTTCATAACAGCATTTCCTAAATTATCATGAATGCAAATGATAATCTGATGAATGTTATTTATGCAAATAATGGGATCTTCCTTATAGTTGTGTTCGAAACTGGCAAAATACTTTTCAAAAACAAGTACATAGAATTCATAAGCCAATCTACCATCAATATGCAAATTAAGAATATGGGATAGATGGTCGTTTGACAGATAAAAGTTTGGTGTTTCTGTATAAAGAATCCCAATATAATACCTAAAATCATTATTCCGTAGCAAGAATCCCTTTTCATTTTCGTAATCAATGATTTTTTTTGAAAAAGAACAATACATTCTGGAAAAAAATTTATCTACTAAATCATGACGAAACTTTACTGTGATTGTCATAAAATTATCCTCAAGCAGAAGAAAACCTTTCCTGGCAAGCTCGGTCACTGTATTCCAGGAAATATTTAATTTGTCAATATCCTTTTTTTCCAATTCTTTATACAAATGCAGTGCAGAAAACAGAATAACTGTATGTTCAAAGTCCGTTGTATTCTGTTCTTTGTAATGATACCAGCGTTTCATTAATATGTCATATACTGTAGTAGGAATATTTCGAATTAAACTTTTTGTCAGAAATACATTTTTAACTTTAAGACAATTCTTTTCCTGTTCCAGAGCTTTTCGATCTCTAAGCCAATATATCATTTGCTCCAGATAAAAAGGATTCTTGTTTAGGTTTTCGGCAATTACGTTTACTTCTGTTTTGTGAAATACATCACCAATTGAAAAGACTTCCTGCAGAAATTCATAACATTCTTTGGAATCTTCAAACCCTATAATATGTTTAGAAAAGGATATTATACGGTTTGCGGTATAAGTTCCCAGAAGTTGATCCGCCCTGGAATTTCTTTTTATGTAGTCCACATTAAAGGTTAGTAAAAACTTTGTATAACATGGTCTTATACGAGTTAGCTGATGAAAGATACTGTCTATCAAGTCAAGAATGCTATCATTTAAGAACTGGACATTATCAATGGCAATCAAATATTTGTTTTTGGCTAATTTCGTCACAATTAGGTTTAGGTACTGATCAAGCCATACTTTAAGGTCGTTAGTGTTATTTTTGATAAATATGTCGGCCAACATGCGATATTCCGGTTGTTTTAAAAGAAAATCATTACTTTCATCACAGAAAGTTGTCGCTTTTAGAATCTGCTCCAGCGCATCAAGAGAGATATTATATATGGCAATTAATAGTTTTTGGATAAAATCACTTGCAAATAATGTCTTTTCTGCATTAAGCATATTTCCAAATTCAATAATTTCATAGCCGTTAATTTTAGCTACATTCAAACATTCTTCATACAATTTTGTTTTTCCAGTTCCACTGTTTCCGTAAAAGATGCCTGTTTTTAATTTGTCTGTTTCAAGCAAAACATTCTTTTTGAAATCTCCGAGACACTGTTCATAGCTTTGGCCGATCAAACGTTTGTTATTTCCAAATCCAGGTTCCAGTGACTTGAATTCTACGTTTTTAGGAAGATTTACCGGTTTCTTATTAATATATGGGGTTGGTATTACACAGTTTTCCTTAATCGGTATAAAATGCAGGCGAATATTTTTGCCTTCATAGGGAGACAGCGTAATGGGATTGCTTAATCTAACCATATATTCCGGATAAATTTCAAACTGCGTTCTGATCTTTTGCGTTTGTTTAAAAGATAAAGAGACGGTATTGTAAGCATTTCGCTTATTAATTATGCAAATATCCATTTCGAACATTTTGAAAAGAGTCAAATTTTTTAGCTCATATCCATCTATTGATGAACTTGCATCCAGGGGATTGCCAAACAGAAGACATTTTGCTTCAAATCCATCTGTCGATTCCGCAAAATCTATTTTATCATAAAGAAAATGCGGAAAATATTTTTCTCCAATGTGAGACCAATGCTGAAATATTTTCCGCTCAAGCACAATATCGTCATAAAAATAGATTGTTTTTCCTTTTTTTGCTGCATTAATAAGTAACTTTGCTTTTGTATTTACATTAATAGGTGAATAACTAAAGAACAGGATTGTATCAATTTCAGATATCTGAGCCATAACCAATGTAGCCGCCAAAACCTTCAAATCTATATTGGAAGCATAATTTTTGCACTCTGCCCAAAAGTTCTTCTGTGCGGAATAATAGAAAAAATCCCGATTTCCATCCCAGGAATGGCGTGTGCTTTGGAATGTCATCTTTCCATATTCAGCAATCAATAAATCGTAAACCAATTGTTCAAAGTTGATACCTTTATTATTTTGTTCATTTGAATTAATTCTTTCCCAATGTTCCTGTGTCAGATACTCCATCATGGTTTTTACTCCTTATATTACATTTGGCATTTAATCAGCGGATAATTATGTATTATCTATAATAATAATGGAAAATGGTTTTGAAGGAAAATGGTCATATCTGCAGAGGCTTATCACGAATCCGAATATCGCACAAGAAGTAAAAAAATACCAGAAAATAAGTGAAATCCGTACTTTTCACAATGAAAATTAAACAAAACTGGAAGGTCTGGATGATTTATCCTGCGCGCCCGTAAATTATCGGCGTTTTTTTGCAGAAATAAGTGTACAGATGTCACAAAAAAGTCATAAAATCAAATATAATCTGTGTTTTTTGTTGACATAGAAATTTGAAAAAGCTATAATCTTATCGTACAGACAAGTACATGAAAATGGTATGGATGGTTTGCTGTACATCAATATATAGTGTAGAGCGGATGACACCTATTGCATACGGGCATAATTGTGACGCATAATGCTTATGATGTAAAGCTTCGTTATCATTACGAAATCATTTAGGTGGAGAGTGATGTGATTTGCCTGGAATAACAGATATGCATTGTCATATTCTGCCGGGGTTGGATGATGGATGTCAGAGCATGGATGAAACGATACAGACACTCCGGGAGGCGGAGCGGCAGCAGATCAGACAGATCATTGTTACGCCGCATTATTATCCGGGAAGATATATGGTGCCTGCTTCGCAGATAAAAAAGACACTGGATGAGGTACGCAGAAAATGTGAAAGATATGGCATAAATATTACGCTTTATCCGGGACAGGAATGCTTTTATTATTCTGGTCTGACGGAGCTGCTGGATTCCGGCAGCGTGCTTACTCTTGCGGGAAGTCGTTATGTGTTGGTTGAATTTTTACCGGACTGCTCCTATTCTTATCTTATAAGCGGTCTGAAAAATCTGAGACAGAATGGATACATTCCGATACTTGCTCACTTTGAGCGCTATCGGTGCCTGCAGAAGGATGGGCGTCTGGAGTCGCTGAAAGAACAGGGGTTTTTGCTGCAGATGAATTTTGATACGCTTCTGCAGAAGGACGGCTGGTTTCGGAGAAATCCCTGGAGGGCAGTTGCGAAAAGCGGAATGGTGGATTTTCTTGGGAGTGATTGTCATGGGACTGATTTTCGACCGCTCCGTGCATCGGAGGTTTATGAATGGCTTGGGATAAACCTGGACAACCGGTTAAGACAGCGTATTTTATCAGATAACATTCAAAAAATATTACAAAATACTTATTAGAGGATATTATGGACAAGATAACAGAACAGAATCAAATTCAATTAGAGGAAAGAAAAATTGCGGAGGAGGAAGATGTGATCGATCTGAAAGAGGTCTTTTTCACTCTTCTGAACGGCTGGAAGGCTATTCTGCTGGCGATGCTGGTCGGGGCTGCTGCACTTGGCGCCTATCAGCATTTTATGATAACGCCGACCTACCAGGCGGATGCGATGATTTATATTACGAATACCGATTCGATGATCACCTTCTCGGATCTGCAGCTCAGCGCGGCGCTGACAGAGGACTATGCGAAAATCATTAAGAGCCGCACCGTGCTGAACCGCGTGATCGACGAGCTGGATCTGGATATTGATTTTAAACAGCTTGGAAATCTCGTGACTGTGGAAAATCCGGATTCCACACATATCATACATATTTATGTTACCACTGATGATCTGGAACTCAGCCGAAACATCGCCAATGCGCTGATGAATATAAGTGTCAGCCAGATTTATCAGATCATCGGAAGCAGTGAGCCGACGGTGATTGATTATGCCGAGGCAGAAGCGGTGGAGAATGTAACGCCGGGACTGATGAAGTATATGGCGATGGGTGCTCTGCTTGGAGCGGCGGTTGTCTGCGCGATCCTTATTATCCGGATGCTGATGAACACAACGATGAAAACAGAGGAAGACATCGACAAATATCTGCATTTGCCGGTACTTGCGGCAGTGCCGTATTACAGCGAAAAAAGCATGAAAGGGAAGGGTAAATAGAACATATGGAACAGCAGCAACACTGGCAGCCAACGCTGCAGCCGCAGGGAATGCTAAACAGAAAAATGGTACAGCCGCAGATGGAACCGCTTCCTTTTCCAGCGAGAGAGGCAATCAATATCCTGCGCGGAAATATTCAGCTGAGCGGTTATGATTTAAAAACGATTGCGATTACCAGCGCACTGGCACACGAGGGTAAGTCATCCATTGCGTTTCGTCTTGCCAAAAGCATGGCGGGGCTTGGGAAAAAGACGATATATGTGGATTGCGATATCCGCAATTCCATGACGATGAGTCGTTACGACATCCAGATAAAAACCATAGGGCTGACGGAATATTTGTGCGGAAGGGATTCCATGACAAATATCATTTATAAAACGGATGATCAGTGGATGGATATGATTTTTACAGGGGCGTCTGCTCCGAATCCGAGTGAGCTGGTTTCCGGACCTCTTTTCGAGCAGTTGATTGTCTGGTTACGGGAGAATTATGATTACGTCATTGTGGATACGCCTCCTGTAAATGCGGTGATCGATGGAGCGCTTATAGCGAAGCGGTGTGATGGAAGCATTCTGGTTATTGAGAGCGGCCTGACAGAGCGCAAGCAGGCGATTCAGGCAAAAAGGCAGCTGGAATATGCCGGGATCAAAATACTGGGTACGGTTCTGAACAAAGTAGGAACCAGGAAGAGTGGCTACGGTTATGGCTACGGCTACGGTTATGACTATGGCTACGGAGAAAACAGAAAGAGCAAACAGAATGCCAAAAAGAAAAAGAAGTAGCAGAAGAAGCAGAAGGAGAAGAAAGCGGATTCTGGCAAGCCTGTCAGTAATACTGGCAGCGGCGGTCGGAGTGGGGATCTGGATGTATCAGTCACAGAAGCAGCAGGCGGATCGCCACGTGACGGCAGGAAACTCCGTAGATATGAAGGCCGGATACCGCACCATCACCTACAAAGGCAAAGAATATCAGTACAACTCGCTGATCACGACGATTCTGTATGCCGGTATCGATTCCGAAGGAGAGATGACGGTAAATGAGGGATATGCAGATGCTGCGAGGGCGGATAGTATTTCGGTAGTGGTTCTGGATAAGAAGCATAAGAAGATGACGATCATTGCGTTAAGCCGGGATACGATGACGGATGTTCACCGGTATTCACTTTCCGGAAGGGACCGCGGCGCCTATGAAACGCATCTTGGTTTTGCATATGCCTATGGAGAAGGCGGAGAGGTGAGTTGCGAAAACCTGCGGCTGGCAGTTTCCGACCTGCTTGGAGGAATTCCAATCAATGAGTATGCTGTTACAAATCAGTCGTCCATGACCTACATTAATAATCTGGTCGGCGGAGTGACGGTGACAGTTCCCAATAATGATCTGGCGGCACTTCATCCGGAGCTTACAGAAGGTATGACTGTAAAGCTGGATGATTCCAATGTCCGCGATTATCTGCATTACCGTGATACGGCAGTGGATCTGAGCAATGAAGGCCGTATCGAGCGCCAGCAGTCTTATGTGACGGCATATGTCGGGCAGCTCAAACAGATACTTCAGGAAGATCTGAATGGCACCTGGGATAAGCTGGAGGAGATGGATGCCTACCTTCAGACCAGCGTTACGAAAAATAAATACATTGGACTGGCAAGACTTCTGGAAAGCGTAGAATTTACCTCAGACGATTATTATCGTCCGGTGGGGAAAAATGTGGTCGGCGAAGAGCACGACGAATTTTACGTCGACGAGGAAGCGCTTCGTGAAAAGGTGATAGAGCTTTTTTACGAGGAGATTTAAAACGGTTTGAACTTTGAAAAAAGTTTAAACATAAATTGGTCAAAGACCAAAATAGTGAAGAAAGGAGGAAAAAGCGTCATGAAAAAGTTTGCAGCAATCCTTTGTGCAGCAGCTATGACACTGGGAATGGTTAGCACGGCGTTTGCAAATCCGAGTATTAGCGATGTTACGATTGAAACGCAGGACGCAACTGTGGCTGAAGAAACTGCAGCGATTATTCCGGAAGGAATGAAGCTGGTTGTCACAGAAGCAGATCCGGAAAAGTATGAAAACGAGAAAGCAGCAGAAGTTGTAACGAAGGTAAACGACCCGGAACAGATGATCAAACTGGAAGAAATTCTGGATACTCTGGAAATTGATCTTACCAAAGAAATCAAAACAACGGATGATACTGTTATTGATCCGCTGGAGTATGAGCTGATTTCTAAATTTGCAGATCTCGTTCTTACCGATGGTGTAGAGGTTGTATATGATTTTGATGGTGAAGTAAAGGCTGTTAAAGCTACAATTGAAGTTGAAGCATTGAAGGATGTAAAAGACATCAAGAATAATCTTCTGATGCAGCTTGATCCCAAGACTGGTGAAGCGCACTTTATTGAGATCAAGGAAGAGGATTATAAGGCAGAGACCGGGGAAATCACAGTGACCTTCCCGTGCCTGGGACCGTTTGCCGTTTTGGAAAAAACAGCAGAGTAATGGCCAGCAGCTGCCGCATCAGTGCATAGCGGAAAAGCTTTGGGAAAATCATTCCTTTTCCGCTTGCAACTGGTAAAAATATTGACGAGAGGCTATAGAAAAATGGCAAGAAGAAACAGATATGGAGAGGAAAAAAATCCATTAAAGGTGGTTTTATATATAATCGCGGTTCTGGCAATGCTGGGCTGCATCGGGTATCTGATATACAGTTCGCGGCTGGGCAAACAGGAATATCAGGAAAATGTCCGCAGAGCAGCAGCGGGTGAGACAGAGCTTATAATCGAAGAGCACGAAACAGAGAGCGAGACAGAGCAGACGACGGAGCCGGAGACTGCTCAAAAAAATACTGTTGCAGCACAAAATAATACAACTGCAGCGCAAAATAATACAAATGATTCGGAAAGCGAGTCGGAAAATGAGTCGGAAAGTGAGACGAATACAGAAGCGGTTCCTGCAATGAGCAATAACATGGGAAAAGATATGTCCATCCTCGTGCTGAACGGGACGGGAATACCGGGTGTTGCCGGATATTGGAAAAGCCAGCTGGAGGAAGCAGGATATTCGAATGTCACACCGGCGACCTATACGCAGACGGTAGGCGAAAATACAGTAATATACGCGACAACGAACAGGGAGGCAGAGCTCTTTAAGGAACAGTTTCCGAATGCAGAGGTAGAAATCGGCGCTGTTGATACGGGACTGGAAGCAGCGGAGGGGATTCCGCTGCCGGAAGAATGTGATGTGTACATCATAATCGGGAGGAAAGACGCCCGAAGCGAATAGGATATTCAAGCGGTATCTTATAAGCTGGAGCATATAGGTTGTGGGAATGTTTATAACATTGCGGCTATAAAAGGTGTCTGTCGTAAAAAATTTCAGTACAAATGAAACAGGGGAGAGAGAAATGAAGGTCAGAAATCAGTTCCGTAATCAATTAAATCTAGTGCTGCTGATTGTTGATCTGGTTTGTATTTTTGTATCTTATGCGGTATCGCTTTACATCCGCCTTGGCAGTGTATTCCGGGCGCCGCAGATCCATTTTATATTGCTGATCGTTCAGGTCGCAGTCTATATCACCATATGCTATGCGCGGGACATTTACCAGGGGATCTATCAGAGAGGCTATTTCAAGGAATTGCAGAAGGTTGTGGAAGTAAACATGATCCTTGCCGCGGTCACGTTTGCGGTGCTGTTCTTCGCAAAAAGCGGACAGGGGTATTCAAGGACCGTCTGCATATGGTTTTTCGCACTGAACATCCTGCTGATCTATGGAAGTCATGTGATCATAAAAAAGTGGGTGCTGCCGCGGTTCCGGCACGGGAGCGGCAGCCAGAAGCTCATGGTGGTCAGCACGCACGACCATGCGCCGGTCGTTATTGACCGGCTGATCGCAGAAAAGGACGGGAGCTATTATATCAGCTCTGCGGCTGTGATTGATGCGGACGACCGCGGGACCGTCCTGGAGGGCGTGCCGGTAAACGCCAGCCGGGAGGATATGTATGCTCTGGCACTGCAGAATGTGGTGGACGCCGTGGTAATCGACCTCCCGTATGATACGGAGGGACTTCAGGAGATGCTGGAGAAGTTTGAGAGCATGGGCGTCACGCTTTATATCCTGCTTGACGGGATGGCATTTGACATGACCAACATGGGGATCGACCGGGTGGGGGATTACATAGCCGCCACTTCCCATATGGTGGACATGAGCACGGGGCAGATGATGGCAAAGCGCCTGCTGGATATCCTGGGAGGGCTGGTCGGCGTACTGCTGACAGGGATCCTCACGATCTTCCTGGGGCCGGCCATCAAACTGGAGAGCAAAGGTCCGATCTTCTTTGCGCAGGACCGCGTCGGGAAAAACGGACGCATATTTAAGATCTACAAATTCCGCTCCATGTGCAATGACGCGGAAGCAAAGAAAAAAGACCTGCAGAAGGACAACAAGATGCAGGGGCTGATGTTCAAGATGGATGACGACCCACGCATCACAAAGGTGGGGAAATTCATACGGAAGACAAGCCTGGACGAGTTCCCGCAGTTCTGGAATGTTTTAAAAGGCGACATGAGCCTGGTCGGCACCAGGCCGCCGACCGTGGATGAATTCCGGCAGTACGATCTCCACCACAAAAAAAGACTCAGCATGAAGCCCGGCATAACCGGCCTGTGGCAGATCAGCGGGCGGAGCGATATCACGGACTTTGAGGAAGTAGTAAAGCTCGATGCAAAGTACATAGAAGAATGGAGCTTCGGGCTGGATATCAAAATCCTCCTGAAAACCGTAGGAGTTATTTTTACGGGCAGGGGAGCGGAGTAGAACAGAGCATAGAACAGGGAAAGACGGGGAAAAACCAGGGGAACATGGGGAAACCAGTCGTGAAAAACTGCAGGGTGGTGGGGGTATCTTTTGGATGTCCTGTCGCTGCCGCAGGCAAAAGTATTGCTTAGATAGATGCGGATGATGATCATAGTCTGGCCGGTGTTCAGAATCAGGCTGACATCCACAGTATGGATGATTTCAACATCACAGTACGGATGATGAACACATGAATTATTAAGGAAGATTTCCTGCTATGAGAGTTGCTGGGAGATTTGGCGTGTTGCTGATGATGGACCCAGTGAGTTGATAAAGAAAAATAGATTGGAGCAACAAACGATGAGTTGTGTGGATTTAAAATGCAAAACAATACTGGTCACAGGTGCTGCCGGATTCATTGGATCGAATCTGGTAAAGCGTCTCTATTCCGATGTGGAAGACGTGACGGTTATCGGCATTGACAATATGAATGACTACTACGACGTGAGGCTGAAGGAGGCAAGACTGGAAGAACTGTCTGAGAACCCTTCGTTTATTTTTGTTAAGGGCAGTATTGCAGATAAGGCGTTGGTTAAAGAAATCTTTGAAAAGTATAAACCGCAGGTAGTGATAAATCTGGCAGCGCAGGCCGGTGTCCGTTATTCCATTACGAATCCGGATGCTTATATAGAATCTAACCTGATTGGTTTTTACAACATATTAGAAGCCTGCCGTCATTCTTATGATAATGGTCAGACAGGTGTGGAGCATCTTGTGTACGCTTCTTCTTCCAGTGTTTATGGATCAAACAAAAAGGTTCCATACAGCACGGATGACAAGGTGGATAACCCGGTCAGCCTGTATGCGGCGACCAAGAAGAGCAATGAACTTTTGGCTCATGCCTACAGCAAGCTCTACAACATTCCGTCCACAGGTCTGCGTTTCTTTACCGTGTATGGTCCTGCAGGGCGTCCGGATATGGCGTACTTTGGATTTACGAACAAGCTGCGTGAAGGCAAGACCATTCAGATATTCAACTATGGCAATTGCAAACGTGATTTCACTTATGTGGATGATATCGTGGAAGGTGTTGTCCGTGTGATGCAGAAAGCACCGGATAAGGTAACTGGTGAAGATGGTCTGCCGTTGCCGCCGTACAAGGTTTACAACATCGGAAACAACAGCCCGGAGAATCTATTGGATTTCGTGAAGATTTTGTCTGAGGAGTTAGTAAGAGCAGGAGTGCTGCCGGAGGATTATGACTTTGAGGCACACAAGGAACTTGTACCGATGCAGCCGGGTGATGTGCCAGTTACCTATGCAGATACAAGCGCATTGGAGAAAGACTTTGGATTCAAGCCGAGTACAAGCCTGAGAGATGGGCTTCGGAAATTCGCTGAGTGGTATAAAGCGTTTTATATGTGATTTCTGTAATGACATGTAAGTATTCCCCGCTGATAAGGCGGTGTAAATACCCACAGTGTGGGAGAGGAGAAAATGACTATGAGAGAATTTAAAGATTTGAAAATTGCTGTGGCTGGAACAGGCTATGTGGGGCTTTCCATTGCTACGCTGTTATCACAGCATCATCATGTTACGGCTGTGGACATTGTGCCAGAGAAGGTTGAACTGATTAATAACAAGAAATCTCCGATTCAGGATGAGTATATTGAGAAGTATCTGGCAGAGAAAGAACTGGATTTGGTCGCAACGCTGGATGCAAAGGAAGCATATTCGGATGCTGATTTTGTAGTAATCGCTGCGCCCACAAATTACGATTCAAGGAAGAACTTTTTTGACACGTCTGCTGTAGAAGCTGTGATTAAGCTGGTGATCGAGTATAATCCGGAAGCCATCATGGTCATCAAATCAACTATTCCTGTAGGGTATACGAAATCTGTTCGTGAGAAATTTCACTGCGATAATATCATTTTCAGCCCGGAATTCTTGCGTGAAAGTAAAGCCCTGTTCGACAACTTGTATCCCAGCCGGATTATAGTGGGCACGGATGTAGAGAATGCAAGGCTGGTGAAGGCTGCACATACCTTTGCGGAGCTATTGCAGGAAGGTGCAATTAAAGAGAACATAGATACTCTGTTTATGGGCTTTACTGAGGCGGAAGCTGTGAAGTTGTTTGCAAATACATATTTGGCATTAAGAGTAAGCTATTTTAACGAATTGGATACTTATGCAGAAATGAAGGGGCTGAATACACAGCAGATCATCAATGGCGTCTGCCTTGATCCTCGTATCGGCACTCATTACAACAATCCGAGCTTTGGTTATGGCGGCTATTGCCTGCCGAAAGATACCAAGCAGTTGCTGGCAAATTATGCGGATGTGCCGGAGAACCTGATTGAAGCAATCGTAGAAAGCAATCGGACGCGAAAAGATTTTATCGCTGACCGGGTACTGGAGATTGCTGGAGGATACGGCGAGAATGAGAGCTGGGACAGCAAGAAAGAGAAAGAAATTGTCGTAGGCGTTTATCGGTTGACAATGAAATCAAATTCGGACAACTTCAGACAATCGAGCATCCAAGGAGTCATGAAGCGGATTAAGGCGAAAGGTGCTACGGTAATTGTGTATGAGCCAACGCTGAAAGACGGTGAGACGTTCTTTGGAAGCCTGGTTGTGAATGATCTGGATGAATTCAAGAAACAGAGTCAGGCAATCATCGCAAACCGGTATGACAAGTGCCTGGATGATGTGAAAGAAAAAGTGTACACAAGAGATATTTTCCAGAGGGATTGATGGGGAGGTCAAGACAAATGAATACTATTTTACTTTCTGGCGGAAGCGGGAAGCGTCTCTGGCCTCTCTCCAATGATGTGCGAAGCAAGCAGTTTATTAAACTATTTAAAAATGATGAAGAATATGAGTCGATGGTGCAGCGAGTGTACCGTCAGATTACTGCAGTAGATACGGATGCAAGGGTCACAATTGCCACTAGTAAATCACAGGCCAGCGCAATTAAGAACCAGCTCGGTGAAAAAGCGTCTGTATGTGTGGAACCGTGCCGTCGTGATACGTTCCCGGCCATCGTGTTGGCAGTGACTTATCTGCATGATGAACTTGGCGTGTCTGAAGATGAATCCGTGGTTGTGTGCCCAGTAGATCCATATGTGGATACTACATATTATGAAGCTGTAAAAACATTGCAGGAACTTTCCGAGCAGGGCAATGCAAACTTGACTCTGATGGGTATTGAGCCAACTTATCCGAGTGAAAAATACGGTTACATTATCCCAGTATCTGGCGATAATGTTAGCCCGGTCAAAGAATTTAAAGAAAAGCCAGATACAGAAACTGCTAAGAAGTATCTTGCCCAGAGCGCATTGTGGAATGCTGGTATCTTTGCTTTCAAGATAAGTTATCTGTTGGAGAAGGCTCATAGTATGATTGAGTTTGACGATTACCGTGACCTTTTCAACAAGTATGATACTTTGACGAAAATCAGTTTCGATTATGCTGTGGCAGAAAAGGAATCCAGCATCCAGGTGTTGCGCTATAGCGGCAACTGGAAGGATGTCGGTACATGGAATATGATGGCCGAGGTCATGGCCGATGCAGTGAAGGGCAAGGCTGTATTGGATGATACTTGCGAAAATACCAATGTAGTCAATGAACTGAACATCCCAATCCTTTGCATGGGCTGCAAAGACATGATTGTTGCAGCCAGTGGCGATGGTATCCTGATTTCCGATAAAGAGCGTAGTGGTTATATGAAGCCCTATGTAGAAAAGATTGAAACCGAAGCAATGTATGCCGAAAAGTCTTGGGGCACCTACACGGTTATTGATGTCCAACCTGGTTCCATGACTGTGAAACTATCCCTGAGAGTTGGGGAACGCTTGACGTATCATATGCACAACTACAGAGAGGAAGTCTGGACAGTCGTTTCCGGCAAGGGAAAGGCAATTGTAGATGGCATGGAGCAGGTTCTCCGTACAGGTGACGTTATTACGATTGCAGCAGGATGCAAGCATATGGTAGAAGCTCTGACTCCTCTGGATATTATTGAAGTCCAGCTTGGTGAGGAAATCAGCGTCAGTGACAAAATAA
>OLRY01002086.1_pt1 | contig 15237 bp, 12 predicted proteins | sample 1672541 | NCBI WGS metagenome assembly OLRY01 (sample SAMEA3136697, study PRJEB25190) | human gut metagenome | biome: human gut; feature: human-associated habitat; material: faeces | place: Austria | collected 2013
TTTTCTTTGATGATCTTTGCACTGCAATCTATCATTTTGTTTCTTAACTCATCATTTTCTAGAATTAAACAAATTGAGCGAGCAAATCCATTAATATCACCAGGCTGAAATAAAAACCCGTTTTCTTCATTCTTTACAAGCTTGGGAACTCCACCAACATTTGATGAAACTATTGGAAGCCCGTATCCCATAGCATCTAATATAGACATAGGCATTCCTTCACTGTATGAAGGTAGAAAAAATACATCTGCTTCGGAAAGTAATTTACTCTTTTCTTCACCGGTTACCCATCCTGGAAAATCTATATTGTCTTTTTCAATCATGGGTGTTATTTTTTTCAGCTTTTCGATTTCACCAACACCTGCTAATACAAACTTAACATCCGGGATCTTCTCAACAACTATCTTTATAACATTCGGGATATCGAAGCATCCTTTTTTTTCTGTTATAAATCCAAGAAATAGAACAATATTCTTATTACTTTTTGACTTTCTTTTTATGATTTCATCTTCCTTTAGTATGCCATAGTTTTCTACAACGCTAATCGGTGAACTTGTTATTTTAGAAAGTTCTTCTCTAGCTGATTCTGATAATGCAATGATTGCAGCACAACGATTGTATGTACTCCTAATAATTGCTTGTTTTCGTTCGCTCGCTTCAAAATAAAACTCGTCGTAATAAGAACCGTGAATATGATTAACAACAGGTTTATTAAACCAGCTTCCAATTATAATAAATGGCATTTTTCTATAAAAACTTCCACCAAAAGAAGAGTGGATATGAACAATTTCAGGATGCCAGAATAAAAGAAGCCAGCTGTAAGATAGATAGGCTTTTAGTGCTTTCAGCAGCTTTGAGAGCCTATTGCCATCACAATATGTCTCGATATATTTAATGTCATAATCCTTTTCTAATTGGCTTCCTCTATAGCCGGTTACAACAGATGTGATACCACCTTTTGCACTGAAACTAGGAACAACCATACATATCTTCTTTTTCATCGGCTTCGTTTCCTTTTATCTTGTGATAAGTACCATAGGAATTTTGTATTGGTCACAAAGTATCTCTTAAATAATCTTTTTGGTTCTTTTGAAAATCTATAAAACCATTCAAGACCATGGTTTTGCAACCATTGAGGAGCTCTTGGAATGACGCCTGATATGACATTAAAAGCTCCACCAACTGCGATCCATACCGCTTTAGTCTTATTAGAAAGCTTATTACAGAAGATTTCTTGTCTTGGAGCTCCCAAAGCGACCCAAACAAAATCTGCACCAGAATCATTAATTCTTTGTATCAATTCATCTTCTTCTTTTTCAGATAACGGTCTAAACACTGAAGGTTCTGCACCAGCAATATTTAATTCAGGAAAAAGCTCTTTGGCTTTATCTAAAAATGCATTCAGATTATTCTGTGTAGTACCATAGAAATAGTGTCTATATTCTGTATTCGCAGTTTTTCGTAATACCTCTTCTAAAAAATCTGGCCCCGTAACTCTACCCATCCTGGAGTAGCCTCTTTTTTTGCCAACTACAGACAACGGCATTCCATCCGGGAGTGTCAAAAAAGAATTGTTTTGAATCGTCTTATAACTTTCATCTTCATGGGCTGTTACGGTTGTATGCACATTGGCAGCACAAATATAATTACCTCTTGCTTTATCAAAATTATCAAATAAATAAGATAGTGCTGATTTGAAATTCACAACCGATATTCCCACTCCAATAATATCTACTCTTTGTACCTCATTCATACCAAACCACAACCTCAATATTTTCTCCAAACCATCTTATTGACCACACCTGTATAAGACTGAATGATCTTTACTACTTTATCGCTAACATTTTCATCAATGTAATTCGGAACAGGAATGCCATTATCTCCGTTCTTGTTCATTTCAACTGCCACGTCTACTGCTTGTAACAGTCCCTTCTCATCAATACCACTCAAGATAAAGCACCCCTTATCCAGAGCTTCTGGTCTCTCTGTACTAGTTCTGATACATACAGCCGAGAAAGCGTGGCCAACAGATGTGAAGAAGCTACTCTCTTCTGGCAATGTTCCACTATCACTTACCACACAGAAAGCATTCATCTGTAAACAGTTATAATCGTGGAATCCTAATGGCTCGTGCTGAATTACTCTCTTATGCAGCTTAAATCCACTGCTCTCCAATTTCTTTCTGCTTCTTGGATGGCATGAATAAAGGATTGGCATATCGTACTTTTCAGCCATCTTATTAATTGCATTGAAAAGAGAAGTGAAGTTCTTATCTGTATCAATGTTTTCTTCTCTATGTGCAGAAAGTAGTATGTATTTACCTTTTTCAAGCCCCAATTTCTGATGAATATCAGAAGACTCAATCTCTGACAGATTCTGATGAAGAACCTCAGCCATTGGAGAACCGGTTACATACGTTCTCTCCTTTGGTAAACCTGTATCTGCGAGGTAACGTCTGGCATGCTCGGAATAAGCCATATTCACATCACTGATAATGTCAACGATTCTTCTGTTTGTTTCCTCTGGCAAGCATTCATCCTTACATCTGTTTCCTGCTTCCATATGGAAGATTGGAATATGAAGTCGCTTTGCTCCAATAACAGATAAGCAACTATTAGTATCGCCAAGCACCAATACAGCATCCGGTTTTATCTGAACCATCAGTTTATAGGATTCGGAAATGATATTTCCCATGGTCTCACCGAGGTCAGCGCCAACCGCATTCATATACACTTCCGGATCTTCTAGTTTCAGATCCTTGAAGAATACACCATTCAGATTGTAATCATAGTTCTGGCCTGTGTGGGCAAGAATTACATCAAAATATCTTCTTGTTTTATTGATAACAACTGCAAGTCTGATAATCTCTGGTCTAGTTCCTACAATGATCAGAAGTTTGAGCTTACCGTTTTCTTTCCATTTGATATTCTCGTAACTCATATCTATACCTCCTCGAAAAATGTATCAGGATGAGCGGGATTGAATATCTCGTTGCATGTCATCACTGTTACAAGGTTTTCTGTTTCAGATAGATTGATGATGTTATGCGTCCAGCCAGGAATCATGTGAACAGCCTGAATATTGTCGCCACTCACTTCAAATTCTACAGTCTCGCCAGTATTGATGTTTCTTTCCTGAATCAAGCCATGACCGGAGACAACGATAAAAAGCTCCCACTTGGAATTGTGCCAGTGTTGCCCTTTTGTAATACCCGGCTTACTGATGTTAATTGATACCTGTCCACAATCTTCTGTATGAAGTAGTTCTGTAAAGGATCCCCTGTTATCTACATTCATCTTTAGTGAATAAGCAAACTTCTCCTTAGGCAGATAAGTAAGATAGAGAGAACAGAGTTTCTTTGCAAAAGAGCCTTCAGGCATCTTAGGCATCATTAATGTAGATGGTTCGTTTTTAAACTGTTCAAGAAGGTCAACAATCTCACCAAGTGTTACCTTGTGCGTAGGACCACAGAAGCAGAATCTTCCTTCCTCAGTCTCGACTACATCAACGCCATCAAACTCACAGTGAGTTTCTTTTCCTTCGAGAAGGTCGTACATACCTTCTACTAGATCATCGATATAAAGCACTTCTAGTTCTGTGCTTCTGTCGTTTACAGTGAATGGTTCATCATTAGCCACAGCCCAGCAGAATGTAGAAATCGCAGAGTTGTACTTGGGACGAGAATGTCCCATTAGATTCGGAAAACGATAAATCGCAACCTTTGCCCCGGTTTCTTTTCCGTATTCAAAAAAAAGTTCTTCACCAGCCTTCTTACTCTTTCCATATTCAGAAGTACCAAATCTTCCGGTAAGTGTAGCCTGTACACTGCTGCTCAGCATGATCGTTGCTCTATTCTCATACTTCTTCAGAGTATTCAGGAGATCAGAAGCAAAGCCAAAGTTACCGTTCATGAAATCTTCTGGATTCTCCGGTCTGTTCACACCTGCAAGATTGAATACAAAATCACACTTCTGGCAATATTCTTCCAGTTCTTCTTTTGTGCTATTCAAATCGTATTCATATATTTCTTCAATTTTAATATTTGCACGAGTCTTATTGCGTCCATCCTGTATGGTGCGAAGATTGTTAACCAGAGCTGTTCCAACCATTCCCTTAGCACCAGTAACTAAAATTCTCATACTGTTTCCCCATCATCTATGTCGTGATTAACTACTGATTCATTTTTTACAGTTACATTGCTTCCTATCTTCACGCCATCTGCTACTTTTGCATATGTCCTGATTACCGAGTTTGTATAGATACAGCAAAAGTTACCTACAGATGAATCGTGGTGTACTTCTACTCCAGGATTGAGAATTGTACCATTCCCAACCTTAGAGCCATTCTGAATGACAACATTATTGAGAATTACACAACCATCACCAACTGCGGCATATGGACTGATATAAGCGCTTTTATCCACGATAGATGGAAAGGAATATCCTATTTCCTTTGCTTGCTTATAAATCTTTTCTCTAATTCTGTTATTCCCGATAGAAAGCACTAATTGCTTATATTCTGTAAAAAGCGATGGTAAGTCATTGATTCCACCAACCACTTTTACTCCATTTATCTCTTCACCGATTGATTTCCCGTCATCAACAAATGAACAATCAAAATCTATAATAGCATGTTCAAGTGTCACACGACCAAATCCACCAGCTCCTACTATTAAAAGTTCTTCTTTCATCTTAGTTATGTCTGATTCCGTTAAGTTCTTCCTGAACATAATCTGTTGTCAGAATCTTCTTAACAGTTCCCTCCACGTCTAATCTATTTGTGTTATGAGACGTGTAAGACTCATCTGCCATGGTATGTACATCACCCTTAACAACAAACTTGTCATAGTTAAGATCACGACTATCTGCAGCCACTCTATAGTAACCACCCATATCTTCAGCTCTTAATCTTTCTTCACGTGTCATCAGAGTTTCGTACAACTTCTCACCATGACGAGTACCTATAACACGAGTACCAGTGTCACCGAACAGCTGCTGAACAGCCTTGGCAAGATCGCCAATTGTGCATGCATCAGCTTTCTGGATAAACAGATCACCTGGATTTGCATGTTCAAAGGCGAACTGAACAAGATCAACTGCTTCATCAAGATTCATAAGGAATCGAGTCATATTCGGATCTGTAATGGTGATTGGATTACCTGCATGAATCTGATCGATGAACAGAGGAATTACAGAACCTCTTGAGCACATAACGTTTCCATAACGTGTGCAGCAGATCACAGTTCCACCACGTTCGGCAGCTACACGAGCATTTGCATAAATAACATGTTCCATCATTGCCTTGGAGATACCCATAGCATTGATTGGATATGCTGCCTTATCTGTGGAGAGACAAACAACTCTTTTAACACCCGCTTCAATAGCAGCATGAAGAACGTTGTCAGTTCCTTCAATATTTGTTCTTACAGCTTCCATTGGGAAGAATTCGCAAGAAGGCACCTGCTTTAATGCTGCTGCATGAAACAGATAATCTACTCCAGGCATAGCATCTCTAATGGACTGCGGATTACGAACATCCCCAATGTAGAACTTTACCTTTTTAGCTGTTTTAGGATTCTTTGCCTGTAACTGGTGACGCATATCATCCTGCTTTTTCTCATCACGAGAAAAGATACGGATTTCACCAATATCTGAATCTAAAAAATGCTTAAGTACTGTATTACCAAAAGAACCAGTACCGCCGGTAATCATTAAAGTTTTTCCGCTAAATGCTGACATAATCAATAATTCTCCCTTACAACCCTTTTTTCTTCATAACCTCAACAACCGTATTTACCATCTCCTGGCAAAGTTCAGTTGTTTCAGCTTCTACCATGACTCTGACAACAGGCTCAGTTCCACTTTCTCTGACAAGGATTCTTCCCGTATCTCCAAGCGTCTTTTCTACTTCTTTTATTGCTTCCCTCACTTCTACATCATCCTGAGCAGCTTTCTTGTCGGTAACTCTTACATTTTCAAGCACCTGTGGATACATGGTGAAACCGTCACTCAGTTCACTCATCATCTTCTTTCTTCCAATCATGACCTGCATCATCTTCAGAGATGTCAGAATACCATCACCGGTGGAAGCGTACTTGGAGAAAATGACATGACCGGACTGCTCACCGCCGATGTTGTATCCATTCTCCTTCATATTTTCGTAGACATACTTGTCACCGACTTTTGTCTTTTCATAGCCGATGCCGAGTTCATCAAACGCCTTATAAAGACCAAAATTGCTCATAACAGTCGTAACTACTTTATTACCGACAAGCTTATCTCTATCCTTCATGTATCTCCCATAGATATAGAGGATATGGTCACCTGTGATGACATTTCCCTTCTCATCCACGCAAAGGCAACGGTCGGCATCACCATCATAAGCAAAACCAACATCACATCCGTTCTCGACTACGAACTTCTGTAATCCTTCGATATGGGTAGAACCTGCATTCTCATTGATATTCAATCCGTCTGGATCAGCATTGATCACCAGAGTCTTAGCTCCTAAAGCATCGAATACAGATTTGGCGATATTCCAGCTTGCGCCGTTTGCACAGTCAAGAGCAACCTTGATACCACGGAAAGAATACACACCAAGGCTGATCAGATAGCCAACGTATCTGTTTCTGCCACTTACATAGTCAACAGTGCAGCCAATATTCTCCCTCTCCGCGAACGTAATCTCATATTCTCCGTCCAGATACTTCTCAACTTCCGCAATGGTGCTTTCATCCATCTTTTCGCCTTTGCTGTTGATCAGCTTGATACCATTGTCGTAATACGGATTATGGCTTGCAGAGATCATGATTCCACAATCAAAATCATCAACTCTTGCGATATAGGCAACAGATGGAGTTGTCGTAACATGCATCAGATATGCATCTGCTCCAGAAGCAACGATTCCACCTACGAGGCTGTATTCGAACATGTAGCTGCTTCTACGTGTGTCTTTACCGATGACAATCTTTGCCTTCTTACCGTTCTGTCCATAATACCAGCCAAGGAATCGGCCAATCTTATATGCATGATCTGCTGTCAAAGTGATTCCAGCTTCTCCTCTGAAGCCATCAGTTCCAAAATATTTACCCATTTATTTCATCCCTTTATTTCTTTTTTGACTCTATATCCGGTCATGTTCCTCTATCCTTTAATACTTCTCATCTTCCACTTGGAGTTTGAATGGTTTACTAGTTGATAGGCATTGTAGTTAAGTGACCTTATTCCACTGTTACACTCTTTGCCAGGTTTCTAGGCTTATCAACATCCAAGCCCTTTGCGCAGGAAACGTAATATCCAAGCAGCTGTAATGGAATCACTGCCAGGCTTCCGACAAAGTGTTCATCCGCTTTTGGTACGTATACCGTAAAATCGCACTGGTCTTCCGTCTCGTATTTGCCGAATGTCGTAAGCCCCATCAAATAGGCACCACGGCTCTTGCATTCCACCATATTGGAAACAGTCTTTTCATACAGCTCCCCTTGTGCTAGAACACCGATGACGAGTGTTCCATTCTCAATCAAGCTGATCGTGCCATGCTTGATTTCGCCAGCCGCATAGGCTTCGGAGTGAATGTAAGAAACTTCCTTCAGCTTCAGGCTTCCTTCCAACCCAACCGCATAGTCAATTCCGCGTCCAATAAAGAAAACATCCTTCTTATTAGCCACCTTCGATGCGAACCACTGGATTCTCTCTTTTTCTTCTAATATCTTTTCTATCTTTACAGGAATGGAGCTTAACTCCTCCACGTATTTCCCTATATCCGTTCCCCTTCTAACCTGAGCAAACTTCACAGCCAGACAATCCATCGCGATAAGCTAAGCACTATAGGCCTTAGTAGTAGCTACCGAGATTTCTGGTCCTGCCAGTGTGTAGAGAACGTTGTCTGCTTCTCTTGCAATTGTGGAACCTACGACATTTACCACAGCCAGTGTCTTGATTCCTTTGTCCTTTGCCAGTCTTAGTGCAGCCAGAGTGTCGGCAGTCTCTCCAGATTGAGAGATGAGTATGACAAGAGAAGAAGGAAGAATAGACATTTTTCTATATCTGAATTCCGATGCCAGTTCCACCCGAACCGGGATGTCCACCAGATCCTCAATCACATACTGAGCCTGCATCCCAACATGCCAGGCTGATCCACAGGCAACGATATAAATCTGAGAAAACAACTGGATTTCCTCATCACTCAGTCCAATCTCAATCTTTCCATCCTTGATAATGGAATGAAGTGTATCTTCTACTGCCTTAGGCTGCTCATGAATCTCTTTCATCATGAAATGCTCGAAACCGCCTTTTTCCGCTGCTTCTGCATCCCACTTAATGTTAACCATTTCTTTTTCAATCTCGTCACCGTTCATGTTAAAGAAACGGATGCTGTCTTCGTGAAGTTCTGCCATCTCCATGTTATCAAGATAGTATACATTTCTTGTGTAAGAAAGAATAGCAGGAACGTCGGATGCGATAAATGCTCCACCTTCATTCTGTCCAACGATTAATGGACTGTCTTTTCGTGCTGCGTAAATAACACCTGGACGATCTTTGAACATAATACCCAGTGCGAAAGACCCACGAACACGAAGTAATGCTCTTGACATACTTTCTAATGGGTTATGATCTGTCTTCTCATAGTAATAAGCGATAAGCTTCACTGCTACTTCTGTATCTGTCTCAGAATAGAAAGTATAACCTTTCTGTGTGAGATGGTCTTTTAATTCCTGATAGTTCTCAATGATTCCGTTATGAACCATAACAACCATCTTGTCATCACTACAATGAGGATGCGCGTTCTTCTCAGAAGGTGCGCCATGTGTTGCCCAACGGGTATGACCAATACCACATCCACCTGGCATCGCTTTTCCGCTGTCTGTTTTCTCTAACAGATTCTTAAGACGTCCCTTTGTCTTTACAATGTCTATGTCATTCTCAACTTCATTGAAAACAGCTACTCCGGCTGAATCATATCCCCTGTACTCCAGTTTTGATAAACCATTCAGTACAATTGGCGCTGCCGCCTCTCTACCAGTGTATCCAACAATTCCACACATATATAATCTCCTTTAAAAGTTAAAATGATTGAAACAATTTAAATTTTTCATCCTTAAGTGTAGCATGGCTATCGGGAAAAGGCAAGCTTTTACGCGCCAATTCACTTTCCTGATTTTTTCGGAAACAGTTTGTTATTTTTATTAGGTTAGTATCCGGTTTTAATTTATTTTCTTCTTTGTTCTGTCGGATTTCTACAATTGTTATATATGCAACTATTCAGAGTACTTGCAGTTTGCCCGTAATCCCTTTTTGATAAATACTGCTTTTCTCTGAATAGTTACTTTTCTAATATTAAAACTTATTCCCTCTGCTTATTTTTATTCCAAATTACTTAACATATTACAGACTCACAACAACTATATAACTTTTACCCGTTTAAATAAATCGAGATAAATGAATATTTTTCAAAATTCTTATTTTGCCCAATATGAATTAATAATTATATTCCCGTGTGTCCCACGGTTGTGTTATATTGTATAAAAACTAAGCTAATTTCTCATATTCAGCAACAATCGCATCTAACAGCTTTTCATCTGTAAGCTGAGTGATTTCTTTTGCTGCTTCACGAACGCCCTGCTCTTTGATTTTTGCCTGAAGTTCAACGCTCTGTTTATCTTCTGGATTATCATAGTGTAAAGCTGCACCAACACCAACAAGTAAGTGGTCTACTGGAAGTCCATATCCTGCTGCTGTTGTTAATGGGCTGATCAGGCGGTCTGTTGGGCTTAATTTACGAAGTGGCTCACGACCTACACGGCTTACATCGTCCTGTAAGTATGGGTTTTTGAAACGTCCGATAATCTTTTTGATGTATGCTGCATGTTTTTCAGGGTCGAAACCATGTTTCTTGATGAGTCCGTCACCACTCTCTTTCATTGCTTTAGATACGATGTCATAGATTTCTTCATCAGCGATTGCTGCATCGATTGTTGGGAATCCACGAAGCTTTCCAAGATAAGAAGTGATGCAGTGTCCTGTATTTAATGTGAATAATTTACGCTCAATGTATGCCATTAAGTCATCTACAAGAGTCATTCCTTTGATTTCTGGAATCTCGCCCTTGAAGCTTGCGCGCTCTACATCCCATTCGTAGTATTCTTCTACTACTACATCAATGAAGTTTTCGCTCTTTACAGGAGGTACAATTCTGTCAACTGCACAGTCTGGGAATCCGACATACTCATCTGCAAATGCTTTTCCTTCCTCGCTTAAGTTTTCGTAAACAGCTTTCTTTAACTGAGATGTTCCACGGATTGCATTTTCACATGCGATGATGTTCATCGGCTCTTTGTTTCCGTCTGCCATACGTTTTTCGATAGCTGCTGCGATTGTAGGAGCGATACGAGGTAAAATAACAAGACCAACAGCTGTTGTTACAAGGTCAGCACTTGCGATTTCATCTACCGCTTCTGGCTTTGTAGAATTTACACCACTGATGTTTTCGATTTTCTGATCTTCACATTCTACGTCCATTACATGAACTGTGTATGTTTTATCCTCATTAATTTTATCGATAATCTTGTCTACAACGTCTGCAAATACTACATGATAACCGGACTGACTAAGTAAAGCTCCAATAAAACCACGACCGATATTACCTGCTCCAAACTGAACTGCCTTTTTCATAATCTGACTCCTTCTTTCTTAAATCTAAACCTCGGGACTATTCCCGATGTTATTTCAATATGATTTTTTAATATAGTTTTTACTTAATTTAATTACTCACCTTTGTTATTTATTTTAACCAAAAGTTTTCATGATAGTGTCAACGTCAGCATTCTTTTTCAGTGTTTCGAGAAGTTCTTCGTCCTCAAGACTTGCTACGATGTTTCCAAGAATCTCAAGATGCTCATCACCAACACCTGCAATACCGATTACGAGATATGCTTTCTCATCACCAAAGTCAACACCTTCTGGATACTGCATTACTACGATACCAGATTTTTTAACGGTTTCTTTTGCATTGGATGTTCCGTGAGGGATTGCAACTCCCATACCCATGTATGTAGATACCATATTTTCACGGTCAACCATTGCCTGAATATAATCTTCATTTGTGAAGCCCAGGTCACATAAAAGCTGACCTGCTGCACGAATTGCTGTTTCTTTGTCTACACTCTTTAATCCTGTTTTGATACCTTCTTTTTTAAGGACAGCTTTTTTTGCTTTCTTTTCTTCTTTTACTTCAGGTTCTGCCTCTACTGCTGGAGCTGGAGCGGATGTAGTATTTGCACGTCCCTCTAACTCTGCATAGAATGTATCAAGGTTAGGATCCTGAAGGAAGTTTCCGATTGCTACTAATCTTGCCTGTGGTGCACTCTTCACTGCTCTGTCCTGTAAAATGTACTGGCATACAACGACATCTGCGTCTGCAGGAACATTGTCTACGGATGTATTTGTTACTGTAATTCCAAGATTTAAAGGTTTAATACGATTTCTAAACTTTGTTGCTCCCATTGCGGAAGATCCCATACCAGCATCACACGCGAAAACGATTTTCTTAATGTCATCTGTCTTAACATCTGCTCCGGAAAGAACTTCTGCTGCCTGTCCTTTGGACTCAGCTTTCATGTCGCTTGTCTTTTTCTGCGCATCTTCAAGACTCTTGCTTCCTGCCATCTTAACGATCGGTGAAGAAACTAAGAAAGATACTGCTGCTGCAATCAGAACACCAAGTGCTGTGATTGCGATAGATGTTTTTGGTGACATTGACATAAATGCGATGATAGAACCAGGTGCAGAAGGTCCTACAAGACCTGCTTTTGTAATACTGTAGAAAAGGATTGCACAGATATTACCTGCGATTGGTCCAACGATTACTAATGGGTTCATAAGGATGTATGGGAAATAAATCTCATGGATACCACCGAAGAAGTGAATGATAATTGCTCCAGGTGCGGAATCCTTTGTTGCTTTATCCTTAGAAAATGCCCAGTAAGCAAGAAGTAATCCAAGACCTGGACCTGGGTTAGCCTCTAACATATACATGATGGACTTACCAGCTTCTGCTGCCTGTTCAATTCCGATAGGAGTAAAGATACCATGGTTGATTGCGTTGTTCAAGAATAATACCTTCGCTGGCTCAATAAAGATTGCTGCGAGTGGAAGAAGGTTATGATTTACAAGTACCTGAACACCACCTTTTAATACTACAAGTACGGCACTCATGAAAGGCCCGATTGCATAGTAACCAACGATGGCTAATAACATACCGAAGATACCAATGGAGAAGTTGTTAATTAACATCTCAAATCCGGCTGGCATTCTTCCGTCCATTGCCTGGTCAAACTTTTTAATAACAAAACCAGCCAAAGGACCCATTACCATAGCACCCATCAACATTGGATAATCAGGTGCTCCAACGATTACACCGATGGTTGCGATTGCACCCATTACTCCGCCTCGGTCTCCACCGATTAACTTACCACCCTGGAATGCGATCAGGACTGGAAGTAAGTAATTAAGCATTGGTCCGTTTAAAGTTGCAAGCTGTGCATTTGGAAGCCATCCTTTTTCGATAAATAATGCTGTGATGAAGCCCCATGCGATGAATGCTCCGATATTTGGCATTACCATTGAACTAAGGAACTTACCAAAACGTTGTACTGCGTTTTTCATGTTGCATATCTCCTCTCTTTTTTGTCCCTCCCCATCGGCTTAATACCTGTCTCCGTTTTACGTTTTGCCTCCGGCTTTGGGATATTGACACTGTGTTTTTTTGCACTGCCTTTGTTCTCTATGTCTATATTGTAAAGCACAAAATGACAAAATTCAAGGGAATGATACCGCAACTTTGTCGGTAAGACTTCCCGACAAACTGTCACTTTATCATCAATATACCCAATTTCTTTGTCGCTCTTTTGTGCATTTTCACAAGAAGTATTTGTCAGTAAAATATTGTATAATAAGAGGAAGAATAGGAAAGGAAGAAAAAATCATGCAGCTCACACCACGCGCAGATAAAATAATCCGCATTCTGCTCCGCTTTTCACCGGACAGCCCTGTGACAATCGGTATCATTTCAGAAGAACTCGGTGTCAGCGACCGCTCCGTCCAGCGCGAACTGCCAACCGTTGAAAAATGGATGAAGCATAATGGCTTTTGCTTTGTACGCAAACGAAGTGTAGGACTTTTAATTGACGAGACACCAGAACGATTAGAAGAGTTAGCTGCTCTTTTAGATGAAAAAGATACAAATAGCTCCGCTCCTGCAGATAACCGCCCAGAAAGGCTGACTCTCTTATGTCATGACCTTCTCCTCGCAGAAGAGCCGATTAAATCTTACTACTTCACAGAAAAGTTCGAGATTTCCGAGGGTACACTTACTGCTGACCTTAACCAGCTTGAAACCTGGTTTACAAAGTATCAGCTAAAGCTCGTCCGCCGTCCCGGACTTGGTGTATTTATAGAAGGAACAGAAATCGCAAGAAGACAGGCATTGACTTCTTTCATATGTAAACAGGTAAATGAACATCACTCCATTGGCAATCTCCAGGACAAGAAGTTTCTGTCAGACCGAAATTTTATCAATGAAATTGATGGCGAAGTAATGGCCGAGGTTAATCACATTCTTGGCGGCTGTCAGAAACAGCTTGGTATACAGCTTTCTGACAATGGATATTTACACTTGCTTGTATACACTTCCCTCTGTGTACAGAGAATGCAAAAAGGACGGTTTATCAAAGAACTCAAACAGTCTTATGCAGAAATATCTATCCAGCCGGAGTATGCCGTTTCCGAATATATTATGAAGGAACTACGCCAGTTTTTCCATTTATCTATTTCTGTCGATGAGACCATCTATATGGCTGTCTTTATTTCCGGACAGCGTATATGGCCATCTGGAAGCAGAGATTTAACTGATATAAAAAACCTTGACGTACATCAGATTACCCTGTCCATCATAAAAAAAGTCAACGAAATTTTACATATAAACTTTATGAGAGACAGCCGGCTCCTCACAGAATTAAGCGGACATATCCAACCGACCATTGCCAGACTCCGCGCTGGAATCCCCGTAGAAAATCCGCTGTTAAAGGAATTTCAGGAAAGTTATCCTTCTGTATATAAGGCTTGTGAAGAGGGACTTTCTCTCCTCTGTCCGATTCTTGGCATAAAAAAAGTTCCCGCCAGCGAAATTGGTTTTATTACCCTTTATTTCACAATGGCAATGGAACGTATTGAAAAAGAAATCAAAAAGCTTTCTGTTATGATTGTCTGTCCAACTGGAATCGGAAGTTCAAGACTTCTCACAGAGAGCTTGAAAAAAGAATACCCTGACCTTGATATCCGCGGTATAACCTCCGCTTTTGAATTAAATAATATTCGATTACAGGAAGAAGGCGTTGACCTTGTTATCTCCACTGTAAAGCTAGAGATTGCCTACCCATACATCCACGTCAATCCAATATTAACCCGTCAGGATAAAATACTGCTCGATTCTCGCATCAAAGTCATTCAGGAACAGAAAAGACAGGCACAGGAAAAAGAAATCAAAGAACCCGAAGTTTCTTCTGATTCCTCAATCTGTAGAAAAGATGTAGAATTTCTCTCCGCCATTGGAAGCGAAATCTATGAACTGCTCGGCAATATTTACATCAATCAGGCTCCAATCCTGAAAAACAGAGATGAAATAATCTCTTACTGTTCCTCCCTGTATGCCGACACTTCCGACATGCAGACACATTTATACAAAATATTAAAAGACAGAGATAACCTGGCTGATACCTATATCAAACCATTTCAGGCACTTCTCCTTCACGGAAGAAGTACAGAAATTTCTACCTCCTGCTTCGGTTACGTCCGGCTTGAACCACCAATCTATGAACGTGGACATATTATCCGGGGCGCTATTGTATCTCTGATTCCCTCGGGACCTGCAAGTGAAGTTGCTGCCCCGGTAACCAGTGAGGTAATCGGTGCGCTCTTAGAAGAACCAGCACTTTTAAAAGCATTACAAAGCCTTAACAAAGAAAGCTTTACAAAACAACTAGAAGAAATATTACTACGATTTTATAAATCAACAGTACAAACAAGACTCCATCTAAAAACATCCGGTGCAGAAAAAGTATAACTAGGAATTTACCGGGGACACAGACGCCGCTTTGGTAGAAGATATTGAGCTGAATTGTATGGAGTCTTCTAAAGAAAAAAGAATGGTTATAAGTTTGATTTTGTTCCGTTGCGCTAAGCA
>OLRY01002096.1_pt1 | contig 15160 bp, 6 predicted proteins | sample 1672541 | NCBI WGS metagenome assembly OLRY01 (sample SAMEA3136697, study PRJEB25190) | human gut metagenome | biome: human gut; feature: human-associated habitat; material: faeces | place: Austria | collected 2013
TGCCATAAGATATGCACGGTTACACCTCAATCAATTCGTGTTCTTTCAGCGTAGTTTTTCCCGTTTTAATATCATGAACTCTTTTTTCAAGTTCTTCCATATTGGCCTGACTGTAAAAAGGATCTGCCGTAATTTCAAATGGAATACGCTGTTCATTTCCAACTTTCACCAAAAACATAGTAATAGCTGAAGACATTGTCAGACCCATTGCTTTTAATGCTCGTTCTGCATTTTCTTTTACTTCTTCATCTACCCTAAAATTAATCTGTGTCATAATATCACACTCCTTTGTTTTTATTATATCATATAGTATATACAATGTCAACAGTTTGCTATACATTTTTATTAAAGAAAGGAACTCCTTATGAAACTAAAAAAACTATTAACCGTTATATCCACCGGAGTAATAATACTCTGCTGTTCATGTTCAGAAAACAGCAAGAAACAAGAAAAAGATATGAGCTTTGCTGAAAGTCCTGAAATTATGGTTTGCAGGGTAATCGACGCTATTGCTTCAAATGATGAAGCTGCATACAACAACTGCTGTTCAGGAATTGAAAATTCATATGATCAGTCGTTTGATGACATATATGAAAAATACGCCATGCAGTGCCGTGAATTCGGTATTGATTATGAAACAAAGCGCAGCGCTGAAGATTTTAATTTGTACATATACAACGATAAGCGTGACACCGAAGGTTTCGTTTCATTCATCGTATATCTTGAAGATTCTGAACTTGTTAAATTACATATCAAAACTCAGTATGACATAAATAAAAAAGGGTACTGTATTGAAGAAATAATCCCCAGAAATGCAGGTGAAGCAGCTGCGCAGCAGTCATACATAAAGGAAAATTATAGCTCAGTCGATATTGACAATATAGATTATAAATGAAAGGTATGGTATAATGGAATTCAGAAGAATAAGAGAAATAAAAGAATCTGTCAAATCCGAAAAAGAAAAACTTTCCGATACTCAGTACTGGCTGAAATTTTTGCAGACATCTTCTTACCACTACAAGCATTCATTTAACGATCAGATAATGATCAATCTGCAAAACCCTCAGTTTACTGCATGTTCGGACGCACGTTCATGGCGAAGTCTCAGCCGTGAGCCGCAGGGACACGGTGTTCCTACATTACATAACGGAAAAATACGTTATTTATTTGACATCACCCAGACGTCCGCACCGAAAGGTACTTCCCTGCCTTGGGTCTGGGAAATCAATGACAGTCAGCTGAATATTGATTACAGCGAATCAGTTTCCAAACATCTAACTGAGAAATATAATCTGGATTCTGAAACTCTGGAGGAACAGCTATATGATATTACTCTTATGCGTACGGCAAAGTATTTAAATGATGATAAATCAGACTTATACAAAGTAGTTGCAGAATCTGCCGCATATTCGATACTTTACCGCTGCTGTCCGGGAGAAGCACAGCCATCGCCCAAAAACCTTACCGGATTAAGTAAATATCCCATTGAAGAAATTGGACAGGCTGTAACAGAAATTTCAAAAAGTATTTTTCTTGAAATTGAAAGTATTGTAAGAAACACAAGGCATAATGCAATTGAAGAAATCAGGAGGAACGAGCATAATGAAACAAGAGAAAATGATAGACGGAGTGAGACACGTTCTGAATCCCAAGACAGAGGAATATCTTCCGGATACGGAAATCTTAAAGGGATGGACGTACGTTTTGGACGAGGAGAATTTCCGGTATTATCCGATTTATCTGAGGGAAGTTCCTATAGATCAGATATCGGATCAGGAAAGGAAAGAATTTCTGGAAATGGTAGCGGAATCGGAAAGACAATCGGCGGAGGAAAAAGAGATTCTGGGATTCACGGAAGCGGAGTTCGACATAGTACCGGAAGAAATGAGAGAGAATTATTACAAGACGGCATTGGGGTACTGGAAACCAATTCCGGAGGAACTTCTTCAGGAGATCCCTCACGGGAAGTACGTAACAATGCGCAGGAATTATCTTCTCAATCAGGATCCCAAGGAATTTATATGGCTGAAAAACAGCGATCAACTGAACAAGCATCTGACAGCCGTCAATCTTCAGGCACACGAAATGGAAGATATGATAGTGGAAAAACTCAAGGAGAACAGTCAGGAATACAAAGAAGCGGAGAATCAGGGAGATTACCTGAAAACAGTGCAACTGAAAAACAGTTTTCTGAAAACAGCAGAGGAAGAAATTCTGACAGAACTGATATACAAATAATCGGCAATACTCCGTACAGATACATTCCGCAAAAGACTTACAGAAAGTATGATACCGATATTGCTGCCAAAATTGCTGATAAGCTTGGGGAAAGCGGAATAAAATTCTCCGGTAAAATTACCGCTGAAACAACAACTATTACAGTCAGCAAAGCTGATATTGAACGTCTGGAGGAGATTGCACACAGCTTTACAGCTGAAAAAGAAAAATTCGCCATTGGCGAATTGAAGCTTCAATCAAATATTGACTATATTACTATACTCGAAAATGAAGCTGAGGATTTTATACAGGCAAATCCCGATAAAATAGTTTACTCTATGGATTGGAACGATAAACCTAAAGCAATTGTTAAAACCGTTCAGGAAGTTCGTGAACTCGGAAATATCTTTGCTGTTTCCCAAAATGATTGGAATACATATTTAACGGACAGATATTCCGCTATTGATTATTCCGACCGAAATAATCTTCCCACTATTACTGTCGAATGGAGCGAACACAATAATATAGAAGATGGTAAAACTTACTCTATAACTGAATTCGACAATCTGATGAACAAGCTTGATTCAGAATGGTTAAAATTATGTGAAGAAGAAATCAATACTTACGGCTCTGCAGAAGCGGCAATGAATGCAGACGACGCTTTTCATCTAGGTTATGCAAAAACAAAATTTACCGTCAATATGCCAAACGGGGATAAATTTACCGAAAGACTGGATATTGGCGATGGCGACGGAGATCTGATAGCGTTTCTAAACAAATATCCGAAATATGAAATTGTTGCCGATGTTCTTAAAAAGACAGAAGAAGCCGAAAATACAATGCAAGCTGAAAAGTCAAATATTAGTAATACTTATGATATAATAGAAGTCGCAGTTGAAAATAAAGATAAATTCGCCATTGGCGAATCACATAAGCAATCCCATGAAGTACAACTTTCCCGTGCAGAATTTATAGAATACGCTACGGATAAGCTAATAAACGACATAACAGTAAGAAATGCTCATGAAAATTCAGATTTAGAAAACTTTAATAATGAAATAAACAAAAGTATATCGGAACTTTTCACTGAACTTATTGTCGGAAAAGAACAGATTGAAAATTATACTATTAACGAAATTGCACCTCTATACGATGAATTTCAAAGTGACGAAGCTTTTAGGATAGACATTTGCAATATCATTTCCGAAAATGTTGATATTTCTCTGACACAGCTTGAAATTACAAGAGATAAAGCCCAAGAACTTGGGGTCAATGAAATTGTGGAGCTGCCAAAAAAAGAAAATCCAATGGATAGGGCTATCCGCTTGATCAATGAATACTGTGAAAAAGAATTTGGCTCTCCCGGTAACTTTTCAAATATGGATCACATTGAACTGGCATATAAACCGGATGAAGAAACCGGTCTTGCAGGTATTGAAGCCTATGCCGATCTTGAAACATACCGTATCGTAAAAGAACAGGATGGTAGAGTCGTTGATGAACAGCTTTTTAATTCTCTTGATCATATGAATACTGTTCTTAAAAATCTTGATTTTGACAAACTTATTGAATTGTCAGATAATGATAAATCTGAAATAAAAACTACTGACTTTGAAAACACAGAAAAGAAATCTCCAGACGTTTCTGAATTATCTGTCGGCGATGTGATTCTCTATGACGGTAAACGCAGAGAAGTTGAACAGATCAGTGAAAATAGTATCAGTCTGAAAGACCTTGACGCTCCTGATTTCGGCGGTATTCTGCTCGGTACTTCCGATGTACTTGCATATAACGGCTGGCAGCAGGATATGAATGAAAAGGGATTTGAAATTTTGTCAAAAGCTGCGCCGCAAATTACATCAAAAGATCACCAATATGTACCGTCACAGCTTTCTCTGTTCGGAGAACCTGTAGTTTATGAATATGACGCAGAAGAAAAGGCAATCTATGCAGCTTTAATGAGAGGAAGCGGATTTGAGGACGGTAAATTCCGTATTGAAGAATTCTGTAAAGAAAGCCACTCTATAAATGAATTCGCCCAAATGCTTAAAGAGGAGTACGGTACAGGCGGTCGTCCGGGAAACGAATTTTATGCCTATGAAAATCACGATTCAAAAGGAATTGAAATTATTCTCAACCGTAAGTATGACAATGAAGAAGGTAAAGAAATTCATCTCAAATGGAAAGAAGTCGCTGAAAGAATTTCAGAACTGGTATCCAAAGGCGAATATATTACCAAAGCCGATATAGATGACCGTATATATCATGCAAAATATATTTTGAAATACTACGATTCAGATAGTGAATCTGATAAAATACATACGGAAAGAGCAAAGAATATCCTTAAAGAATACGGCATTTTATCTGAAAAAACTGAAAGCAGTAAGGTCATACCTGAATCTGAAATAACATTTACAAAACCTGATAATAATTCCGATTTAAAAAATAATATTGAAGAATCAGATGAAAAAAATCCTGAAGAAAATAACAAGCCAGATGTTCCGCAAAAGGTTACTGTAGGTGACAGATTTCGTCATAAGATTACGGGTAATATCAGCGAAGTTGTTTCTCTGACAGGCGCATTTCCGTGGATAGCCGACGAGTGTACGGTCACAAGGGACAGCGGCGCTTTTTCCGTCACTGAAAATATCTCATACAACCAACTGCTGAACAGCGATCTTTATGAATATATCGACCATACTGACAGAACCGTTGAACAAGCTAAAACATCTATGAAGTCTGACATGAAAATTGAAAACTTCAAAATTACTGGTGATTTTATCATCGAAGGCGGCGCTAAATCGAAATTCAAGGCGAATTCCGAAGCTATCAGAACGCTGAAAATGATTGAAAAGGAAAATCGACCTGCAACACCGGAAGAACAAGTAATACTTTCCAGATACGTTGGCTGGGGCGGATTGTCCGCCGCTTTTGATTCAAAAAATGAACAATGGTCTGCGGAATATTCAGAGCTCAAAAATCTCCTTACTGACGAAGAATACAATGCCGCACGTGCTTCAGTTCTTGATTCCTTTTATACTCCCCCGTTCATTATTGAATCAATATATTCGGCTCTTGAAAATATGGGTTTTCACGGCGGTTCTGTTCTCGATCCTTCTACGGGCACAGGAAATTTCCTCGGTAAAATGCCGGGATCAATGTCAGACAACTCACGTATTTACGCAGTTGAAAAGGACAGCGTTTCGGGTCGTATTGCAAAGCTTCTTTATCCTGATGCTGACATTCAGATCACCGGCTTTGAAAAGCGTGACTTCTCAGACAATTTCTTTGACGTCGCTGTAGGCAACATTCCTTTCGGAGGTTTTAAAATTTCAGACCGCAGATATGACAAATACAATTTTGCGGTCCATGACTATTTTATTGCAAAAACTCTGGACAAGGTACGTCCGGGAGGCGTAATCGCTTTTATCACTTCTTCCGGTACTCTTGACAAGGCTAATCCGTCGGTAAGAAAATACATTTCTCAGCGTGCAGAGCTACTGGGCGCTGTCAGACTTCCGAATAATGCTTTCAAATCCTATGCGGGAACGGAAGTCACCTCCGACATTATCTTTCTTCGGAAACGTGAAAAGATGATAGATATTGCGCCCGATTGGGTGTATACCTCAAAAAATCCAGACGGTCTTGTACTCAACAATTACTTCATTGAAAATCCGAAAATGATTCTGGGAAAAGTTGTAGAGGGAAACAAGCTTTACGGCAAAGGTACTATGGTCGTTCCTTTTGAAAATTCCGATCTTAAAGTTATTTTAAATGAAGCGGTAAAGAAAATAAAAGGAAATTATACCGCTGAAAAGTCTGTTATTGCAAAACCCTCCGGAAAGAAAAAGGACAAATTTAAACCTGAAATTCTTCCTGCCGATCCGACGGTCAAAAATTTCTCATACGCTGAAATTAACGGTAAAATATTTTACCGTGAAAATTCCATTATGACTGAAATGCCGTTTACCGGAAAGAGATACGAGCGTGTAAGCGGAATAGCAGCTATTTCAAAATGCGTCCGTGAACTGCTTAATATGCAGCTTGAAGGTTACTCGGACGAAGCGATTATTTCAAAACGTACAGAACTGAATCAGCTTTATGATGATTTCACAAAGAAAAACGGATTATTAAATGATAAAACCAACAGAGACATTTTCCGTGAGGACGTTTCACTTCCCCTTGTTCTTTCACTGGAAAAGGTCAAGGACGGCAAGCTTATCGGTAAAGCGGACATTTTTACAAAACGAACCTTACAGCCTCCTGTAAGGATAACGCACGCTGATACCGCCGCAGACGCTCTTGCCGTTTCCATTTCTGAAAAAGCAGGCGTCGACCTTGATTTCATGTCCGAACTTATGGACGGAAAAGAAAAAAGTGAAATAATTTCAGATCTTAAAGGCGTTATTTTCTTAAATCCTGAAACGTCTGCATGGGAAACCGCAGACGCATATCTTTCCGGAAACATCAGAAACAAGCTTGCCGTTGCTAAGAGTGCAGCTGAACCAAATCCTGATTTTACTGAAAACGTTTCCGCTCTTGAAGCCGCCATGCCAGACCGTATCGAAGCAGGAGATATTACTGCTAAACTCGGTTCTCCCTGGATAGACGATAAGTACATTCAGGAATTTATGTATGAGCTTTTTGAAACCCCGAAGTTTTCCCGTGATCTGGGAATAGACAATAATTACATAGGAATTCAGCATAACCCTGCAACTGCTAAATGGAATGTTATGAATAAGTCTCTTGATAAGGATAATATCAAGTCTAATACTGCATACGGTACGTCCCGAAAATCCGGATACAGCATTTTTGAGGACAGTCTTAACATGATCGATACTACCGTTTACGATCCTGTTTACAATCCTGAAAAGGATAAAACAGAATACGTGATAAATCATGATGAAACTCTCCTTGCACGTCAGAAACAGGAGCTTATTGAAAACGCTTTCCGTGAATGGATATTCAAAGACCCTGAAAGAAGGGAATATCTGGTTGAAAAATACAATGTTTTGTATAATTCTATACGTCCCCGTGAATATGACGGTTCTCACCTGACTTTTGCAGGAATGAATCCGGAAATAACCCTTAAGAAACATCAAAAGGACGCTGTCGCACACGCCTTATACGGCGGTAACACTCTTTTTGCACACAAGGTTGGGGCAGGCAAAACCTATGAAATGATAGCCGCCGCCATGGAGGGAAAACGTCTGGGACTGCACAATAAATCTCTCCTTGCCGTTCCAAATCATATGACCGAACAGTTTGCAAATGATTTTCTTACACTGTACCCTAATGCAAATATTTTAATTGCACATGAAGACGATTTCAAAAAAGAAAACCGCCAAAAATTGTGCGCCAAAATTGCAACAGGCGAATTTGACGCCATTATTATTGGTCACTCTCAGCTTATTAAAATTCCCGTTTCAAAAGAACGTGAGGAACAGTTCATTCAAGATCAGATCAATGAGCTTATCAATGACATTGCTGAAATGAAAGAGCAGAATGCCGAGAGTTTTACCGTCAAGGACATGGAGCGCACAAAACGTGATTATGAAGCTAAGCTTAAAAAGCTTATTGAAAAGCCGATAAAGGACGACGTGGTTACCTTTGAGGAAATGGGTGTAGACAAGCTGTTTATTGATGAAGCCGACATGTTCAAGAATTTAAGCGTTTCAACTAAAATGCGCAATATTTCAGGAGTTGCGGCTAACAGAAAAGTTCAGAAAACTCAGGATCTATACATTAAATGTCAGTATCTTGACGAGCTGACAGGCGGAAAAGGCATTGTTTTTGCTACGGGTACTCCGGTAAGCAACAGTATCACGGAACTTTTCATAATGCAGAAATATTTACAGGCTGACTATCTCCGTGAAAGCGGTCTTACCCACTTTGACGCATGGGCGGCAAACTTTGCGCAAAAGGTCACAAAGCTTGAATATGCTCCTACAGGCAAAGGCTTCAGGCAGAAAACCAGACTTTCAAAATTCAGCAATCTTCCTGAGCTTATGACCGCTTTCAAGGAGTGTGCTGACATAAAAACCGCAGAGGACTTAAATCTTCCCGAACCTGAATGTGAACGTCACATTATTGCTGCCGAGCCTACGGAAACACAGAAAAATTTAATACAGTCCCTGTCGGAACGTGCAGAAAAGATTCACAACAAGCAGGTCACGCCAGATGTTGACAATATGCTTAAGGTTACCACCGACGGTATTAAAATCGGTCTTGATCAGAGACTTATAAATCCTCTGCTTCCCGATGAACCCAACACTAAGATCAATATGTGCGTAAACAATGTAACCGATATCTGGAAAAAGACAGCGGACGAACGTCTCACTCAGGTTATTTTCTGTGATTATTCCACGCCTAAGAAAGACGCTTTTAATCTTTATGATGATGTAAAATCCAAGCTTATCGCTAACGGAATCCCTGAAAATGAAATCGCTTTTATTCACGATTATGAAAAACCGCAGGACAAGGAACGTCTTTTTTACAAAGTAAGAAACGGAGAAATACGTATTGTTCTGGGTTCAACGCAGAAAATGGGCGCAGGAACTAACATTCAAAACAAGCTTTATGCTATGCACCATCTTGATGCGCCCTGGAAACCCCGTGACATGGAACAGCGTTTAGGACGTATGAAACGTCAGGGAAATATGAACGACAAGGTTTATGAGTACATTTACGTTACAAAGGATACCTTTGATGCATATCGTTTTCAGACATTAGAAACTAAGCAGGGCTTTATTTCACAGATCATGACAAGCAAAAATCCTGTGAGAGTCTGCGAGGATGTTTCACAGTCGGAAATGGAATTTGCAGAGGTCAAGGCGCTTTGTGCAGGAAATCCGCTTATCCGTGAAAAAATGGAAATTGATATAGAAGTTCACAAGCTTCAGACTTTAAAATCGGCATATCTGAATCAGCGTTACAAGCTTGAGGACAATGTTTTAAAGCATATTCTCGAAAGTATTGCAAAAGCAAAAGAAAATTTAAATGCCGTTCTGGCTGATTCAAAAATTACCGAGCAAAACCCTCTGAAGCGTGACGGTGAAGGAAATATTATATTCTCCGGAATGACAATAAACGGTCAGACTTATGCAGACAAAAAAGAAGCCGGAACTGCTCTGACAGAAGCTGCTGCAAAAGCACTTACCGGAAACCCAAATGCAAGAACTGAGATCGGACAGTACAGAGGATTCAGGCTTGAAGTTTTCTTTGACGCACTGTCAAACGACATAAAAATGGACATTAAGGGTAACGGCAGCTACAGAATCACTCTTAGCAGCAGTGATACAGGAAATCTTACCAGAATTGACAATGCAATAAATCACATTCCCGAAAAGATCGACGAATACAAGTCTGAAATTGAAGCTCTTAATACTCAGCTTGAGAACTCAAAGGCTGAGCTTGCAAAGCCGTTTTTAAAAGAACAGGAACTGAAAACAAAGCTTACAAGGCAGTCTGAACTGGACAGACAGCTTAATCTTGACAACAAGGAAAATCTTCTGGGTAAGGACAATGTTAAGTCCTTTGAACTGGAAACCGAAGCTGACAGGCAGAAACTGAACGCTCATAATTCCATGCAAAAGAAAGATATCAAAAGTTATGATTTGGAGCTTTGATTTATTCACCATTGGCGAATTACAAAAAAGGAAGTCTTACACACTTACGCAAGGACTTCCTTTTTTTGACTTTATTCGACGATTGTGGTATAATGAATTTGCTGCCTTTCTCCTGCCTTAACAGGGAGGAGGTGAACCTGAAATGGAGTTAATAATATCTTTTTTTATTTCTGTTGTAGCAAGTATATTAGCAAATTATATTTGCAAGTGGCTGGACAGGAATAATAAGAAAAAATAAGGCAGTCAGCACAAAAGCCAAAGGAGTAGCAGTCCTTTGGCTTTTTTTGTGAACCTAAATGGAGCACAATAATATCATTTCTATGATTATTATACATCACTTTCTTATTATTGTCAAGTATTGTTTTAACATTCGCCAATGGCGAATTATGAATAAATTGACAAAATTCGATATCTATGGTATAATTTAATACATGGGCATACTCTAAACGGTAGGCGGTTGTTCCCTCCTTACGCCATAAGCTAATTGATCGTCCCCTAATGGGCAGGCGAAATAAGCTGGCAGGGAGGTGATAGGTATGGAACTTACATATTTAGTTCTCACTATCCTGCTTCTTGTTGCATTAGATAATGTTATCAAGAACATAAAGAAATAAACCGCCCCAAGCTGTCAACTTAAGCGGTTTATAAACTAGCTAATTTGGGAGCGACCGTCTATCAATGTGCCCCTTTTTTATTATTATAACAATATTTTTATGTAATGTCAAGACCTTGCATTAAAATTTGCCATTGGCGAATTTTTATTTATTCACTAAAATCACATCAGTTGATTTATAAATAGGACAATTATATACAAAAAAGCCGATGCTTTCAAATTTTATCAGCATCGGCTATATTAGTATTGATTTTATAATTTTATTATTTTAAATCACTGCTTTTTATAGGAAAGTCATTAGCAGTTATATATCCTGATTCAATCATGCTTATTGCTTTAGCGTCATTAGCATTTACGCCGTCGCCTCGATCACAGCAATCTGCATTGTCCTTACCCTGTGCAGACAGAGCGTAATTAGGATTTCCTAAAGACTGAGAAATAGCAACTGAATCAGCTATTGTAACTCTTCCGTCGCAATTTGCATCGCCTAAAAGTAAGTTATCGGAACAAACAGCTATATATCCATCATATGTTTTGTTAATATTTGCGAGTGCAGGCACTTTAAGAATGTCGGCAGCCGTAGCAGTAAATGTAGGATTATCAGAAGAATAAATACCTTTTTTAAAAGTATAAGCCTGCATATTATACCATATTTATATATTATTTGTCAATGATTTTTACTTTATTATAACAAGTTTGACGTATTCAATAGCTTTTGGCATTAATAAAAAATCACGGATAGCCTTTGCTTTCCGTGATTTTTTTACAATAAAGTATTATTCAGTAAACCTTCTTGTACCGTTTGAATCTGTCTGATTTTTTATTTTACTCCAGATGTATCTTAGCTGCCAGCCGTCATAATTGGTTATTTCTGCTGAATTACCGGCCATCATAATTGTAGGTTCCGGAAAGCCTCCCGGCGGGAATCCGTCGATAGCGCCTTCTTCACCGTAAAAGTCAGTAATTCCGAAGCCGTGACCAAGCTCATGTTCAAATACATGTACATTTACGCCGTTAAGCATATTCAAATATGCATTGTCTGAAAGACGCTGCCCCCAGTCGCCTCCGCAGCCGCCGATGTCAGGGAATCCCTGAGTTGCCCAGAGATACATGTCGAAACGCTTGTCAAGACCGCCCGGATACTGATAGCTTCTGTCATAGAAGTGTTCCATACGTGAAAGCTCGTCCGGAGCATTTGGAAGAAGCGTTGGAATTTCTTCATAGCCGTTTGAGGTATCTCCGCTGCTGTCGTAAGGAGTACAATCTGTATAAATTATTTCATCAGGCTGTTTGTCTAGAATAACGCTTTCATCAATAACTGCCCAGCCAATGACATTTACATCAACATGATCGTATTTCCAGCCGTCGTAGCCGACCAGATAATCAGTCCAATTATTTACGGAATCTTCAATCAGCTTTTCAAACTGTTTTCTCTGATCGAGAGTAACCGTTTTGTAGGACTGCCAGCGTACTACGTAATTAAGCGTACCGTTTCCTGCGTCAATCTGATCAAAAATAGTATTCCATCTATCAGTTGATTTTTCTCTTTCTATTCTGTTGGTCCAGACCCAGTCCAGAGCCGCCTGATACTCTGTCGGCATATCGCTTAAATCAAGCTGTTCTTTATCTGATGCTGAATTTATAACAATTCTTTTTATGGCAGCATAGTCGAAAGCATTAATTTTTCCGTCGCTGTTGATATCTGCATATTCCGTATCCTCAGCACTGAGAAATGCTTTTTTCACAAGGCAGTCTCCCAATATGGCGACATCCTGTGTATCGACTTTGCCGTCTTGGTTTATATCGCCTTTAAGCACATTATTATCAAGTACGCTTAAAAGCTGCTGATTAAGGGTTGAATCGATCATGCAGCATTGATTTCTGTCATAATGAAGTCCTGTAATATCCCATAAAACCGGACACATCTGACGATCGTAAGCCGCTTTGCAGACAGAAGAAAGGAAAAGTCTTACCGAATCTTCTTCCTTATTGTTTTTCGGACAGCCGTATTCGCCGAAAATAACAGGAATACCCTTATCAACAAATGAAGATTTCATAAGATCCATATTTTTATTAAGTTCTGCGAAATCTTCTTCCGTTCCCCAGGTAGTACGGTTTTTACCCCAGTCTGCGTCCTCTTCAAGTATTGCAAAATCTGACGGTGTATAATAATGAACTGAAACCGCACATCTGTCTGCGGGATCCTGAGGCATTTCAAAAAGCGGATCACATGTAAGCTCCACATCTGTTTTATATCCTGAAATCAGAAGATGACGTAAATCATTGTTTCCGCCGGAAGAACGCACTATGTCTACAAAGGTCTGATTTACCTCGTTTACCAGATCATAAGATTCCGCTTTGCCTTCGGTACTGCCGCTCCATCTGTTCCAAAGGGAATCCCAGCCTAATTCTTCATTCTGTGATTCAAATATAAGATAATCTCCGTAATCCTTGAATTCCTCACTGAGCTGCGTCCAGATTTTCTTATATTTATTCATACAGTTTTCTTTATCGGAAGGCATATTTTCCAGCCATCCGCTGTCATAATGAAGATTCATAATGACATACATTCCGGCGTCAAGCGCCCAGTTTACTATCTGCTTTACCCTTTCAAGATATGCTTCGCTTATGGTATAATCTTCAGACATAAGGTTAGACCACGCCACAGGCACTCTCAAGGTTTCAAAACCGGATTCAGCGTAGCCCTTGATCATATCTTCGGTAATTTCCGGACTTCCCCATGCAGTTTCATAGGATTTAACGCTGCCGTCTCCCCACTGTGCTATCCAATCGCCGCAGGATTCAAGGGTATTTCCAAGATTTATGCCGATACCCATATCCCGAACAATTTCCGCAGTAGTCAAATTTCTCATCTGACTGCCGGCAGCTGAAGCCGGCTGGGGAATAACTCCGCTTACAGCCATAACACACACCGCAGATACAGCTGAAATAATTTTTTTTAACAAAATAAACCTCCTCATATAAATTTTTAACTAAATAAATTTTATCATATAAAGCAACGTCTCGTCAATTGACATTTTAAACAATTTTGTTAATATTTGTTAAAATAAAAGTTGCACTATTTACAATCTTCGCTTTCGTCATTTAAATAAGTTTCTACAATAAAATTAGGACGCCGCTTAGTCTCGAGGTAGATTTTTCCTATATATTCACCTATTACGCCGATCGAAAGCAGCTGTAATCCTCCGATTGCCCAGACCGAGACTACAATAGAAGTCCAGCCCTGAACGGTTGCTCCCATGAAGTGTCTTATAAGAAAATAAATCAGCATAATTATACTGACAGTAAATATTCCGACTCCTAAAGCTGTGATCATTCTGATAGGCTTTATGGAAAGAGAAGTGATTCCCTCCATGGCAAATGAAAGCATTTTTTTTAAAGGATATTTGGATTCTCCTGCGAAACGTTCTTTTCTTTCATAATAAACAACGTCTGATTTGTAGCCCACCATCGGAACCATGCCTCTTAAGAATAAATTCACTTCTTTAAATTGTTCAAGAGCGTCTAACGCTCTTTTGCTCATAAGACGGTAGTCTGCATGATTATACGTTACTTCAACGCCCATTTTTGACATTATTTTATAGAAAGATTCCGCAGTAAACTTTTTAAAAAAAGTATCCGTTTTACGTGCGCTTCTGACTCCGTAAACTATATCGCATTTTTCATTTAAATATTTGTCGGTCATACCGTCAATTGCGTCTATATCGTCCTGTAAATCGGCGTCCAGAGAAATGGCGGCGTCACATTCGTCCTTAACAGTCATCAGTCCCGCCATCAAAGCGTTTTGATGTCCTTTATTTCTGGAAAGTTTTATTCCTCTGAAAATACTGTCCGATTTATGCAGTTCACTGATAATTTCCCAGGTTTTGTCCTTTGAACCGTCGTCAACAAAAACAATACGGCTTTTCGGTGAAATTTTTCCCATGCCGCATAGACTGTTCATTTTTTCTTTAAGCTGTTTTGCAGTTTCGTGCAGTACCTCCTGTTCATTGTAGCAGGGTATAACTAAGTAAAGTATCATTTTTCCGTCATCCTTTTTCTGATCTTTGAATAAACCTTCAGCAATACTGCCGCAGAAATTAAAATTATTCCGGCAAATAACAATACTGATGAAAGTCTTATTTTTTTCTTTTGTTCTGTTTTATTTATATTTTCGGCTTCAGAGCTTTGTTTCTGTGAAGCTTCGGAAGTCACTTCAGTCGGATTGGTTTCATTTTCCGCAGAAAATGCGTCTGCGGTTTCCGTACGGAATTCCCCGTCTGCAAGCCTTATAATTTCGCCGGTTATATCTTCAGGTATTGCGCTGAGGTAATCTTCCGGAATGTTTTCAAGCTGAGTTTTGAAAACCTCACCGTTTCCCGGTTTTTCAAGAGTCTGAATAATTTCCTCTGCAATAAGCATATGACCGACATAATTCGGGTGTATATCAAATTTTTTTATATTTGTATAGAGCCATGAATTTTCCGAAAATTTTTTATGTATATCGGCAATTACTGTCGGCTGCTGTCTGACAGCGTTATTTATAACGCCCAGATACATAGCGGTAAACGTTTTCAGAGGCTTCATTATACTGTTTAATTTTTCATTATCTGTTTCAAAAGGATTATAAACGGTCTGCATGATTATCGGCGCTTCCGGATTCAATTCGCTTATTTTTTTTCTGATCTCAGCAATATTTTCA
>OLRY01002104.1_pt1 | contig 15080 bp, 8 predicted proteins | sample 1672541 | NCBI WGS metagenome assembly OLRY01 (sample SAMEA3136697, study PRJEB25190) | human gut metagenome | biome: human gut; feature: human-associated habitat; material: faeces | place: Austria | collected 2013
GATTCCGTATTTCCTGTTCGTTGCACTGATCGGCTTTACCGGTGTGAGCGGAGAGATGAGTTTTGGCCGTGCCACAAGATCCGGTCCAGTTGATGCGTTCGGTTTTGCATGTGAAACGAAAGGAAAACGAAAAGCCGGAGAGGCGCTTGGTCTGATTCCGGTGCTGGGTTCCCTGGCAATGGCGATCGGTTATACGATTGTCATGGGGTGGATTTTCAGGTACATGATCGGAACCTTTACCGGAAAGACACTGTCAGCTGTGAGCGTAGAGGATTTTGCCGGAGCGTTTGAATCCATGGCATCTGCGTTTGGAAACAATTTCTGGCAGATCGTAGCTCTTGTGGTTGCGATGGTCATTCTGGCATTTGGTGTTGGTAAGGGAATTGAGAAGGTCAATAAGGTGCTGATGCCTGTTTTCTTTCTTCTGTTTGTTGCACTTGGTATCTATGTTGCCTTTCAGCCCGGTGCAGCGGATGGATACCGTTATATTTTCCGTGTGGAACCAAAAGCACTTGCAGATCCGAAGACCTGGATTTTTGCGCTTGGTCAGGCATTCTTTTCCCTGTCTGTAGCCGGAAACGGAACACTGATCTATGGTTCCTATTTGTCAGATGGAGAAAATATTCCGGCCGCCGCCGGAAGAGTAGCATTTTTTGATACGCTCGCTGCTATGCTTGCTGCGCTGGTTATTATCCCGGCGATGGCAACTACGGGAGCACAGTTAAATACAGGAGGACCTGGACTTCTGTTCATTTTCCTTCCGAATTTGATGAAGTCTATGCCGGGTGGCGCGCTGATCGCAATTGTTTTCTTTGTCGCTGTCTTTTTTGCCGGCCTTACCTCTCTGATTAACCTGTACGAAGCACCGATTGCAACGGTACAGGAAAAATTTCATCTCGGAAGAGTAGCAGCCTGCGGTGTGATCGGGGTTATCGGTGTGGTCGTATCTCTTCTGATCCAGGGCATTGTATCCCAGTGGATCGATGTTCTGTCGATCTACATTTGCCCGCTCGGCGCCGGCCTTGCCGGAGTCATGTTCTTCTGGATCTGCGGAAAGAAGTATGTGCAGTCCCAGGTAGACAAGGGAAGAAGCAGCAAATTCACGGATCTGTATTATCCGATCTGCAAATATATCTACGTGCCGATCTGTGTGCTGGTTCTGATTCTCGGAATCGGTATTTCCTCCGTCAGCTACCTTTTATTTTACAGAGACCTTCAAAAAACCGTGATCCAGTCCACCGAGACCTCGCTGGAGCTGCTTGCGGAAAACATTAACAATCACCTGGATGATTTCTCCGATCTGCTCCGTTGGTGCGGCACAAACGACCAGATTTCCCAATTCTTTCTCACCTCCAGAGAATCGGAGCGCTATAACAGAGTGACCTCCACGGCTACGGATATGCTGAATACCACCTTTTCATCAAATCCGTCCCGCGAATACATCCACCGGCTCGTCATCTGCCCCTTTGACCGGCAGGATTACCTTCAGATCATTAACGCCGATTATTCGGTGGACAAAAATATCCCGGAACTGATCCAGAACCTTCCTTATTATGAGGAATATATGGAGACGGCAAATCTCGACAGCTACCGTTTTCAGATTGTCGTGGAGGATTTCGCGCACTACCCGGCGCTGGTCATCCCCATCATCCGCCCGATCCAGCACCCCTATAGCAGCCGGATCGCCGGTTTTGTCTATCTGTCCGTCTCGCAGGAGCTGTTTGTCCATGAGATGAGCAATTATACGCTCGACGACGCCAACCGATTATTTCTGAAGATCGGTGACGCCTACTACCGGCTGGATGGCTCTGACCTCACATCCCTCGAAGCGGCGCCGGAGTTTGAGGCGTTTTCCGAAAACTATCACATCCAGTGGGATACAAAGGTTTCCTATCTGAAAAATGCAGACGGAAAACAGCTCGCTGTTTCCCGCCCGCTATCCTTTGGAAGCTGCGCGGTTATCCAGACAGTTTCACCCGGAAATCTGCGCCAGCAGCTTTCCCGCTATCTTCTGCTTGGACTTTTAATCTTCGGCGTCGTCCTGCTGATCGGACTGATCATCACCGGAATGCTCTCCCGGCTGTTTACCCAGCCCGTCACCCGGCTGCGCAACCGCATCGGACTAATCGCAGGCGGTGATTTTTCCCGCGACGACACCATTTTGTGGGACAATGAGCTTGGCGATATGGGAAGAGACATCAATCAGCTCTCCCAGGATATCCAGACACTGATCGACAACCGTCTGACGGCGGAGAATGAAAAAAGAGACTACGAATACCAGCTTCTCCAGAGCCAGATCAACCCGCATTTTCTGTACAACACGTTGAATTCCATCAAATGGATGGCAACGGTGCAGAAGGCGGACGGCATCGCAGAAATGACGCTCGCGCTCTCCCGGCTGTTTAAGAATATCTCAAAAAGCGCCAGTCTTTTTGTGACGATCCGGCAGGAATTTGATCTTCTCGGAGACTACTTTACCATCCAGAAATACCGCTATGGCGGTATGATCTCCCTGGAATACGACGTTGCAAACGAAGCTCTTTTGTGCAACGAGATTCCCCGGTTCAGCCTGCAGCCGATCGTGGAAAATTCTATTTTCCACGGCATCGAGCCGACCGGGCATCCCGGCGCTATCAAAATAAAGCTGTATCAGGCGCAGGCGGATACGGTATGCATTGACGTAACCGACAACGGCGTGGGTATCAGCGCCGACAAGATCGGGCATCTGCTCACCGAGGATGTTCCCGACCGCGGTTCCTTTTTCCGCAACGTTGGTGTCAGCAACGTCCACCGTTACCTCCAGTACACCTACGGGGAGCGCTACGGACTTCATATCGAAAGCGAGCCCGGGCAGTACACCACCGTCACCATACAGATTCCTTTCAAAGTTCTGAAAGAGGAGGAACAACCATCATGAAAGTATTCATTGCCGACGACGAGCCGCTGATCCAGATCGGATTGAAATCCATGCTCGCAGATTCCGCACTGGATGTCCAGCTCTGCGGCTCCGCCTCAAACGGGGAACAGGCTTACCAGATGATCCTGGCGCAGAAGCCGGATATTGTCATCTCCGACATCAAGATGCCGGTCATGAGCGGTCTGGAGCTCGCGAAAAAATGTCTGCAGGAGCTTGGACGCATCCCGGTATTCATCATTCTGACCGGCTACGAGGATTTTCAGTTTGCCCGGGAAGCGCTGAGCCTGCAGGCGGTCGATTATCTGATCAAGATGGAGCTTACGAAAGAGACGCTTGATGCGGCTCTTAAAAAGGCTGAGCGCGCTGTTCTGGAATTCCGCAAGCTTTCCCTCACGGAAAATCCGCCGCTTCTGGATCTCCGGTACTACCGCGACCGTTTCTTTATCCGTCTCTTAAACGGGCTGTTTGAGGGACCGGAGCAGTTTGAGCGCCAGTGCCGGGAATTTCAGCTCGTCTTTGACACGCCGGGATACATGGCTGCATATATCCGTCTGACCGACAACAAAGAAAAGCTTCTGACAAGGGACGAAAAATTTCTTCTGAACCAGAGTACGCTGGAAATGTTCCAGGAAATGATCTCCAAATTTCTCCGCTGCCAGGTAATCTCACTGGATGTCCAGTATTTCGCCGCCGTGTTTTTCATCCCGGAGGGCTGGACGGAAAACCCCGCAGAGCAGCTTGAAAGGGCGCTCTCTCAGACGCTTGCGATGCTGCACAACTATTATTCCGTCTCGCTGCTCTGCAGCATCGGCGCGATGGTTGCCTCCCCTCTGGAAATCCCGGTTTCCTACCAGGACGCCAAGCAGTTTATTCCGACCGCGGACGCCGCCCATCCGATCGTGTTTGCCGGAGAACAGCTCGCGCAGGGAAAGGAGCACAACGTGTTCAGCCTCTCTTTGTTCCGCGAGGATATCCGCAAGGCGTTCGAGGAATCGAACGGGGAGGCGCTGCGGGAAATCCTGGACAATATCCGGGAGCTGCTCTCCCAGAACCACGTTTCCACCGCCCAGGCGCTGGACGCCGCCAGCAGCATCCTCTACCTGACCATCAATCTGCTGGAGGACGGCGTTTCCATTGTAAATGACATTTTCCGCGACGATGCCGAGGGCTATCAGACACTTTACCGCTTCTCCAGCGTCGCCCAGATCCTCTCCTGGCTTTCCCGTCTGGAAAACGGTCTTTTAAAGGCTCTGGAGGAACAGGCAAAGCGCCCCAACAACGCGCTCGTGGAAAATGTCAAGAACTATATCGACTGCAACCTGAATCAGCGATTGACGCTGCAGAACACGGCCGCCGTTTTCAGCATCAGCTCAAATTATCTGAGCCAGCTTTTTAAAAAGCACACGGAAATTGGATTCAACGAATACATCGCCCAGAGAAAAATCGAGGAGGCAAAGAAGCTCTTAAAGCAGGGTGATCTGAAAATCTATGAAATCGCCGACCGGCTTGGCTTTGAAAACGCTTTTTATTTCAGCAGAGTTTTTAAGAAAGTTGCGGGCGTCTCGCCCAGTGAATTTTTAAAGCAGTAGAAAAGGACCCCTGCCAGGGATGTGTTTTGGCAGGGGTTTTGTTCTCCCGAAACCCGGCTTTTCGAAATTCCTTTACAGATCCGTCCCGTACACCTCTATCTGTGTCAGCGCCGGAAACGGTGATTCCTCCGGGGATTTTTTCAAAGCGCAAAGCTCCAGCCACTCGATCTGCTTTTTCTCAAAGCTCATCTCATGCGGCGCGCTGCTCTTTTCCATCGGAAACAGCAGGCTGCTTCCGTCCGAAAAGTTTATCGTCGCCTCTGTCCACCAGTTATCGTGCGGAAAATCCGCCCTGGTGTAAAGCACGATGCGGTCCGTCTCCACGGTGCGCCCGAACTCCAGCTTCAGCGCAGCGTCCTCGCGGCGGTTGATCCCCCAGGACTGGTACGGCCACTCTCCATGGCTGTCGTTGATCACCACACCGTCGATCGCATTCTGAGCGGCAAAAACAGATTCCCCTCTCGTCTCCACATTCGCCGCGGCGTGCGGATAGCAGGTGTGATTCTGATGCTGATCGTTTACATTCAGTGCCAGATTGCGGTATGCCTTTCTCTCATATTCCTTCGCGCATCTCGCATAGAGCAGGTGTTTTTTGCCGCTGAATGCCTTCGGCGAAAGGTTGATCCGCTTTTCTCCGAAAGGAATCGTATACTCCGCGGTCCCGGTCAGATACACGAGCGATTTTCCAAGCGCATCATCCCACTGCAGCCATACCCATACATTTTTTTCAGAAATTTCCAATCCAAACCGGTCGCCCGGCTGATATTCCCGGCTGCACATCAGACTCACCTCGTCCTCTCCGTGACGGACGGCAACCAGCTTTCCTTCCTCATCATACACCTTCAGACATAATTCCATCGTTCTCTTCCCCTTTCTATAAATGCAAGCTTTCCTCTTCCTAACCGCGCTGGCGGATAATGCTTCCGCGAAACGGTACCTTTAAATAGAATTTCCCGGCTTCCTTCGGGAAATGACTCTTCACCTCATACCCGGCTTCGCTCTCCGGGCGGAGCGTGATTCCCGCCAGCTCCTCGATCACCACGATCAGCGGCGCGCACGCCCACGGATGACAGAGACTGGTGTTCCACTTCTGCTCCTTCCCCCATGCCTCAAAGCAGGTGGTCGCGCCCTCCCGGAGCATGTTCATCCAGCCGTGCTCCGATTCGTTCACCAGCAGATGGTATACCTCCTCATAGCGCCCTCTTCCCGCAAGCGCCCTCAGCACAAAATAGCTTGTCCACACGCCGCAGGCAAAGCCCTTCTGCACCAGAAAATCACAGATATGCTCCGCCGCTCCTTCCGGTTCCAGGCCAAAATACAGCGCGTAGACATTCGAGTGCATCGCACAGTGGCTGCTGGTTTCGCTGTCTGCAAAAAGCCGTTTATCCCTGCGGTAAAAAGCTTCGACATAAGCCTCCTTCAGGGACCTCCAGTCGGCAGAGGGCGCATATCCCAGAATTTCTTCTATCTCACAGAGCATTTTCACCGAGCCAATATATAGCGCGTTGATCACATTGTGACAGCCGGGAGCCACCACCGGTCTGCTCAGGCAGAAATCATAGTCGTCACGCAGGTTTTCCGGCCAGTCCACCATATTCCATTTATCCGCCACCTGTTCTAAAAGCCCGTCCGCCCGTGCATACTGCGAAAAATGCCGCAGCATCGCCTTCACTGCCGGATAGCATTCCCGCAAAAATTCCCGGTCACCCGTAAAACGATAATCTGTCAGCAGAAGCTCCGGCCACAAAAGCGAAAATTCCGAAATCTCCTGCATCATGGAGCCGGGCGCCACACCCATCAGCCCCGGACAGATCACATCCGTCCATACAAACTGCCGGATGCATTTCCGCAGCAGCGCCGTGCTTCCGCTCAGCCATGCATGAGCATGGGCGGACACGATCGCGTCGCCGAGATACTGTCCCTTCTCCCGCGACGGGCAATCGAGAAAGCCCTCCTGCACGCCATGCCTGATCGTGTTTTTGCACAATGCAAAAATCCGCTCCAGACGCTTGTCCCCACACTGAAAATCCGACAGACTTTCGTCAAACGGGTAGTGCCGCAGGGCTGCATATACCTTCTGTATCCTGGCTCCGTTCTGCGGCAGCAGCTCGGCGTACCGGAACGCCTTGTAGTCATACGGCTCCAGCGTGTGAACCCCCTCGCCGAACGTCCACGTTTCCTCATAGGTGCAGTTGCAGCGCATCTCATAGCGCACATTTCCTTCCCCGGTAAGCTCCTCGCCGCAGCGGACGATAACCGATGCGCCCTCCGCTCCAAGAGCGGTCATGCAAAGGCTGCCTGCGATCTCGCTTCCCATGTCGATAAACCAGCTCCCGTCCTCTCTGCGGATTACCGTCTCCGGATCACAGCGGGAAACCTCCAGAAGCACAGCCGGTTCTTCCTCAAAGTGATAGTCCGCCCACGGAGCCGGAACCATCTTTTCCCAGGAGGAATCGTCAAACTCCTTTTGGTTCCAGTCGTCCTCCCACAGTCTTCCGTCAAAATTTTCCAGAAACTGCGTGTCATAACCAATCACGCCGCCGCTGTATGCCTCCGTGATGCAGTATCGCCAGCAGGGTTCTTCCCAGCTCTCCGTCTCCTCATCCGACGAATAGCTGCCGATCCTGGCGCCGACGCCGAAACGGTTGTCCCCGCTGTTCCACACCCGGTTGATCAGCCCCTGGTAGTAAAGATGCACGGCAAGGACATTCTTGCCTTCTTTCAGATACTCTGTGATATCCAGCTCATTATAGTAGGAATGCTCCGGGTATCCGGGCGCCGGTCCCTGGGCAGCAAATTTGCCGTTGATATATAATTTATAGTAGTCATCCGCAGATATCCGCAGTCTGGCACGCGTTCCTTTTTTCGCAGTGTATTCCGCTCTGGCAAGCACATGGAGATTTTTTACCCCCATAGCGGTTTCCTTTGGTTCCTCCTGTTCCTTATGAAAAACCGAAACCGGATGTGACTGCAAAAATAAGGGAATCGTATACCAGACGGGAGCAAATGTTTTCATCGTCTTGTCCCCCTGCCCGTTTTACGTTTCCCTTATTATATCATGCAGTATTTTCTTTTTCTTCTGCTATCTTATCAAAAATCTTGCAAATCGCATACAGTTTGCCGCCGCTCATATCATGACACTGCTATTTTTCCTACTGTTCACGCCAGCCTCAAACACCTGCTGCGACGCGAAGGTTGCTGTGAATGGAGTAAACAGTACCGTTTTTCCATCCAGCGCCTTACTCATTCATCTTCAGCTCCTCGCAGATGTTTGCCTTCCGTATCGTCCGCATCGTCAGCGCAATAGTTCCCGATACGATCAGGAATACTCCCACTGCAGCAAGCCCGATTGCCGTCCACGGAATCCGAAATACCGTATCCGCTCCCACATGGAGCACCAGATACACCAGATAGCTGACGCCCGTCGCCAGCACCACGCCCGGAATGAGGGAATGCAAACTGTAGATCAGACTCTCAAAGCACATCATCCTTCGCATCCCGCGCCCGGACATTCCCATGGAGCGCAGCATCGCAAATTCCCGTCTCCGCAGCAGCAGATTGGTGGAGATCGTGTTGAAGGCGTTTGCCGCCGCCACCAGTGTCAGCAGCGTCACAAACCCGAAAGACAGGATATCCATCGCCATCAGAAAGCTTCTGTCCTGCTCGTACTGCGCCGCCAGATTGAGCAGCGTCTGCCCGCTGACATCCGGCAGCCCCATCTCTTTCCCGTCCTCCTCCAGCTTCTCATACAGAGTCCGGTAATCGCTGCACATGATTGAAAAACGTTCGGAAAATCCCCCGGATTCCTCCGCCGTCAGATTCCAGCGCTGCGCCTCGCTCTCCGGCACCAACACGCGTGGAGAATTATCATAGCTGTCCACGATTCCTTCCGGCAGCTCCTGCAGCCTGCCCTGCAGCACCAGAGAATTCTGCCGGTTCAGCACCAGCACTTCCTCCCCTCCGCCGCTTTCGTCCGCTGCACCAGTTTCCTCTTCCGCGCCGCTTTCCCTCTCTGCACCGGCCTCATCATCTGTACCGCTTCCCGTTTTCTGTATCGTTTCCAGCCATCCCATCTCACATGCCGCCGGAAGCTCTGAAAACATTTCATACCGCTCATAGCGCTCTGTTTCCGGGTTAAAATACCGGTATGTGTCATAGACCGCCGCCGTCAGCATTTCCTGTCCGTGATAATCCGCCGGGTCCAGCCCCTGCCCCCGCAGCGCCGCGTCAAACAAATCGTCCGGCAGGATGAGAACATACGCCAGAACCGCTCCCGCCTGCTCTCCTTCAAGCAGCGTCGGCGTACTGTAATCCTTCATTTCCACCTGCTCCTCCAGCACCTTCTGCGTAAATCCCAGATACCGGACGCCGCTCTGATAGCAGATCACCTTCTGCACGCCATCCTGCTCTGTAAGAAGCGTCCGGATGCTCTCCCGCGTCTGCCCTTCCGGATAGCTGTCGACCACATACTGCAGCTCCACCTCCGGCGCCTCCAGAACAAAGGAGCCGGTTCTTTTCAGAGCATCGCTGACGCTCATTGCCGAGACAAACAGTACAATGCTGAGCGTGAGTGAGAAAATCGTACTCCGGTATTTTTTGCGGTCTCTGCGGTAATTTTTGTCGGCAAGCATACCAGAGAGCCCGAACAGTCCCGCCAGTCTTCCCTTTGCCGGCATCTTCTGCGGCGAAACCCTGATATCCCGGCTGGCGCGGATCGCTTCTATCGGAGAGATTTTGCGGACGCGCCGGGACGGCACCCAGGCAGACAGAAGCACTGTCAGAAGCGCCAGCAGCACGGTAAGCGCAAGCACCGGTGCCGACGTTCTCAGCGCGATCTGACGCTGTACGCCGTGCATCATCCCGGTAATTCCGTAGCTGACATACCGCAGCGTGATGCCGATTCCCACGATTCCCGAAAGCACACCGACAGGAATCCCGATAATACTTACATAAAACGCCTCATAAAGCAGCGACCGGCGAAGCTGTCTTTTTGTCGCACCGATAGAGGAAAGCAGTCCGAACTGCGTTGTCCGCTCCCGCAGGGAAATGGAAAATGCATTGTAAATCAGTGAAACTGCTCCGACCATAATCAGTCCGGTCACAATCGCCACCAGCCCTGTCAGTACGCTCTGATAATTACTGTTGTCAGCCGCGCCCTCCCACTGCAGCAGCGAGCTGTTAAAGGAATACTTCTTTGCGATTCCCTCCATGTCCTCTGTAAAGCGGTAAACCTCCCGCGCATCCTTCATGCGCACCAGCACATCCGCATACGCGGACGGCTGCGAAACCGGACCGCAATACACCATAAATGTGGCGATAGCATTCCAGTATGTCTCAAACGAAACATAATCGTACACGCCCACTACCGTCAGCATCAGCTTCCTGGTATTTTCCAGCGTTTCCGTTCCCGCCAGCTCGTTTTCCACATAGACTGCCGGAGAAAGGCGCTCACCGTCTATATAAACGTCTCCCGCCTCCACCTCCAGCACATCGCCGACCTTTGTCTCCTCTCCGGCCGGCTCATTGACCGCCAGATACGACGGGATAATGATTTCGTTCTCATTTTCCGGCAGCCTTCCCTCCCGCAGCGTAACAGGTAAAATATCCTGCCGTTCTGCCGGAAGACTCTCCAGACAGAGATAACCCCAGGCGTTTCCTTTATCCATCGCCTTATCCAATTTTATGCAGCCGAGCTCCTCCATGCGCACGGCAGCCTCCACACGCTCATCCCCAGTGAGCTCTGTCACCTTTCCCGAGGGAACGCTTTGCGCCATGACGTGCCAGTTTCCGCTCCGCTCGATTTCATAATCGCGCAGAAATCCGAGAATGCTCATTCCAAAGGTCGTCACCGCCGTGATCATCGCCGTCGATAAAATAACGCCGATAATGGTGACGATCGTCCGCGTGCGGTTCTGGCGCATTGTTTTTAAGGTGATGACAGAAAAAATATTTTTCATCTGCGGATCACCTCATTTCGCACAATGCTGCCATCTTCCAGCTCCAGCACGCGGTCCGCCTGCAGGGCAATGCTCTCGTCATGGGTGATCACGATCATCGTCTGCCGGTACTTTTCATTAGAATAGCGCAGAAGCTGCATGATCTCCCGGCTGTTTGCCGAGTCCAGATTTCCCGTCGGCTCATCCGCGAGCACCAGGGCGGGTGCGTTCATCAGCGCTCTTCCAATAGAAACCCTCTGCTGCTGTCCGCCCGAAAGCTGGTTCGGCAGATGATGCCTGCGATTCTCCAGACCGAGAATGTCCAGCATTTCCTGCAGACGCTCTTCGTTTACCTGCCTGCCGTCCATCAGTACCGGCAGCGTCATATTCTCCACCACATCCAGCACCGGGATCAGATTGTAAAACTGATAGATCAGCCCCACCTGTCTGCGCCGGAAGATCGCCAGCGCCTCCTCGTCCTGCGCGTAAACGTCTTTGCCGTCCACAAAAACCTTTCCGCCCGTCGGACGATCCACCCCGCCGATCAGATGGATCAGCGTCGATTTTCCGGAACCGGAGGAACCGATGATCGCCACAAATTCCCCTTTGTCCACGGAAAAGGACACGTCCCGCAGGGCAGCCACCGCGTTTTCCCCTTTTCCATACACCTTCGACAGATGCTCTACCTTCAATATCTCCATGATACCGCTCCCTTCTGCATGTGCGCAGTCCGCTTTTTCCTCCCCGCCCGTACTTTTGCGGGCGGGCTTTGTGCCGCGCCTCTTTTTATGCTTACAGTATAAAATCCGCAGATGACAGTACCATGACTGTAAAGTGACAGATTTGTCATATTCCTCAGACCGTGCTCTTATAAAACCGCACGGTAAAGCGGCTTCCGCCCTCCGGCACATTTTCCGCACGGATTACGCCGTTTTCACGGCTGATGATCATCTGTGCCAGCGAAAGTCCAATGCCAAAGCTCCCTTCCCCGGCATTTTTCCCGCGGTAAAAGCGCTCAAACAGATGCGGCAGATCCTCCGGTGCGATGCCCGGACCGCTGTCCTTGACGGCAAGCTGCACATACAGCGGATTTTCCTCCCAGGCAACAAGGATGCTGCCGCCCTCCGGCGTATACTCCATGCAGTTTTTAATAATATTCCCGACAGCCTCCAGCGTCCAGGCACGGTCGCCCCAAAAAGAGACATTCGCTTCCCCCTCTGTTTCCATCTGGATATCGCGGATTTCCGCCTGGATGCGAAACGGCTCCAGCGCCGCCCCCGCAAACTCTTCCATGCGGATTTCTTCTATATTAAAGGTAATCGCGTCCGCCTCCAGCTTCGACATCTTCAGAAGCGATGTCACCAGCCATTCAATCCGCTCCAGCATTTTGCGCATATCCAGACAGATGCGCTGCCGCTCCTCCCCGGTCAGCCCGCCGCCCATAAGCCGGGCATTCATCAGATTCAGAGAAGTGAGCGGCGTGCGGATCTGATGGGAAATGTCCGCCAGGGCATCCGCCAGATTACACTTATCCTCCAATAGCCGCTCCGTCTGCTCCCGCAGGCGCACCGTCATTTTATAAATCTCGTCGCGCAGGACATTGATATCTCCCTCACGAAAACGGCTCAATTCCAGATGCGTATTGCCGTGCAGGATCTGATCAATCTCTTCGTTCAGCCTGCGCAGCTCCTGCCGCTGCACACGGTAGCGGTAATATGCATATGCCGCCGCGCACAGCCCAACCGCAAGACCTGCTAAAAACAGCCACATATTCCCATTCCTCCTTTTCGCTCCTGCCCGGCATTTTTCATATCCGGCGCGCAATTATCCTCCGCATTTGGCAGCGATTCCGTACCTTTATGTCCCCAGGCGGTAACCTATGCCCCGCACGGTAAGCAGAATTTTCGGCTCCGCCGGGTTGTCCTCGATCTTTTCCCGCAGGCGCTTGATATATACCGTCAGCGTATTATCGTTTACAAACTCGCCCGCCGCATCCCAGATTTCCTCCAGAAGCACGGAGCGCGTGAGCACCATCCCGCTATGGTTCAGAAAGATAAGGAGCAGCCGGTACTCCATCGCAGACAGGTATACCTCTTTGCCCGATTTTTCCACCGTTCCCTTCACCATGTCTACCGACAGATCGCCGATCTTCACCACCGGCTGGCTTTTTCCGCTCCGGCGCAGCACCGATTTCATGCGTGAAACCAGCTCGCGCGGGCGGAACGGCTTGCTGATGTAATCATCCGCTCCCATGTCAAGCCCCGTCACAACACTGAATTCATCACCAAGCGCCGTCAGAAAAATCACTGGAATATCTAGTCTGCTTTTGATCGCCGTGCAGGTGCTGTAGCCGTTCCCCTGCGCCAGCGTGACGTCAAGGAGCACCAGCGCAAACTCCTGCTCTTCCAGCGCCTCCAGCGCATCTGTCTGCCCGGAGACCGCCGTCACCTGAAACCCCTCCTCTTTCAGAAAACCCGTCAGATTCTCCACGATTGCCTGGTCATCCTCCACTAATAAAACATCCGTAAAAAACATAAACAAACCTCACAAAAAACTTGAACAAAAACACAAACTATGTTATAGTAACAATAAGGAAGAACAACCGCCCACAAAGTGGTTAGCCTCCCGTGGTTGACTATAAGCCTACCCAGACCGCTAAGTACAAGGTAGGCTTATTTTTATTTTCGCCCGCTATTTATGTAAGCAAGCAGTGTTACTACGAATATACCGAATGAAACCATTAAGGAAATCGCTTCGAATACAGACATTTCACACCACCTCCCTTCTTTTGCAAGTACGGGAGGCTCACCACCCTGTTACACGGTTGTCTATTATTTAGATTATCACATAAACATAGTTTTTGCAACTCATTTGTTTTGAATTTCCTTTTCATCTATCCTGAAAGGAAGTGTTATTATCAATGCCATAAATCAAAGACCCCGCTGCAAGCAACGGGGTATCACGCTTGCAACGCTGCAGAGCAGCGGAGTTTTTGACCCTCGCGGCATTCGCCAAATGCTCGTGCAAGCACGGCACTTGGCTCATTGCTCGCGGGAATAAAAATACCGGCCCTGCTTTACTGCAGCGCCGGTACCGGTATCTCGATTTCTGTATGTGCTCCATGATCGTTGTAACATTTCCAGTTTCCTCCGAGTTCATAGCAGACAATCGACTGTATGATCATTGTGCCGACTCCCTGCCCGGCAGTGACATCAATTCCTTCCGGATATCCGCAGCCATTGTCTTCGAAAGACAGAATATATACCTTCCGCTGCCGGTCATGTCGTGCGCGGATAACGATGCTAAGCTGATCTGCTGTCACTTTATTATGTTTTACCGCATTATTAATCAATTCATTCGCAATCAGGGCTATGGAAATCGCTTTTCCATACGGCACAAAGATTTCCTCGAATTCCAGCCGGATCTCCGCCATCCCCTGATAAAACCGCCGGATCTCATCGACGATCACGTACATATTAATAATATCTTTCCCCACATTTTCTCTGGAAAGGATATTATGTATCTGTGCAATACTTTTCACTCTGCTTATTACAGAATCCAGAATACTGCGCATCTGTTCAGCCGCATTTGGATCCTCAATCTTTAAATACACTGTATTTTTTTCAAGTTCCATTAAACTGATAATAATCTGCAGATTATTTTTTATCCGGTGATGTGTTTCCTGGAGAAGAACAGAATTCCCCATTAACCTGGAATTTTCCAGGATAATACTCATCTCTTTTGCAATCCAGTTCAGAATCAGCGTCTCTTTTTCGGAATACAGATAAAGATCCGCGTAGCATACCTGAATCAGCAGACGCATCTGCACCCCGCAGTGAAACGGATAAAACAGTACCGCTTTTATCTGCGGGTTCTTTCCAAAGCACTCTTCAAAAAAGGTTTCATTATCATTTATATACATGAAATGATTCTCATCCATAATATGCATCAGCGTTTCCTTGCTCAAAAAAAGCTTTTCCGCTCCGCTGTAATCTTTTGCAACAATTTTCAGGAGATTTTTTTCCCGCTCATCATCCATGTAAATAACACAATTTGCCGCTTTGAGTTCTTTGACAAGATACTGTGCAAAGACGTACATGGATTTTCTGATATCGTAACACTCCGCAAGCTCCTGCATATTTTCATTCAGTCCTCTCAGCATCAGCAGTTTATCCTCCTGCTGCTCGTGGCTGTCACGGTAATCATGCCCACCCACCATGATATAAAAAAATTTCCGTGGATCCTTCTTAATATCCTCCACCGGATAGGTTCCATATTCCTCTCCATGAGAGAAAACCGTCACCTCATCCGCAAGCTTAATAATTTCCTCCCACTGACTGGAAAAATACCAGATACATACGCCCCGGTGTTTCAGCTTCTCCAAAATGCTTAAAAAAATTGCAAAATTCTTATACGAAAGCGCATTCGATATCTCTCTGATAATCAGAAGTCCGGGACATGTATAATATGCTTTCATAATTTCTACAATCTTTTTCTGTTCCTTTGACAGATTTCTCGCCTTTGTATTTCCTTTAATATAAAAGCCAGTCTCTTCCTGGAGCTTTTTATACTCTTCATTTCTTGGTTTCTTCGGAAAACAGAAAAAACCTTTCCTGTGGTGCAAATGAGGACGAGTAC
>OLRY01002110.1_pt1 | contig 15024 bp, 17 predicted proteins | sample 1672541 | NCBI WGS metagenome assembly OLRY01 (sample SAMEA3136697, study PRJEB25190) | human gut metagenome | biome: human gut; feature: human-associated habitat; material: faeces | place: Austria | collected 2013
ATTAAAAACAATTATTTAAAATGGCAACTAGAATCAGATTGCAGAGACACGGACGTAAAAGTTACGCGTTCTATTCAATTGTAATTGCAGACAGCAGAGCACCACGTGATGGTAAATTTATTGAGAAGATTGGTACTTACAACCCTAACACCAATCCTGCTACAGTAGATTTGAACTTCGAAAGAGCTTTGTATTGGTTACAAGTAGGGGCTCAACCTACAGACACAACTCGTAATATCCTTTCACGCGAAGGCGTTTGCATGAAAAAGCATTTATTGGAAGGTGTTAAGAAGGGTGCGTTCGACGAAGCCGCAGCTGAGGAGAAATTCCAAGCTTGGTTGAAGAACAAACAAGCTTCCGTACAAGCTATCAAAGAAAAAGACAGCGAAGCAGCTAGAGCAGAAGCTAAAGCACGTCTTGAGGCTGAGAAGGAAGCGAATAAGGCAAAAGCAGAAATCGTAGCTAAAAAGAAAGCAGAATTGGCAGCAGCTGAAGCTGCTAAGCAAGCTGAGGAAGCAGCCGCAGCGGCTCCCGCTGAAGAAGCTCCGGCAACTGAAAGCGCTGAATAATTCGTGCGATGCCAAAATAAAAAAGAGGACATTTTTCAATGCCCTCTTTTTTTATGCCTTTTCCACCAGCTACCGGATCTTCCTAATGCGTATAATCGATCAGCCGGATGCCATCGCCTAAATCATTCAGGATAACATCCTTCATCCTTTTGGCGAAAGGACAGGCATAACCTATCGGCGTCCCTTTTTGGATACAGGAAGCAAAAGCGATACTATCCGCCCCTCTATTCACCAACTCCCTCGCCCTTAATACGGCCTTTTTTCCGGGACAACCTCCACAATTGATAAACCCGATGATCTCAATATCTTCCTCTACGCCCTCAAAGGCTCCCTTTTTCTCACGGATCATCCTAAAATCAGTAGTACCGGGGCAAAAATCCTCTGTTTGCATACATCTGATAATTCCTACTTTCATAAAGCATCCCTCCCAATTAAAAAAGCCGTAAAATCTAAAATTCTACGGCTTTCCGATCTATAAATGATGATTAACTAAGTCGTGTTACTTCTTCTTCAACAAGAAAGTATCGATCTGTTTCACAAACTCCTCACGGGGAAGAGCTCCCATCGATATCTGAGGCTGTCCTTCCTTAGGGATAAACAAGAACGTAGGAATACTTTGTATACCGAAAGCGGCAGCCAACTCCTTTTCCTTATCCACATTTACCTTATAAACTACGATATCATTCTTATACAGGATAGCCAAATCCCTTAAAATAGGAGCCACTTGCTTGCAGGGACCACACCAGTCCGCATAAAAATCGATGATACAAGGCTTATCACCTTCATATACCCATTTCGTAGCGTTCTTCTCGTAATTGAATACCTTTTGCAGGAACTCTGCCTTGTTCAAAGTAACGACCTCTCCCTTGGAGGCGGTACCAGCCTCACTTGATTTATCTGATTTAGCGGACATCGAGCAGCTTACTAATAGCAGCACAACCGAAACCAGCCATAAACTTTTCAACTTTCTCATATAGAAACCTTTTACTTGATTGATAAATTATTTGCTACAAAAATAGCAATAAAAAGGGGATTCCCACACATTCTATTCTTAAAAGAAAAGAATAAACAAAAAGAAAAAAAGCGCATAAGACTCTTGTATATTCCAAAAGAATGACTACCTTTGCAAAGCAATTAAACGAAACGTTTGATCGCAAAACATATTGGAAAGATGGCAGAGTGGTCGATTGCGGCGGTCTTGAAAACCGTTGAACCGAGAGGTTCCCGGGGTTCGAATCCCTGTCTCTCCGCTGAACTAACCGGACAATACCGGACAGTAAGCAGACAAGTCCCACAAATTCAATGATTTGTGGGACTTTTTTTATTCCCTTGTGTCTGCCTTAAAGTACACCTTTTCGCCCCTAAAAGACAAAGTTCGTAACCTAACTCGTACCCCCAACAAACAAAAACGGAAAGGGGGTACAGAATGTCCGAAATTGGCGAAGTCCTGTCGTTATTTGGCTTGCCTGCATAGAACTCATTTTTAGAGAATTACAATAGTTTTGCAACTTAAAAAGTGAGTTATGAAATCGACATTCAACATTTGCTTTTACGCAAAGAAAGACAAGCAGAAAGCCAACGGTGCGTACCCCCTTTTCGCCCGTATCACAGTGGACGGCGTGGCAAGCCGTTTTAACACCAAGCTGGACGTGCTGCCCTCTATTTGGGACGGCAAAATGGGCAAGGCTACCGGACGTACTTCGGAAGCCAGCCGCATAAACCGTATGCTGGATGATATAAACGCATCCTTGAACACCATTTACCACGAAATGCAGCGGCGTGACAACTATGTGACCGCCGAGAAAGTGAAGAACGAGTTTTTAGGTCATAGCGAGAGCCACGAAACAATCCTTACCCTGTTCCAAAAGCACAATGACGATGTGAAGCAGTTGGTCGGCATATCCAAGACGATAGCGACCTACCGAAAGTATGAAGTCACCCGCCGCCACCTTGCCGAATTTATCCAAAGCAAGTACAACGTATCGGACATATCCATTAAGGAGATTACCCCGATGTTCATTACCGATTTTGAGTTGTATTTGCGTACCGCCTGCAAGTGCAGCTACAACACCACCGCCAAGTTCATGCAGTTTTTCAAGCGCATCATCATCATTGCCCGTAACAACGGCATACTGGTGAACGACCCGTTCGCCAATTATAAAATCCGGCTGGAAAAAGTGGACAGGGGTTATCTGACAGAGGACGAGATTAAAATTATCCTTAAAAAGAAAATGGTTTCCGAGCGGCTGGAACACGTCAGGGACTTGTTCATCTTTGCCTGCTTCACCGGGCTTGCCTATATAGATGTAGCCGGGCTTACGCAAGACAACATTCGCAAATCTTTTGACGGCAACCTTTGGATAATGACAAAGCGGCAAAAGACGAATACGGATGTTAATGTTCCTCTGCTGGATATTCCCAAGATGATTTTGAAGAAGTACAAGGGCAAGTTGCCGAATGGCAAGATACTTCCTGTAATCAGCAATCAGAAGCTAAACGCCTACTTGAAAGAGATTGCCGATGTGTGCGGTATTAAAAAGAACCTGACATTTCACCTTGCGCGGCATACGTTCGCCACGACTACTACGCTGTCAAAGGGTGTACCTATTGAAACGGTGTCAAAGATGTTAGGACACACCAACATCGAAACAACACAAATTTACGCCCGCATCACTAACTGCAAGATAGGCAGCGATATGCAAGGGCTTGACAAGAAGTTTGTCGGCATCGAGAAGATTTACAAGGAAGTCGCTATGTAATCTTGATTGTTGGGAACTGGTCACAATTTGTGACCAGTCCTTACTATTATTCCAACATTACTAAATCCCCTAAAATATACGGTTATGGACTTACAGATTATCCAAAACAAAATTTTTGAAGTCAGAGGTTACCGGGTGATGCTTGACTTGCATTTGGCAGAACTCTATCAAGTGGAAACACGAGCTTTGAAACAAGCGGTCAAACGTAACATAGACCGCTTCCCCAGTGATTTCATGTTTGAGTTGAGCAAAGACGAGTGGTTAGGACTTATCACAAATTGTGATAAGTTCCCTGACAATATCCGCCACACGCCCACCCCGCCTATGGCTTTCACCGAGCAGGGCGTAGCCATGCTTTCTTCGGTTCTCCGTTCCAAAGTAGCCATAGAAGTAAACATTTCAATCATGCGGGCTTTTGTCCTCATGCGCCAAATGGCAATCGGCTACGAGGAACTATTAAAGCGAATCGAGGAACTGGAGGTAAGCACCGATGCGCAGTTCAACGAACTGTACCAAGCCCTTACCCAGCTTTTAAGCCAGTCGAAGCAACAGAAAGAACGCCGTCCGGTAGGTTTCGTTACCTATGAGCGTTCCGGTAACAAATAGGTAACGATTCCGGTAACGAAATCCCACTTAATAAGCTATATTCCAATAAAGTACATTCTTCCACCTTGCGGGCAGTCCACCGACTACCCGCATTTTTTATATCCTTTTCCAACTGGCACATTTCCCGAAACGCCAACCGTGCGTGGCATGGCTGACTGTATTTCGTGAAAAGAGCCGTTGGAAACCCGCACAAGCGTACCGCAAGGTAAACTTGCCATACCTTGCCTTTCCCGCCCGTATGGAGTGTTCCCTAAAAGATGAAAGAGAACAGGCACTTTTCTCCTGTTTCCCTATCTGTAAATCTTCCTCTTACGCAGTCCCCCAGCCGGGACAGCCGTTTTAATCATTTCAATAGGCAAAGGTAGTTACGTGTTCTTCACGATTTTGCAAGGTCGAGCCGTTCCGGTTTGGCGAAAAAATCTTCCCTGCCTTGCGAGGTATTTTTTGCCCAAAACCCTGCAAACTCTAAACACTACCCTTTTGAGCCTATGTGAAACGAAAACGACCGACCCGACCGGAAGACGCATAAAAAAAAAGTCGGATTTACAGGAAACAGGAAAAAAGTTCAGTGAAACTTCAACTCCCTCACCTCTCAAATCCGCATAAAATCAAAAACTTAAAAATTATAAGAACATGGAAGCAAAGGTATTATCAGAAGCAAAAGTTTATGTAGGCACTTACGGCAAGTATAACAACGGTTCATTGTCCGGCGCATGGCTCAACCTTTCGGACTATTCGGACAAGGAAGAATTTTACGAAGCATGCCGGGAACTTCACAAGGACGAGGAAGATGCGGAATATATGTTTCAGGACTGGGAGAACGTGCCGGAGGGCTTAATCGGCGAAAGCTGGATTTCTGAAAATTTCTTTTCCCTGCGTGATGCGGTGGAGGATTTGAGCGACACCGAGCAGGAAGCCTTTTTCGTGTGGTGCAACTACAAAAGCCATGATTTGAGCGAGGAAGATGCGGACGACCTTGTACGTGATTTCCGGGACGAGTATCGGGGACAATATGACGATGAAGAAGATTTCGCCTATGAAATCATAGAAGAATGCTACAACTTGCCGGAGTTCGCAAAGACCTATTTCGATTATGAAAAGTTTGCCCGTGACCTGTTTATGTGCGATTACTGGTTTGATGACGGTTTTGTGTTCCGTGCGGCATAATCAAATACCAATCCGTGCGGGGTGTCAAAGCCCTGCCCGCTAAAACAACCAAGCTATGAAACGGAAAAGCATTTATAAAATCCTTTGGCGGGTGTTGCTGCTCTGCCTTGCATGGCGGTTCACCAGTGTAGCCGGAACAGGCACGGCGATAACGGCGTATATCGTATTTCGTGCCGCCTGTTTCCTGCTCCGTGTCTGCCTTTTAGCCGTTTATGCGCTGGGCGTGGCTCTGCTTTTCCTGTCGTTGCTTTTCTTACTGATATTATAACCATAAAAAATAGAACATCATGCAGTCACTTAACAAAAACGGGGTAAGCATTACCCAAACACCGGGAGAAGAAAAGTTCGTGAAATGCTGTTTAGGGGCTTTCAGGGGACAGATTTATTTTCAATATGACTACCGTCACTTTGACGGCGAACTTTTCAGCACGGTAGCCAAAACGCTGGACGAGTGCCGCCGCAGGCGTGACGAGTGGGTAGCAAAGAAGAACGGAGTAATAAACAAGTAAATTTAGGGACATGAAAACGACAGAAGTAAACAAGGAGCTTATCGGCAGGCGTTGCGAGTGCATTTTTACGGGCTTAATGGTAACGGGGGTTATCGAGGACACAGAAGAAAACGAACACACCATAGAGGTAAAAGTCCGTTTCGACCACCCACACCAGTGGGGCGATGATTTGTATAATGATGTGTGGGCGTGGGGACGCAAAAATGACGAGTTCGGCACGTTGCACCATCTGCAACTGCTAGAGGACAAGCCGGACTTTCAGACCATGACAGTAGTTTTCGGCGAGCCAATCAGCCAAATAGACCGCAGCGTTTTTAAAGATGTGGACACGTGGGGCGTTTGTTCCCTGCAAGGCTGGGTAAACAGCTATGAAAGTGTCCGGTTTGTAGCCATAAACGACCATACGGTAGTCATAACGGGCGAATATAACTTTGAATAGGTCAAGGTATGGTTAGAGAAACATGTATCCGTAAAGAGCCTTAAAATCAGTTGATGCAGAACGGCGGCATTTCTGCCGCCGCTACTTTCTTTTCTGGCACTCACGAAAGAAAGCAAAGGAGTTGTTTTCTATTTTATGCGTAAATTCATTTAATATCAATATCTTTGCATTAAAAATAGATGCTATGATAATCAAATTGATAGAACTGAAAAATTTTAAGGGATTTGAGGATATTCAGATTCCATTAAATGAAAAAATTAATATTATAATAGGTGAGAATAATGCCGGTAAGTCTTCTATATTTGAAGCAATTTTATTATGGAAGAAATGCTTTGAAAGCATTATTCGACCAAATAAAACAGATTTCTATAAAAATGACAATGTAAAACGATACTTGCCTTTTAATGAGTTGCGATTTATTAGGTTAATGAATGATATAGACCTGTTTTTTTCATCTCCAAATAATGCAAAAATATCATTAACAATAATTTATAAAGGTAATGAATATAAATTAGGCTTTGAAATCAGTAAACCGCAATCAATTAGAAATTCTTATCTTAGATTCCAAACATTAAATCATAGAGAATTTACCAATTTTGCTACAGCATTAAAAGCTGACAGAATAAAACTTACTGATACAATTTTTGTATATCAAGCGAAACCTGTTGCGAATATATTGGAAAAAGAACCATTTATGAATCGAGGGCAAATTTTGCAAAAAATTTCTTTAGGTAAATCAGGCGAAGTTTTAAGAAATAAAATCATTCAACGAGATGATAGTGGTATTAACAAAATTGCTGAACAGATATCTTCTGTGTTAGGTCATACCATAAAAATCAAGTATAATAATAGAGATAGAAAAGATATTGATGAATATATTGACTTACAAATAGAAATAGAACATAAGAGCCTTGACATCCATTTGCAAGGAAGTGGATTATTGCAAGTAGCAGAAATTTTTTCAACTATTGAATTTCTTTCTAATACTTCAATCAATCTATTATTAATAGATGAACCTGATTCACATATTCATGTAAAATCACAAAAAAATCTACTTAAAGAAATAAAAAAAATAAACAATGTGCAGTCTTTTATTATTTCTCATAATGATAATTTTGTTAGTGATACAAATAATGGAGAATTATTCTATTTAAATCAACAAGCAAAAGATTTACATATATTAAAGGCTCTTGAACTATCAAATTATGATTTAGTAAAGAAAGAATTAGGAGGCATAATTGTTGCGTTAGATAAATTAAATTCAACTAAATCTATTTGTTTTACAGAAGGAGATGATGATATTGAATATATACAACAGTTATGCAATAAATACATAGAAGTAACACATAAGAAAATCATATCCAAACCCATATTCTTTTATTTAAGGGGAAAAGGTGATTTAATACGAAAAATTGATTATTACAAGAGACTACTTCCCCAAATAGTTACCAATAAGAAATACAAGTTGGTATATGACAAAGATTATTGCACCGTAAACAAAGCTATTGAATATGAAACAAAATTAAAACAAAAGTTAGGAAGAGATTCTCTTGTGTTTCGGCATGATGGCTATTGTATAGAATCAACGCTATTTTCTGAAAGCAATATATTAATTAATCTATTAGAAAAATTATCAGAAAAATCCAGAACTGATATTGAGGAATTTGTGACTAACTATTTTAGCAATATTAAAGATAAGCTTACAAGAACCACTTCTGATGAATACAAAGAAATGAATAAAAAATTTAAGGGACAAAAGCAACCAGAACGCCCTGAATTAGAAAATTTGGAATTCGAGGATTTTTTGTCATGTGCTTTTAATGGAGATGAAAATAAATACCAATATGTTTTCAATAAGTACATAATAAAAGACTTCATAATATCTTTTGATGAACAATTGGGAACTAATATAACAAATAAAACAGATGATGATTCTGTTGAATATTATGCTTCAACTATTTACAAACAATATATAAATAGCATTTCAATAGAAGATGAATTTTTGCGAGATTCAATAGAGCTATTGAATAATTTATTTGAATTTGCTAATTAATTCAAATTGACAATCAAAAACACTACCAAGATACTATTAATCTGGTAGTGTTTTTTAATTATTTCTCTTTACTATTATCATTATTGAACGAGAACGAAAGCTGTTGCATCTGTCCAAAGCTGTCAATTACATAAATGTCAATCGTCTGCTGGTCTGTCGATGCCGATGTGTAGTATAGCCGGAACGTTTCTTTCTCCAGCGGGTAAAGGTCATTGGGCAGAAACACCGTGCCGTTATCCATTTCCAGCTTTCCTTTGCCGTCCGGCTGGAAATACCGTATCTGATAGGTAGTCGGCTGGTAATAGCCGCCACGCACCAGTTGGCAGCGTATTTCGGCGGTTTCCCCGACTTTCAGCCTTTTGGGTACTGGCAGCGTTTCGATGCTGAACGGGTACGCCTGCTGAATATCCAAGTTGTCATTACAGGCGGTGGCAAGCACGAGGGCGGCCACGATGTAGCAGCCCATGATGATTTTATACATTACATTCTTCATATACATTATTATATAGCGGTCAGTTGATAATGAATTTCAGTCCCAAAGATACCTGCGTGTGGAACTTGCCTATGTCCGAGCCGAACAACGCCCGTTCCCTTGCGTTCAGCAGCAGAGCCACCCGGTCGGTCAGGTAGGCTTCCAGTTCCAGCGTCAGCGCACCCCCGTAAATGAAGCAGTCCTTATCCTGCAAGGTAGAGCCGTCCGGCAGCAGCTTTTCGCTTCGGTTGCTTGTTTCATACCCGGCGAGTGCCGACAGTCCCAGCGAGAGAAAAAAAGTCTTTCGCCTGTCCGATAGGAATTTCAGGTAATAGCCGCCCTCTGCGGTGAACTGTTCTACGGGTATCTGCATATCCTTGTAGTCATACTTCTTGTGCAGGTACTCCCCGCCAATCACCCAGCGGTTGGCGTTCTTGGTGTAAACGCTGTACGCCGCCCCGATGTGGTAGGCAAAATCCGTATTGGCGTTCCAATGTACCCCGTCTGCCATGCCCGCCGTGACCTGCAAGCCTTTCATGCCCGGTAGGCATCTTTGTGCGTGTGCCTGAAACGAGGTCAGGCACAGCGCAAAGAGCATCATTATAAAGATGTGTTTTTTCATTCCCTACTTGATTTTTAGTTCGTTAATCACTTCTGCGTTCACGATGTCGGCGTTTTCCACCCGGATAACCTGATGCCGCCCGCCGTTCTTCTCGTAGAGTTCCACCAACAGCAGCTTGTCGTCAGGAATGGTGAACTTCGGCAGGGCGTACACCGTGCGCACGGTACTTTTTCCTGCAATTTCTATCACCTCGTTGTAACTGCGTACCGCATCCAGCACCGTTTCCTGAATAGCCGTGCGCTTGGGTACTTTCTTATCGGTTATCTTAAACTTGATGAAATCGGTATCGAAAGGCACGTTGGAACTGTTCTTCGTCTGCGTATGCACGTAGAGCATCCCGTTATAGGTATAAATGCCCTTGATTAAGAACTGTATGCCGAAACGCTTGCTACCCAAGTGGCGCACTTTCCGGTCATTGTTCTTGTAGATGCTCTGCATTATCAGCTTCACCAATAGCGGGCTTTCGTTACCTAATTCCCGAAAATAGATGTTCATGCGGGTATGTGAGAAGTCGGACGTATCTTCATTCTCCAAGAAGTCTTTCATTTCGATATTGAGCATTTCCGGTTCACGGGCGTACTTGGCGTTGAATGAAAAGAAACTGCCGTCCTCGCAGATGACGGAGAAGTTCGTTTCGCCCGGAAAGCCCTCTGTCGTGGCTTTCACCCGGATAACGTTCTCCGCACCGTCCGCCTTGCCCGCTATGATGTGGTTGCTTCCCAAATCCACGTAGCGGACGGCGGCGGGGAAGATGATGTGTACCGTCTTGGCAAAGGTCACTTCCACGCCGTAGGGCGTTACCATTTGGCGGTACGGGAGTTTCCGGGTAATCCCCCGGTACAAGTCGTTGCCAGCCGCATACTTCACGGTGTCAGTGGTTTGTGCGTTTGCCGCACACACGCCCAGCAAGAGGGCGAACATTACAAAAATCTGTTTCATCGTTAATTGAAATTTTAGTGGTTAAATAATTATTGTTGTTTGGCGTAAAGCATGACTTTATAGCCTGCTTTCAGCTTTACTTTTACTGTCCTGAACTTCTTGGCGAGATAGCCGGACGTACCTTGCAGCAAGCCCCTTGTCACGTCCATAGCCACCTGCTGCCCGGCACTCCGTGCAAAGGAAATGCTTGTACCCAGCCCGCTTCCGATATTCGCCATAGCTTCGTTGAACGCTTCCTGCTCCATAGAGGACGGCACAGATAATCCCTTTTGCCCGTCCGTGTCGAACACGGCGAGTTCCACCGGGATGATGTTGCCAGCGTACTCAATCGAGGACACCAGTATGTCGAGCCTTTCACCCTGCACCTTTGCCGTCCCCGCCACAAGGGTATTCTTCGGCACAACGATGCTGCCCGCCTGCATGGGTTCGAGCAGCCGGAGTTTCACCGCCTGCCCGTCCGTCAGGGTTTGGTCTTGGTGTATGCAGGCGGCTATCGTGTTCCTGCCCATAGCGTAGCCCGTGCCTACCGCCGTGTTGAAGCCGTAGTTTCGTGGCTGGCTGTAAGCCCGGATGAAGTCGGCATCGCTCATGGGCTGCTGCAATCCCGATACGGTCGTTTCCCGGATAGCCTGCACCGGGATAGCCGGAGTGCCGATACCGCCGCCGTTCTGCCCGGCTGTCGGTATTTGGGCAATCTGCCCCCTTTGTCCGTCCTGCCCGTTCATGTACTTTGCCGCCAGCTCGTAGGACTTTTCCAAGAGTGCCATTTGGTCGTCAGCCGTAGGCGTGGCGTTCTGCTGTTGCAGTCTGTCGGTCAGTTCCGCCACCTGCCGCTTCAAGTCCTCTTTTTCCTCGTCCACCGCCGGGGTTTCGTAGAACGTGCTTAACTGGCGGTTGATGTCCCGGTAAGCGTTTGCCGAATAAGAAGCACCGTCGCCCCGTTGTGGCTTCGGATCTTCTTCCGGCATCAGGTCGATTTCCGCTTGCGGTTCTTCCGTTTCATCGTCCCCCGTGAAACCGAAGTCCTGCAAGGATTGTATTTTGTCCTGCTGTTTGCGGTTCAGCATCGCTTGTTCATAAGCCTTTTGCTTGTCGGCTATAATCCCGTCCTCTGCGGGCAGGGGTATGTCGGCGTTGAAGCCGCCCACGCTCTCCATGTTCACGTCCTCTTTGCCGGAGGGGGCGAATATCAGGTACATACACCCGGCAAAGGCAAGGAACATCAGCGGGAAGACTATCATCTTCCTGCGCTGCTGTACCTGCTGCGGGGTAAGTTCCCGTTTGGGTTTATCTTCCTTTTTTGGCTTCCCGTCCGCCTGCGGTACGGTCGTGCCACTTTCATTCTTCTGTACTTCTTCCATATTGCGGTCTGTTTAAGGGGTTGATACTGTCGCTATCGTGTAGCGGGTATTGTTTGATGTGTTCGATTTGCAAGCGTTGTCCATCCCGTTTCCCCATGTTGTAGATTGATGAAACGGTGATATAGATAGACAAGCCGCCGAAAAAGAGGAACATCACGAGGATAACCGCCAGCCTTTTGCCCGGCGTAATCTGTCCGCACATTCGGCGCAGGCGGTCATCCGCCCAGTCCTGCACCTTTTCGATATAGTTTCGTTTTCTCTCCATAAGGCTACCTCTTAATAGTTTGCAAATCCTTGTTCTCGGTAATGGTAAACGCTTCGATAATGAAGCCGTGCGGGTTGTTGTCGCTCCGTGTGGCGTTGAGTAGGCGGCACGAAGTCACAAGGCTTCGCACCGTCAGGCTGCTTTCCCGGACAATCAACTGTCGGGCGTAGGTGTTCACCTTGTAGGGGTACTGGTCGAAGTCGCACTTCACGCTGTCAATCTCCACCGTCTGCGTGACGTTTCCGGAAATCACCCGGTTGTAGTAGCCCTTTTCCGCCAAGTCCTTGTAATAGTTGAAAGCGGTTTTGTCGGCGAGGAACAGCTAGCGTTTGATGTTGCTTTCGATAGCCCCCTTGTCGGGTGAGAGTGTGAAGAAAAGCTCATGAAAACGCCGCACGTGCGATTTGGCTTCAACGGGTCTGTTCTGTGCCATGTCCTGCGAGAGTGCCAGCATCAGGCTTTTCCCGTTGTCGAGGACGTATATCTTCTGCCGTTGCTTTTCGGCGAAGCTGTACGAGTTCCACACGGCAAAGCCCGTCACTAGTGCGCACAGGCAGATGAATACCAGTGCAAAGAGCCGGATTTGCCGGAAACTCGTTTCGATGTTCGTTAATGATTTAAATTCCATATACTAAATTTTGATGTTGGTTATTTGAGTAGTTTCCCGGTTACTTTCCCGCTTGCCGCACCGACCGCAGCCCCGGCGATTGACCCCGCCCGTGCCACGTTGCGGTTATAGGCAGACGTGCCGCCAGCCGACACAATCCAGCTTGCCACCGTTGGAATGGTGAAGTAGCCCACGATACCTATAATCATAAAGATTACATACACGGTGCTGCTCCCGTCAGGAATGAAATTCGGGTCTGAAAGTTCCTGAATGTCCTTTTGGAGCATCAGCGTTTGTATGCGTGCCAGCACGCTACTGAACAAGTCCGACACGGGCAACCACAGGTAAATGGAGATATAGCGTGAAATCCATTGGGTCAGCGTGCTTTGGAAACCGTCATAAACGGAAATCGCAAACGCCAGCGGACCCAGTATCGAAAGCACAATCAGGAAGAACGTGCGCAGCGTGTCTATAATCAGCCCCGCCGCCTGAAAGAGCATTTCCAACAGTTCCCTGAACCAGTCCCGGACGGACTTCTTGATATTGTATGCCGCCCTGTCCATGTACATTCCCGTCATAGTCACCATGTCGGAGGGCGACCAGCCCAGTTCTTCCAGTTGCCTGTCAAATTCCTCGTCCGATGCGAGGTAAGCTGTTTCGGGGCTTCGCATCAGGGCTTCATATTCCAGTCGGTCTTTTTGCGCCCGATACTCGTTCATGTCGAAAGTCTGCGTTTCCATAAGCTGGTTGCACCCTTTCACCACTGGCGACAGCACCGTGTTGATAGTCCCCAGCACGAACGTGGGAAAAAACATGATACACAGCCCCAGCGCAAAGGGACGCAGGAGCGGGTACACGTCTATGGGTTCGGCACGTGCGAGCGACTGCCATACTTTGGCGGCTACATAGAACAGCGCACCCAGCCCGGCTATCCCTTTCGCTACCCCCGTCATGTTGCTGCACAAGGGCATCATTTCATCGTAAAGAACCCGCAACACTTGGTGCAGGTTGTCAAAATCCACTGCTGCTAATAACATAGGCATACCGATTTATATGTTACCAGTAGCGTTCATCCGCCGAGCCGTAGAGAGCCAGCACCCGGTCGGTGTCGTTCTTCTTCTTTGCCCGCAGGTAGGACACGGATATGTTCTTGCGGGTGTAGTAGTTCACGAGGTTGCGGTAATTCAATAGACTTCGGTAGGCATTATCAATAATAGCCAACCGTTCGGCATCCGTCAGCGACATACCCGTGATGTTCACTACATTCTTCAAGTCCTGCAACACGTCCGAGCTTTCCGACATCAGTTTGGCATATCCGAACGAGATTGCCGACAGTTCGTCAGGCGTGAAATTCGGGTCTGCCAGCATACTTTGGAAGTTGCGCACGTAGATTTCGGATATTTCCGCCACCAGTTCAATGGACTTCTTCACCTTGACACCGCCCTTGACCACGTCATGCACCGCTTTGAGCGCATCGTAATATTTTTTACCCTGCTGGAAAATCTTCTGCGCTTCCATGAAGCCGTCCAGCGTGTTCTTGGCTGTGGTGGAAGTCTGCACTATCTGCTTGGTGGTGTTGATGATACCCTGTGCCAAGTTGCCGGGGTCTGACACCACCCACTGGGCGGATGCCTTGCCGATGAAGCAAAGGCATACCGCCATAAGGAGAATTGTTTTCTTCATGTTCCTAATTTTTAAGTTGTTGATGATTGGGGATTGCGTTTGCTTTCCGCAAGCCGCTTGATAGCCAGTTCAAGGTTGCCGCCCAGCTTCTCTGCGAGGGCGAACAGTTCCATTTTTTCGCTTTCCTCTGTAGTGTACGTGTAGTATTCGTCCAGCGAAACTTCTGTTGCATATACCGCCGACTGCGTGCCGCCCAGCGAGAAGAAAACTTCCTTGTACTTCCGTCCGGGGTGGTTCGCCATGTTGATAGACAATATCTGCGAACGCTCCTTGTCGGTCAGTCCGAGCAGATTTTGTATGCTGTCGAACTTGTTCAAGTATTTTCGCTGGTCTAACAAAATCTTGCAGTCCGAGTTATTGATGATACTCTCTTTCACTATGGGCGAGGAAATAATATCTTCCACTTCTTGCGTTACCACAATCGCTTCCCCGAAATACTTCCGGACGGTTTTGTACAAATATTTTATGTAGTCCGCCATGTTCGCTGACGCAATCGCTTTCCACGCTTCCTCGATTAGTATTAATTTCCTTATTCCCTTTAACTTGCGCATCTTGTTGATGAACGCTTCCATGATGATGATAGTCGTTATTGGGAACAAAATCTTGTGGTCTTTGATGTTGTCCAATTCAAAGACAATGAAGCGTTTATGCAGCAAATCCAGCTCCTTGTCGGAGTTCAGCAGGTAGTCGTACTCACCACCACGATAGTACGGTTCAAGCACGTTCAGGAAGTTGTCTATGTCAAAATCCTTTTCCCTGACGTTCTTCTGTTCAAGCTGTCGGCGGTAATCATCCCGGACAAACTCGTAGAACGTGTTGAAGCAGGGCGTTACCGACCTGTCGCCCGTGATACGTTCGATATAGGCACTTACCGCATTTGACAACGCCACTTCTTCCGACCGCTTGGGGGCTTCATCGTCCCGCTTCCACAGGGTGAGTATAAGGGTTTTTATACTTTCTTTCTTTTCGATGT
>OLRY01002114.1_pt1 | contig 14972 bp, 10 predicted proteins | sample 1672541 | NCBI WGS metagenome assembly OLRY01 (sample SAMEA3136697, study PRJEB25190) | human gut metagenome | biome: human gut; feature: human-associated habitat; material: faeces | place: Austria | collected 2013
CGAAAGACACCCCTGATGGGTTTCTTTCGTAACTATCTTCCTTTCCGAAGACGGATGCAATCCTACTTTCTTGACAGGCTCACGAACCCTCCGGCCCGAAGCCGGAGGGTTCGTTTCAGACAATATTCAGCTGCCGCAGGGCATCCAGAAACGCCTGTGCGTCCTGCAGCGCCGTGGGCTCGTCCACATCGTACTCCGCCCGCAGCGCCGCCGCCAGATCCGCCGCATCCGCCGCCTGGGGCAGCCTGTCCCACAGCAGCTCACCGGTCTCGTTCAGAGTCACCAGGCCCTTGAGCTCCAGGGATGCATCGCCGATAGGCACCAGGATCACGTCCCCGGCGATATTGCGCTTTACCAGCTGCTTACGAATTTCCATTTTCAGCCTCCTCGATGGTCCGTCGGACCGTCTCATGGGTCATTTCACAGACATATTCCGGCTTCGTGTCGAAATGTCCGGTCTCCGTCACGCACATGGCGGCGCAGGCATGGCAAATCTCCTTCAGCCGGCAGCCCGCGCAGGCCCCCGGCAGACGGATCCGCTCCGTGGCCGCCCTGGTCCGCTCCCATGCCTGGGCAAAGCCCAGCTCCGGCACGGAAAACAGCGGCTGCGTCATCATGCCGCAGGGAGTCATGCCGCCCTGCCAGTTGATCCAGAAGGCGCTGCGCCCGGCCCGGCAGGCCACACCCTCGCCGGGTGTACCGTCGCAGACATCATCCTCCGACGGCAGGGCGAGGCCCTGCTTCATGGCCTGGGCCCGCTGCCGGAACTGCTCCGGGGTCAGCCGCAGCCGATCCCATTGGACACTGTATTCCGCCGCCTGGCAGGCGGTGAACCGGTCGTTGCTGCCTACCAGCGCCTCGTCCCGCCGGATAGGCGGGAACATGTAGGTAGCCAGCTGCATGGGGGTGCCCAGCTCCTGGGCGATGCGGTAAATTTCCGCCATATCCGCCACGTTGTACGGCGTCATGGACACGTTCAGCTTTACCCCCACGCCCAGCTCCCGCAGGGCCCGGATATTCTCCGTGACCCGGGCAAACATGGGACGGCCGCACAGCCGCTCATAGGCGGCATCGCTGGCCCCGTAGAGGGTGATGTTGAAGCGGAACGGCGGCTCGTGCCGGAAAAAGTCCAGCCAGTCCCGGTCGATAAGGGACCCGTTGCTATTCACCGACACCAACAGCCCCATTTTCTTCAGCTCCGTCAGCAAATAGCGGAAATCCTTGCGGATCAGCGGCTCGCCGCCGGTCAGCAGCAGGAACAGCATGCCCCGGCTGCGGGCCTCCTGGGCGATGGCCAGCCATTCGTCGGCAGTAAGCTCCCGGCCCCGGCGCTGCTGCTCCTCCGCCGTCAGGTGGACGTAGCACATTTTACAGTTGAAGTTGCACCGGGCCGTCAGCTCAAAATTCCCGGCCAGGGGCGTTCCGGACCGGCAGGCCCTGGCGTGCAGGTACGATGACAGCCGGGGCTCCGTGCTGCTGAATTCCATTTCAGGTCCTCCTTAATGCTTCTTCCAGCGCCCGGACGGCGCTCTCATCCGCCCTGCAGTCCAGCTGCCGGACGGGTACGTTGGTAACCAGCCGGGCCGCCAGCTCCGTCATCCGCGCGGCGGATGCGGGGTCCCACTGGTGATAGGCGCACTGACTCAGCACCCGGGCAAAGGCCTCCTGGGGCCGGATATCCGTCACCCGGCTCTCCGGGGCCTGATGCAGCAGCACCACCGCCCGCAGCGGCGCAGTGACGTTCCGGCAGATGCCGGAGGTACCGGCATACATGACGCCGCTGACGGTCCCGGTGTCGGGCCGGACCAGGGCCCGGTCGCCATTGACGGTCTGCGCGGCCCCATAGCGCTGCCACAGGGCGGCCTGGGTGCTTTTTCCGATGCCGCTGGGGCCGGAGAACAGGATGCCCTCCCCCTGGCGGGTGACGATATAGGCGCTGTGCAGCACCAGCATCCCGGCATCTGCCAGGATGTCGAACAGCCCCGCCGACTCCAGCACCACCCGGGCCGACGCACCGGTCCGGTAGCTCTCGGCGAACACCAGGTCCGTATGGCCGGGGCGGGTCTCGGCGTAGGTAAACTGCGGCGTTCTGCCGGGAGCGCTGTAGCGCTGCAGGGTGCAGCGGGCGCCGCCGGTGTACCAGCGGTATACCGGTCCCTGGCGCAGGGCGTTCTGAGGCGGGTCGGGTACCCGGTCGCTGAAGGTCAGTCGGACGGTATGGTCCGCCGGTTCTCCCGCCCCTACCCGGAAGGGCTCGCACATAGGCGAGTCCGCGATGGGCGAATCCGCCTCCAGGACGAAGGTCATGCCGCCGAAGCGGTACAGCTTACGGGGCATAGGTCACGAAAAGCAGGCGGCTGGAGTCCTGGCTGTAGTGCCCGGCGTAGCAGGTCCGGGTCTCGCCGGGGCCCAGGTCCGTCAGCCCGGCGCGATAGGTAATGCCCCCCAGCAGCAGGTCGCCGCTGGCGTTTTTGTAGTAGACATAGACCTGGGACATGGCGGCGTCGGAGCGGTTGGTAACGGTGATGCCGTTCTGGGACGCGGCCACCTCCAGCACGTCGTCGTGCATGGAGGGCGTCTCGCTGAAGGGGGCATAGGTGGTCACGGCGGCGGTAAGCTCCGCCGGTTTCTCCGGCAGGGTCTGGCGGCTGAGCTCCAGGGCCTGGACCGTCTCCCCAGGCAGCAGGGTGGTGATGTCAAATTCGTAGCACTCCCCGCCCCGGGTGAGGGTGATGTGGGCGTACTGCACGCCGGTGGAGCCGGTGTTCTTCACGCGGATGCAGAACACGTCGGACACGGTCTCGTCGCTGCCGTCCTCCACAAACAGGCCGGCGTAGCGCCCGGTGCTGACGATCTCCAGGTCATTGCCGATGGCCACGCCGTCCAGCTTGGAGGGCTCCGGGGCCAGGCCGTACTGGTCGGGCTGGGCGGGCTGCTTTTTGCCGCACCCGGCGCACAGCAGCACCAGGGCCAGCAGCAGGGCGGCGCACTTGATGGTTCGTTTCATACATTGCTCCTTTGCAAAGAGCCCCGCCCCATGGGGGCAGGGCTCTTTCGGCGTATTAGGTTGGGTCAGGAGTTGAAGAGATTATTGTTGTCTGTTGGATGATGATAGCAATAACCATCATGTCCATCCTGCACTGGCACATCGCATCCAGTTATTCCTTCCAGGAAGAGATTTGCACCGCCAATCCAAAGTCCACACGCACCAGATGCAAATTCATGGGTCGTATTTTCACAAGCGCTGGCCGTGTTGCTAGTCAACTCGAAGCTCTCGAAGCTCAGCATCGGGGTCACATAGGATTTCATTGTTTCGATCGCTCCTTTCTCAGAACCACCAGTTCCACCAGGTGGCGGGCCGCACCGTCAGGGTGGCGGTGACCGCTTCGCTGGCAGTACCTTCCGCATTCACTGCGCAGACTGCGTAGTCCGTGGTCTGGGCGGGAGCGGTGGTGGTGTAGGTGAATACGTGATAGGTGACCTTGGGAGACCACCAGCCCCAGCCGGTGCGCTGGGTGCGGGTAGTATAGCTGGTGATAGACTGACCGTCCACCGTGATGCTTTCCACGTCCGCAGAGGTCTTCACCGTCAGGGTAGCCCGCTTACCGGCGCGAACCGCACGGCCCCAGTCGGCCTGGAAGGTCTCCGGGCTGAAGGTGGCCACCGGCGCGGTGAACAGAGCCCGCACCAGGTTGACGGCGTTCTCCTGCTCCTGGGTGTCCAGGGCAGCGAGGGTGACCTTCTCATTTTCTGCCGGTTTGGTTTTATAGGTGATCTTCAGGTTGGTCAGGGACAGAATATTGCCGGTTGTGTTGGTGATGGTGAACTGCCCGCCGGCATTGGCAATCTGATAGTACATCTCCGTGGCAGTGGAAAGCTCCTCCGTAGCCAGGGGCGTATTGTTTGTGCCGGTCACGGTCATGGTTGTATTGCCATTGGGGGCCTTGGCGCCGATCTGGATGCTGGCGATTTTGTCATTGGCCGGAATCTTGAAGGTAATGGCCTGGCCCTTCATCAGGTAGACCTCGTTGTTGGGGCCATAGTTGGCATAGGTGGCAATATCAGCCGTGCTGCCGCCATCGATGAACACCATCTTGTCAGTCTTATCATCTGGCTTTGCAGTACCGTCCGCCAAAGCATCATGCAGCTTGATGTACTGGGGATAGCCCTCGTTGTCCTGGGTGTAGTAGCTGTTCCCGTTCTCGCCCATGGGGTTATAGACGCGGATGGCATCCAGCCAGAAGTTGTATTGAGTGTTGCCCGTCTTATCGAAGATCTGATTATAGAACACCTGGATCGTCACGTTGTAAGCACCATAAGGTACATCAACCTTCATGACAGGAATCTGGTACAGGGCATTAGGCTCTTTAGAGTCGGAAACGACCCAAGAAATGCTTCCATCATCGTTCTTTACCTGTTTATACCCATAGTAGTTGTTCACCAGATAGTTCTTGCTGTAGGTGCTGTTATCAGCGCCAGCGCCGGTGACCTTGACCAGGATAGCGCCGGAGGTGTTGTCCGTCAGGGAGATGACATCGAAGCCGGTGCCGGTGAAGGTGAAGCTGGCGGTGGGCCAGGCGGAGGTGGTGTCATTCTTCTCCCAATTCGCAAGCATAGCGGACGTCACTGTCACCTTGTGGGCGGTGCCCATGGAGAGCATGGAGGAGCTGTTGTAGGCAGCGTCTTTGCCGTAGATGCCTCTGCTGCCCAGCTCCTCCAGGGCCTGGGTGGCAGATTTCTGATCCGCAGTCGCCTGATCGTCGATGCTCCACTTTGCGTCCTTAGCCACGCCCTTGCCGTTCGTAAAGGTGGCCAGGCTGTCCTCATAGTACACATTGCTGGCGGGGATGATGGTGAGGGTCTTTTCCAGGGTAACTTTATTGCTGCCCATCGTGTACTGCACGTCCAGGACGATCGTCTCCGCGCCGTCAATGGTCTTATCCGCCGTACGGGTATAGGTCAAGGTCGTGTTGTATCTATCGGGCTTAACAACAACCGTGCCGTATTTCAGATTGTTCTTGCCGGGATTATAGGATACGTCGCCAATGTTATTCTGCGCAGTCGCGTCGAAGATACTGTGAATCTCCAGGGGCAGGCCGAAGTCCACCACATAGGTTCTGCCGGTATCGTTGGCATTGTAGCTGTACAGCTCGTGGGACGCATCATCTTCCAGGGGCTGGGTTTCACCTTTGGTGTAGGCCGTTGCGTGAACCGTATTTGTGTAGTCCTGAATCGTTGCGTTCGGAACTTTGAAGGTCGCCGTCAGGAAGCGGACATGCAGGGACTGGCCAGGAGCCAGTGTAACCTTTCCGACCTCCTTAGAGAGCTCATTCAGCGTTGTAAGGGTCTTCCGGGTGCTTTCCACTACGTTGTCGCCGTCTGTAACATAAATCAAGTAAGTGCTCAATTGACCCAGAGTTACAGTGGCCGTATTGCTATCGTTAACATATGGATTTGCTACACCGTAGCCAAACGCAGCCGTACCGCCCTGAGTGTCCTGGTCGGTGAAGCTGATCTGATGCATGTCGGTGTTGCCCTTGTTGGTCAGAATCAGGTCATAGGCCACGGTAGTGGGATTATCCGTGGTGGTGGAGATAGACGCACCATCGGCATACTCGGCACCATGGCTGGTGTCATAAGCCTTCTTTTCCACGTTGATAGCACGCTGGACCAGCTCCATGTTGGTCTTGATGCCGAAGGTGGAGGCGTCGGAGCAGCGCTCCATGTAGAAGAAGGTGAAGGTGGCAACCTGGCCTTCTTTCAGGCCATACTTCGTCGCGTCCAGATCGTTGAGGTTAACGGTCTTGCTGTTCCGGCCATGGGCGCCGCCCAGGTCCAGAGCCAGGGTGCCGTTGATGTACATGTACACATCATCGTCGCCGGTGAAGGTGAAGTACAGTTTGGAAGCCTTGTTGTACACAAACTGGGACTCACCGCGGAGGGTAAAGCCGCCGTTCTTTGCCCCGTTATTGACCTTTGAAGTGGCTGTCAAAAGACCGGGCTGCTCATAGCCGAGGTTCTCCAGGGGATAGAAGCCGCTTTCGTCTCCTCCATTGGTTCCGTTGTAGATGGTACCGCTCTCCTGGTCATACCGCACGTCCTTCTTTGTGCCGCTATAACCTGCCTCGAAGGAATAGGTGCCGGTTCCATTATCCGTCAGAACAATGGACTTGTAGGCATCCACAGCCATGCCGTAGATGGGAACGCTGTGTTCCTTCTTATCTGTGCCGGTGACCGTGGTCATATTGGTATCCGCCTGATAAATGGTGTTCAGCAGGTACCAGGCCAGGTCATAGGCATTGCTGATATTGGCGTAGGTCTTGGCGTTTTTGAAGTTATCAGAGAAGCCGCTGGCGGAGGTATTGCGGATGGTCCTGGAACCGTTGGAAGCTACGAACGTATTATAGATGAGGGAGTTGCAGTTTCCGCTCATCTCGTTGTAATAGCCGGCTTTCAGAAGGCTTGCCACATACTTGACAGCCGCGTCGGTGTAGACGGGCATGCCGTTGGCGCCCAGCTTCTCCTGAACAAGTCCAGCACGGGACCAGTTGTTATCCGTACTATTTGAGTAGAACGTTGTGTTAGAATTAGAATTGCTCGTTTTTTGAATGATAGTCCCCTCAATTTGCTCAACGTTGCTGGAAGCATAACCATCCACTTCATACAATCCAGTGCTTGTGTTAAGCTTCGAGGAGGTGCCGATTCCAACCGTAGGGCCCCAGTCCGCTGCCTTGCCGTGCACCAAACCATACCGATACGAATCGGCATAGCCGGATTTGGGGTTGTAGGTCCAGTCAAACAGCAAACCATCGGCGCGGTAGTCGATGATGGTGATGGGGATCTCCACGTTCTGCTTTTCGACAACGGTGACGGAGTAGGTGGTGTCACCCAAGGTCACAGAGGTGCTGCCGGGGTTGAGGCCCTTGAAGGTGACCGTCTTGCCGCCGGGTACCTCGGTAGCCGTGTAGGGCTGGCCGTTAGCGTTGGCATAATACGACACCGTCCAGCCGTTGCTGTAGGTCAGATAATAATATCTTCCATAATAATCGGTGAAGTAGAAGCCGTCATTGGCACTCCAGGACAAGGTTGCCGAGATGGTGGATGCAGACAGAGAATAGCCGCTCCAGCTACTACCACTACGACTCAGATAGTAACTACCCGACTTGATGGTATACCCATTTTCGCTGCTGGAAATGGTCCACTTGGTAGCATCGTCGAGGTTAGTGGTCGGTTTGATGCTGCTGCCGCTAAGCGTCAGGTACTGCGAGCCGTTGCCGATGATATACTGCTTGCCGGTGACGATGGTAGTTGCAGCCTCGCTTTCGACTTTCCAACCGCTTGCGGCAGTCGTGACAGTATAGGAGGCAACGTCACCCAGAGGATAAGTGCCGCCATTAGGCAGATTATCGCCGGTCAGGTCGTAGGCCTTGCTGGTCCGGCCCACGGCGACGGTGACGTTCTCCGTAGAGCCTGCCCCCTTCGCCAGCTGGACGAGGCCCATTTCGGAGAAGTGGGGGACCTGGAAGGTGTATTTGCCGCCGGACAGGGTGCCGGAAATCAGCTTCACAGCGCCGTTGTCGATGATATAGGCGTGAATGCGGGAAGCCTCTGTGGCCCAGCCCTCGGGAACAGGCAGCGTCACGGTGCCCTCTCCGGTATAGGCCTTGCCATCAACGGCGGGAGTCACGTTATAGGAGACGGACTTCTCCGCGCCAGCGGCGGTAATGGCGTCGGCATTGGGGGAGGTTTCGAGCTTATCAACTGTCAGGCTGCCCGTCTGGCCCTTTTCGCCCTTGACTGCAACGGAAACGCCGGTGTTAGCGTCCTCCACGAGAATCTTCACCTGGGAAGCGGCGGTGATGCCGGACGCCGCAGGCAGAACAGTGCCGTCAATGGCATAAGTGCTGACATTGATGCCGCCGGGGGCAGTGGTCAGGCCGGATTTCCAGGTGGTATAGTTAGCTGTGCTGGCATTCTCCCAGCAGCGGTCGCCCACGACCTGGATTTTCTCCACGACATCATTACTATTTCTGGTGATAATCGTGTCACCGGAAACACTCTGGGTGAACGCATAGTCCGTCCAAACGGCAAAGGTTGCGCCCAGCAGGTTGGAGGGATCGGTTGTCTCAGTGGCCACATAGCTGTACTGATAAGTGTCTGCCGTATTTCTATTGAGTACACCGGGCGTCCAGCCGTCATAAATCGTATTGACAGGCTGGTTCCAAACCCACCAGCTGGCGCCATAGGCGAAATACAGGCCCGCTCCATAGGAGAAATTTACCACCTGGTAGCCCTGCTTATGCAGAGCTTCCGCAGTGCTCTCAGGGGCCCAGTACAGGACGATGATATCCTTGCTGATGCCATCGCCGGTCACATTCTGGATGCCGTCGTTGAACATCCGGGTGGTCATGCCCTTGCCCTTGATGTATGTGTTCAGTTCGTTGACATACTTAACAAACGTTGCATTCGTGCTATCATACTTCACATTGCCGAGGGTCGCTTCGTCGGCCGCAATGTTGAAGGACTTGCAGCCCTGGCCGGCAAAGAAGTCCACATACAGCTTCACAACCGCCTGGCCGAAAGCGTATGCATCGGCCTTGCTGATATCAAGGGTAATTTTACCGCAGCTGCGATCATAGTCATCCGTGGTTGCCTTATCAAAGAAGCTGTTGTTCAGACTATACAGGCCGCCGATGTGGCCGGGGCTGTTGAAGGTGGGGATGATCTGGACACCGTACTGCTTGGCAACGGCGATGATCTCCTCCATATCTGCCTGCGTCAGATACTGGCCTTCACTGGGCTTGGCCTTGGTGATATCGTAGGTCGTGCCATCCACAGTGACCTTCATCTCGTTCAGGAAGAAGCGGGTGGCGTTGTTGTTGGAAAAGTCCAGATACAGCGTGTTCATCCGGTTCCAAGCCAAGGTCTTGATCAAAGCCTTGAGCATTTCCGGGCTGAAGTACACACGCCCGCAGTCGATATAGGCGGAGCGCTCAGCCACCAGGGGAGTGTTGGTGACATCCTGGAGGCTATTCTTCTCGAACATCTGGAGCAGGTTGGTCAGGCCATAGAATGCGCCTGCGGCATCGCCGCCGGTAACGACGATCTTCTGGCCGACGCTGACCTTGTAGCTCTGTTCACCGAGGGAGCTGTCGAGCTTCACGACAATATCGCCCTTTTCAGCGTCCTTCTCCTGACCATATACGATGGGCAGGACCGACGAGGAGGGCTTTCCCTTGGCCGCGAACTCCTGACCAATCAGCTGGACAAAGTTCCCCAGATCGGTACCCGTGGGATCGCTTTCGTTGACGATGAAGAAACGGGAACCTGCGCTCAGCTCATACCCGTCACCGGTAGCGAATGCGGAGATGGGCAGCAGCCCGATCATCAGAATCACCGCCAGAATCAGCGACAGCAATCTCTTCCGCGGAGATCGTGTTTGCGTTTGGTTCATTTTGTTCATTTCTTTCCTTTGTATGTGATTTTCCATTGCCCTGTACGAGGGGCTGCGGAGACCTCCCCCGCACGTTTTCAGGCGCTCTGATTCAGAATCTATTTTAAGCCCTTCTTCGCGCTTTTGCAACAGTAAATTTGCCGATTCCGCAAGAAAATATAATCCTCCCTGCGTCATTTTCACGGCGGCGGAGCGAGAGGCGGCTTTTTTGCATAGAGACGCGCCATCGGGCGCATAATAAGGCCGAACGCGGAAATTTTCCAACTATTTCTTGCAGGAGGAAACCATATGGTCAAGGATTTTATCGACACCAACGACTTTTCGGCGAAGGAGCTGCTGGACATGATCCAGCTGAGCCTGTCCATCAAGGACGCCATCCGGGGCGGCTATTACCCGCCGCTGATGAAAAACAGGAACCTGGGCATGATCTTTCAGCAGTCCTCCACCCGGACCCGGGTGTCCTTTGAGACGGCCATGAGCCAGCTGGGGGGCCACGCCCAATATCTGGGCCCCGGCATGATCCAGCTGGGCGGACACGAGACCATCGGCGACACCGGACGGGTGCTGAGCTATCTGGTGGACGTGGTCATGGCCCGGGTCATTGAGCACCGCACCATCGTGGACCTGGCGGAGGCGTGCTCCATTCCGGTGCTCAACGGCATGTCCGACTATAACCACCCCACCCAGGAGATCGGCGACCTGTGCACCATGGCGGAGAACCTGCCCCGGGGCAAGAAGCTGTCGGACTGCAAGGTGGTGTTCGTGGGCGACGGCACCCAGGTGTGCGCGTCCCTGGGCTTCATCACCACCCATCTGGGCATGAAATTCGTCCACTACGGCCCCAAGGGCCATCAGCTGACCGACGGCCACCAGGCCATCATGGAGCGCAATTGCCGGGAAAGCGGCGGCAGCTTCCTGGTCACCGACGACCGCAGCGCCGTCCGGGACGCGGACTTCATCTATACCGACGTGTGGTACGGCCTGTATGAAAACGAGATGCCCAAGGAGCAGCGGGTGGAGGTGTTCCACGACTATCAGGTGAACCGGGAGCTGATGAGCCTGGGGGCCATCGGGTGCAAGTTCCTGCACTGCCTGCCCGCCACCCGGGGTGAGGACGTCACCGACGAGGTGGCCGACTCCGCCGCCTCCCTGTGCTGGGAGCAGGCCGGCAACCGCCTGACGGCCATGCGGGGCCTGCTGGTATACTTCACCCAGTGCCGCCAGAGGCACACGGAGCTGGAGATGGCTGCCGCCCGGGAGCAGCTGGAGCGCTTTATGGCGGACCGGGGCCTGAGCTGACATGGAAAAACGCAAATTTCGGCTGGCGGATGTGGTGCTGTCCGTCATCTGCGTGGTGTTTGTGGCGGAGGCCGCCGCGCCGGTGGCGTCCATCGGCAACAGCCAGTATTTTTGGTGGCTGTTCATGATCGCGGCGTTTCTGCTGCCCTATGGGCTCATCTCCTCGGAGCTGGGCACCGCCTTTCCCGGGGACGGCGGCCTGTACGACTGGATCCACACGGCGTGGCCCGACTCCCGCTGGGGCGCCCGGGCCTCGTGGTACTACTGGATCAACTTCCCTCTGTGGATGGCATCCCTGGCGGTCATGTGTCCGGAGCTGCTGGGGTATGTGTTCGGCTGGCAGCCGGGGCCGGTGTGGTCCCTGCTGATCCAGCTGGCGTTTATCTGGATCGTCACCGTGGTGGCCTTTTATCCGGTGTGCGACAGCATCATCATCCTGAACCTCAGCGCCGCCATCAAGATTCTGCTGGCGGTGACGGTGGGGGTGCTGGGCATCGTGTATGTGGCGAAAAATGGCTTTGTCAACGACATGACGGCCCGGACCTTCCTGCCGTCCTTCGACCTGGACAGTCTGTCGTATATCTCCGTCATCATCTTCAACTTTCTGGGCTTTGAGGTGGTATGCACCTATGCCGGCAGCATGGCGGACCCCCGGCGGCAGATCCCCCAGGCCATCGTTGCCGGCGGCATCGTCATTGCGGCCATTTACCTGTTCTCGGCCTTCGGCATCGGGGCCGCCGTGCCTACCCGGGACATCAGTGTGGACTCCGGCCTCATCGATGCCGTATCCCTGATGACCGGCGCCACCGGCGGCGTGCTGGTGGGTATTGTGGCCCTGCTGTTTCTGGTAACGCTGTTCGGCAACATGATCTCCTGGTCCATGGGCGTCAATTCCACCGCCGCCTATGCCGCGGAGCGGGGAGATATGCCCGCCGTGTTCGCCCGGCGGCGGAAGGACAACGACATGCCCGTGGGCTCGGCGCTGGTCAGCGGGATCGTAGCCTCGGCGGTGTGTCTGCTGGGAGCTGCCATCCAGGCGGTGAGCCCGGATTCCTCCCTGTTCTGGAGCTTCTTCGCCCTGAACCTGGTGATGCTGCTGCTGAGCTATCTGCCGGTGTTTCCGGCGTTTCTGGCCCTGCGGCAAAGGTTCCCGGATGCGGAGCGGCCCTTCCGGGTACCGGGAGGCGGCGGCTTTCTCAAATGCCTGGCCTACGTCCCCATGGCGCTCATCGCCCTGTCCATCGTATTCACGTCCACGGACCGGGAGACGCTGGCCACCATTCTGCCCATTACCGTGGGCTCCATCATCAGTGTGCTGCTGGGCGAGCTGCTCATCGCCGTCCGGCGGCATCACCCCATATCAGGAGGATAACAGCTATGGCAAAACGAATCACAGGAACCACGCCCCGGCAGGACGGGTATCGCATGCCCGGGGAATTTGAGGAACAAAGCGGCGTATGGATGCTGTGGCCCCAGCGGCCCGATAACTGGCGCGGCGGAGCCAAGCCCGCCCAGCAGGCATTCATTGATGTAGCCCGGGCCATCGCCCGGTTTGAGCCGGTGACGGTATGCGTGAATCCCGACCAGTTTCAGAATGCCCGGGCCCGCCTGCCGGAGGACGTGCGGGTGGTGGAGATGACCAGCAACGATGCCTGGGTCCGAGACTGCGGCCCTACCTTTGTGAAAAACGACCAGGGCGGTCTGCGGGCAGTGGACTGGACCTTCAACGCCTGGGGCGGCCTGTACGACGGGCTGTACTTTCCCTGGGATCAGGACGACCTGGTGGCCCGGAAGATCTGCGAGCTGGAGGGGGTGGACAGCTACCGCACCGACGATTTTGTGCTGGAGGGCGGGTCCATCCATGTGGACGGTCAGGGCACTGTGCTGACCACGGAGATGTGCCTGCTGTCCCCGGGACGGAACCCGGAGCTGAGCCGCCGGGATATTGAAGAAAAGCTCTGCGGCTATCTGGGGTGCGAGAAGGTCATCTGGCTGCGGGACGGCATCGACCCCGATGAGACCAACGGCCATATTGACGACGTGGCCTGCTTCGTGGCCCCGGGAGAGGTGGCGTGCATCTGGACCGAGGACCCGGAGAACCCCTTCTATCAGGCGGCCCAGGACGCCTTCCGCACCCTGAGCCAGGCCACCGACGCCAAGGGCCGCCGCCTGACGGTGCACAAGCTGTGCCTGACGAAAAAGCCCTGCTATCTGGAGGGGGCGGAGACCATCGACGCCGTGGAGGGCACCGCCCCCCGGGAAAACGGCGAGGTCAGCATCGCCTCGTATATGAACTTTCTCATCGTCAACGGGGCCGTTATCGCCCCCCAGTACGGCGACGAAAACGACCGGCTGGCCATCCAGCAGCTGCAGCAGATGTTCCCGGACCGCCAGATCGTGGGGGTCCAGACCCGGGAGATCGCCTTCGGCGGCGGCAACATCCACTGCATCACCCAGCAGCAGCCCAAGGCGTAACGCCGCCCAGGCGGCATAAACTTGCTCCCCCATGCGGACGGCAGCGTCCTGCATGGGGGAGTACATTTCTTTTTGCAGCGGGGTTCTATGCGTGGTATTCCGGGCCTCTGCCCTGGTAGATATCCTGCATTTCCCGGTCGATCTCGCTGATGGCGTCGGAGCACAGGCGCAGGCGCGCCGCGTCGTCAGGGGAAAAGTCCCGCTGCGACTTATAGCGCAGCTCATGCTCCAGGCTGGCCCACATGTCCATGGCAATGGTACGCAGCTGGATCTCCACCGGCAGGTGCAGCATTCCCTCAGAGATCACGATGGGCACATCGCAGATCAGGTGCAGGCTTCGGTAGCCGGACTCCTTGGGCTGCTGGATGTAGTCCACCTCCCGGATGATCTTGAAATTCTCATTGCGGGCCAGCAGACTGCGGAGATAGTAGATATCGTCCAGATAGTTGCAGATAACCCGGACGCCGGCTACGTCCTGGATGTGGGCATAGATATTGTCGATGGTGACCTCAAACCCCCGGCGCTTCAGCTTTTCCACGATGCTGTCCACGGTTTTGATGCGGTACTCGATATGGTGGATGGGAGAGTGGTCGTACAGGCTGGCAAATTCCTCGTCCAGGATCTCCAGCTGGGTGACGGCGACCTTCAGAGCGCTGCGATACAGGTGATTCACCCGTACCATGCCCTGGGCCAGCTCCTGCTGCTCCGGCGTGCCCCCCTGGGGAATGTGGATATCCTTCAGCCGGATGGTGCCGCTCTTCTCGATCATCATGAAAAAGATGCGCCTCCTTGTTCTCGTTTGATCCTTTGCTATAATTATAACATAGACCTATGACAGGAGTGTGAATAAAAAGCAAAATCTGCCGTAGAAAAATCCCGTCATTTTTCGTCATTTCGCCAAAGTCTGCCGTTTGCGCCGGGAGCCCTTTTGTGGTATCATAGGAAAAGCGAAAAAAAGGGGGGACGGCGCATGCATATTCGTGAGCATCTGCGCACGGTGGGCCGCCACCGGCGGCTGGTGCGGCATTACTGCCTGCGGCTGGGGCTGGTGTGGCAGGGACTGACCCACGATCTGAGCAAATACAGCCCCACGGAGTTCTGGCGCAGCGCCAAATATTACCAGGGATACCGCAGTCCCAACGACCAGGAGCGCCTGGAAAACGGTGTAAGCCTGTCGTGGCTGCATCATAAGGGCCGCAACCGCCATCACTTTGAGTACTGGATCGACTACTGCCTGCGGCCGGACGGCAGCGTATACATGGGCGGGTGTAAAATGCCCAAGCGCTATGTGGCGGAGATGTTCTGCGACCGCATCGCTGCCTGCCGGGTGTACCAAGGGGAAAAATATACCGATGCATCGCCCTATGACTATTACCAGGGCTCCAAGGGGCACATTCTCATCAACCAGGAGACCAGCGACCTGCTGGACCGGTGGCTGCTGCTGCTGAAGAAGCAGGGCGAGGATGCGGCCTTCCCGCAGATCCGCCGGGAGCTGAAGGATCCGGCGTATTGAGCTGCGGAGCAAGTCAAGCCATGATCCCCGCCTCCTGCACCGGCAACGTTGCTCTGGCCGCAAGTACAGAGACACCTAAAGCCCATATGCTCCCGCCGGCAGAGGGCTGCACCGGCACATAAAAAACTGCCGTAGAGGGCAATTACCTCTGCGGCAGTTTTTTCAGGTCGAACACATTTTTTATGTAAAAACTTACTAAATTTCTGATTATCTTTTCATAAGTTGGTAAAT
>OLRY01002145.1_pt1 | contig 14721 bp, 15 predicted proteins | sample 1672541 | NCBI WGS metagenome assembly OLRY01 (sample SAMEA3136697, study PRJEB25190) | human gut metagenome | biome: human gut; feature: human-associated habitat; material: faeces | place: Austria | collected 2013
AGCGACGGCAAGCCAAGAACCTCCTTTGTCTTTGCTATCAATATTTTTTCTGGTATTTGCCGGTTATTGCAATATTTCTTTCCTTTCCTCATGAATGTTGCACATATCCAAGCGGGCTTCGCATATTTAGTGCTGGCATTCGCGACTCTTCTATTGAAATGCTTACCACAGCAAGCGCAGATAAGCATACCTGTAAAGATAGTTTTCATGCGTTTTTCGGGTAACTTTATCTTGGCTTTTCTGCGTTCTGCTTCGGCTTGCGCCCGTTCGAAAATTTCCTTTGAGATAATCGCCTCGTGGCTGTTTTCTACAAAGTATTTTCTTTTCTCACCTCGGTTAATGACTCCTTTCTTCGTTCGAAAATCCTCAACGTAGGTTTTTTGCAGAATCATATCTCCGGTATATTTCTCATTATGGAGAATTCGGTAGATACTGCCTTCGCGCCAATCATCACAGCCTCGCACTGTAGGAACATGCATAGCATTCAGCTTTTTAGCGATAGCAAGTCTCCCCATTCCGGAGAGGTAATCATCAAAAATCATACGGACAATTTCCGCTTCTTCAGGAATAATGGTCAACTGCCCGTCTTTCAGGCAATAGCCCAGCATGCGGCCAGTATTTGGCCGCCCTTCCTCAAACATCTTTCGGATGCGCCATTTTTGGTTTTCGCTGGCTGAACGTGCTTCCTCCTCTGCATACATTGCTAGGAGCGTCAGCATGAGTTCCCCATTCGCGCCAAGGCTATGAAGGTTTTCTTTTTCAAAAAACACATCAATATTCAGCAACTTTAGTTCCCGAATTGTATCAAGGAGCGTTACTGTGTTTCTGGCAAAGCGGGTGATAGATTTAGTAATGACGAGATCTATACTTTTCTTGCGGCAATCCGTTAATAGGCGCTGGAATTCAGGACGCGAGTCCTTTGTCCCGGAAATGCCCTCGTCGGCATACACACCAGCAAACTCCCAACCGATATGATTGGAAATATACTCGTTATAATAGCTGATTTGTGCAGATAAAGAATGTAGTGCTTCTCCTTTTTCGGAAGATACACGGGCATATGCGGCGACACGTTTTATTCCGATATCCGGCAGTTTTGTAGCATTTATTTCGGTTATTTGCATAGATTTCACCTCCTGTAATGACATTCATCACTCTTTTAAGGAGAAAAGTCCAGTTGAAAATGGATTATTATTTTCCCTTTCTTCTGGCATTTTTCCACCATTCTATGCGACAAGCATCGCAACAAAAGTATTTCTTATGACTATTAGAACAATCCAAAATGCGACCACAGTTTTTACATATCTGCAGGATACTTTTCTCGGCCTTTGTCTTGAACTTCTGCTTAGGCACATAGCCGTTCCTGCGACAGATAGACTTTACGGTATTTGGCGAAAGTCCAAGTGTTTTTGCAATACAGGCATACGAATAGTTTTCTTTTCTAACCGCTGTTTCCAGACAGGTTGCGAAGCAGGAATTTACGAGCAAATGCATACTCTGCGCCCTTGAAGTTCAAGGATACAAGAAAGAGCCTCATCGTGAATTTATCATTGTCTGACGGACTTTCCGTAGCCGCAACGCGAGTGAGCATTTTGGCTCTCTTCGCAATACCAGATACAAGCTGCATATATGCTTTCGCCTCTCCATCAATGCCATGATCAGTGAACCACGGAAAGCAAACCTTGTCCTCTTTACGCTCAATGGACAGATCGTCTGTTTCGAGCGCTTTCTTGAGAACCGTTGCTTTACTGGCAACAATCGCTCTGACTCTGCCAAGTTCAGCCTCATCAAGGTAAGAGCCTGGCAGCTCAATCACGATCTTCTTTGGCTCGGTCGCTTCCGGAAGAGGAGTTTCCTCCGATTGTTCGTCTGTAACTTCTTCCGTAGCTTCCGCTGATTCAAAACTGCCTTCCGGCATAACAGGAGCTTCCGGTTCTTCAATGAACTCTGCTGATGTTTCTTTAGCAGTACCATAATCCTCAATTGCGCCGATTTTGTCTTCATTAACAACGGTTTCGTCTAAAATATCTTCAGATTCTTCGACGGTCGCATCCACGGCATCGGATACATTTTCCTCAGTCGGATCTTCTGCTCCGGGAGAAGACTCTTCCAATACAGGTGCGCCGTCGATTTCTTCCGTAGACTCATCCAGAGCTCTCTCAAAGCCATGCCAGGTAAGTTTCTTGACAATAGCTTCGATTTCTTCTTCGGTCATGTCGTCCGGAAATTCAATATCTCCGGCACGATTCACAATGCACGCTCCAACCTCATAACCATAACTCGGAGCTCTGAGATATTTGGACTCACATCCGATAACCTCAGACAATGCGTTTACGAGTTGCTTTCTCTGTTCGCCAGATGCGGCGTATTTCATAGTCGTCATAATAGAGACCTCCTTTAATTGTGTCGGGTTAACAAGATACAGAGAGCCATTTCAGCTTCCTTTGTGGTTGGGTGAATATCCCAGCCACGGTCATAGTTAGCGACAATCTCGCCATCTTGCCTTAATTCCAGTTTTGAGATTTTGCCATGGTTGATGCCGAATTTACTTGGTTCATCGAATACCTTTATGGTGTAATGAACCGCTATGTATTCTTTTTCAACCGTTTTTGTTACTGGAATACCGATTGTTCCTTCTTGCCACATAATTTGTTTCTCCTTTACATATTCATCGCTCTTAATCATTTTGTTCGCAAGTGGAATCATCAGGATTCTTCAGCGTGGCCTGCGAGATAGTATGAGTGCCTCGGCGATAAATATATGCGCTATCGCTGAGCTGCTCTTGCGGTAATACAACAGTCCGATTCACATCCCGTACAGGATCTGTCTGACCGCCCCGGTAGCTGATATGTACCTCATTTTCCGCCAGATGAATATCCTCAACGTCATCCGATACGGCAAAGCCGATCTTTCGCTTGATAGGCTGGTTGGCACTGAGATCATAATTGGAAGTAAAGAAGAAAATGCAATGTTTAAAGTCGAACTCCCTTGAACCATCGCTGAGTGCTTTTCGGGATGCGCAACGGCCTTCGTCCAAAATGGCCATAAAGGTTTTTAACACCTCGGGATGCGCCTTATCCAGCTCATCGAAGATAAATATCGTGTAGGGATTCCTCTCGACCACTTCAAAAACAGCTTCGTCCTCGTAACCGACATATCCGGCAGGAGCACCAATCAGACGGTAGACCGAAAAAGCTTCGGTAAAGTTATTGAGATCTGTCCATGACACGGCATATTCCTGCCCGCAGTCTTGGGAGAGAATCTTCGCCAGCGCTTTTGCAGTTTCAGATTTACCGACACCTGGTGGCCCGGATGCCAGGATGGAGACAGGCTTTGTGGGATTCTTCTTGGCAAGGTGCTGTGCGACTACATAGGCGATAGCTTCGGTGGAATCATCTTGACCTATAACCATCTTTTGCAGACGTTCTTTTAAATGCTCAAAGCTCGGTGTCTTTAACTCTGACGCCTCCGGCACAGATATTTCATCCCAGTTGGTCAAAGTATCGGGAGTGGCATTACTGGTTGTAGGTTTTATGCCTTCTTCGGATAAGTTCCGGAGAGCATGTTCGGCGTCCTGCCAGGAAGAAAAAGAGACTGCGCCAGTATCTGCAAGTATCCCCATAACGGAATTGCTGCCGTCGTATCTAAAGTGGGGATTTACTCGAAAGATATATTTATCAGCCGCCTTGATGAAGCTCAGACAAATTTCTCGGGGATTACAGTTTTCAGGAAACAGACACTCATAATCGTAGGACTGATGCTGAGGGTCCAAGCCGGTCATATCTACATAGCTTTTGAGCTGGAGCATCCCTTCATGGGATGCTCCACTAAGTACAGATAAGTTTATTCTTTCCATTCCATACACCTCCGCGTATCTGTGATTTTTCCTATAAGGGTCGTCAAGTCACCACTGCCGTGGCAAAGAGGACAATCCTCATCAAAACCATTTGCCTCGCTGACAGGGACTTGGGGAATCCAGACTACCTCACCGAAAAAGGAATATGCATCATCCACAGCATCGTGGAACAGATTAATGCCAAGCACATTTTCTGCGTCCGGAGACATCTTGATTAGTGCCAAGTTGCGGTTGGAAACCTTGTCCAGCATGGTCGCGTATCTGTTGTCACCCTCGTGGTATAGCAGAAGCATCAGCGCAATCTGTCCTTCCAGCGCATTGGCGTGCGTGATAGCGGAAATAGGAGTACATTCTGAGGTGACGGTATTTTTATAGCCGTTCTTATATGCATCGTAGCGAGATTTCAGCACACAGCGAGGGCAGCTCGGGGTCACACCCGGGTAGCTGAACGCAACCTCTGCACCAACACCTCCCGCATAAATCTGCGGAGCCATAAAAGGTGTTCCATATTTCATGGCCAGTGCAGCCAATCTCGCCTGAGCTTCAAAGCGATCCGTGCATGCGCAGATGAGGATATCTTTTGAGTTTTTATGAAGTTGATCGCCAATCAGTTTCTCGAAATCCTCATCGGTGATAGAATTGTCGAGAAATTCGCAAAAGTTTCTCACTTCTGCCTCCATGTTGATGTTCAGAATTCGTTCTTTAAGTGCTTCGACCTTGCTTTTGCCAATATCGCTGTAGGTCACTCGCTGGTTACTCATGTTATGAGGCTCGAACTTATCCCCATCTACGAGAATAAAGTTTGTAACGCCGGAACGTGCCATATCCAGAACAAATCCAATAGAGCCGCCTGTGCCGAAGACGACAAGCGTCTTGCGTGCAAGCACATTTGCTGGGAAGAGTTCCTTGTTTCGTTCGTTGAGTTCATCCTTAGAGAACGGGTACTTCTTCGCCAGCGCCTCCTGATAAGAACAATTCCAGTCTGCATCAAGATCGATAGCAGGAAATTCAAAGCTGGGGTTTTTCTCGTCAATCCGTCCAAATTCAAAATAACAGCAAGGATCTGCAAGGTAGTAACCATAGGCAAAGAGTTTTGCCTTTTCGCCTTTAAGAGATCTGTGCACTTGCACGATCAGTGATACAAACCACTCCATCTCAAACGCTTTCATAATCTTTGTAGTGTAAAGATTATCCGGATCGGACGGCTTAACGGCTCCTCGAGGGTGGGAATGGATGAAGCCCACGAAATCGATGCCCTTCTCGTACCATTTCTGGATGATGAGATTAAGCTTGTCGCAGTCAGGTTCATAAGTGGCTCCGGTCACGCTGGCAGTTACATCAAAGTAAAAGTGGTCAACATGTTTTCCATCGGAGCTGCCAAGGATACCTCCGGTCTCTGGGATTTGAGATCCGACAGTCTCGCGGATTCGAGAGAGAACTTCCTCGGTGATAATGTAGGTTTTAGGTTCTTTTTTGTTTGTCATTTTTTACCTCCGTAGATTCGTGTATTGATAATAATAATCATCTTCCCAGCTAAATTGGTCTTTCAACTGGTCGGCAATATCATCAAAACTCTGGCGACTACTAATATATCTAGCAGTACATTCCGCCCAGAGTGATGCGACGCTTTTTGCTTGTTCCAGTGTTGCAATGTTGCCATTCCAACAGATGTAAGGATACGAACTGTCGTTATCCTGAAGCCAATGCGCCGCATGAGAGGAACAATCACGGCCTTGGTAATCTATGTGCGAAATAATATATATTCGCCATCCACGTTCGCCAAGATCCCAGAATACATAGTCCACAACTAAGGAGCGGTCTGACGTCCAGTAGTTTAAGCGGATATAGTCACGCTCCATTTAATATCGCCTCCAATCGTTTTGATGAAGAGAGGCAGGAGCCTCATCGGCTGAGGATCCGCCTGCACTTGGTTTGTCCGAGATCAGCAGAAAACGCCACTCGGTAATTCCTGACCCTCACGACCACCATTAAAGATGCCCGCAGGAAGAAGAGTCACCTTCTTCATATAATTTCACCTCCTTGTAAGGGATTGAAGAAAAGCGAGAAGTATTGTATAATATAAGAATCTGGAGAGTGGTGAAATCTCGCATTTGATGCCTCTCGCTTTTCTTGAGGCTATTATATTGCAGGCAAATCTAAATGTAGCTGACTATGAGGTTGACATAGAGTTGGCATTTGAGTTGACATGAAACGAAAGGTGGTTTTATGGGGTGCAAGAGCTGAATTACATTTCATTTGAAAACGAATTTGTAAAATTTTGCAGTGGCTTTTTTAATACTCTGCTAGAAACTGACGGAATTGTTAAGCCTACTCGTGAAAATGTAGATAGATACATTCTTTTGTCGGCGGCTATGACGAAAGAGGAAGAAGTGGAATTGCTTGGGCGCGACAGAAGTTCATTTGATAAGACGGCGCTTTCAAAAATGAGAACTGGAGAACGTCCAGTAGTGAAAGGTATAGTAGAGACATTTTCAAGAGACAAAGCAATTGATATTGCCGTAGAGCGTTTCATAAAAATAATTCCTGAAGTAATATCGCCATATGAGTATTCTGACCTTTCGGCAGCAATATGGAATATTATTCAAACCGATGTATTTATTCCAGAGGAAGTATCTATAACTTTAGAGTGTTTGGCAAGAAGTTCAGAAATATCAATTGAAAAAGGGAAAGTGGAAGGTCTATGTTTATTCCTAGCCACTGCACTGAAGTTTGCAATATTAAGAGATACACTTATTAGAGGTACGCCAAATTTATCGCCAAGGGTTGCATTTGCGATCAAAGAATTCAAAAAGGATAAAAAGGAATCAGAATTTCTGAAAGCGCTTGTTTGCGATATGTTTGCAGAACTCGAAAAGCAGAAAATACGTGTCGGTGATAAATTCGCGTTAGATCCGATCAATCATACGAATTATACGGATGATGATTTTGTGGAACTTATGGTTGCAATAGCTCCGCTACAAGATAGTTTTTCAGAAGAGTTCATGCATTACGCATCACTATTACAAATATTTGCCATTGAAATTGAATCCACCAGAATCCCGCCAATGGCCTCTCAAGAGGGATACAATAGTCTGTTTGCAAAGTTTCAGGTGCCTCCGGCAACCTTTATTGTATTTCCGCCATCCGTTATTGAAGCACAATACGTGGATATATCTAGCGGAGAACCAATTCGGTATTCAATGAGAGTCGACGAGCAAGGAAGAATGATTTGCGAAAATGCTGAAGTCTTAAAAGATTATAAATGGACTCTGCGACAAGAATAAAAAGTCCGCCAAGATATTAAAAATCTTGGCGGATTGTTTTACTCAATTTTTGTTTTTGAACGCTAACATATATTTGAAATTTCGGATTTAAAGTGATATAATAAACAATAGCAGTTTACTGAGTAATGCTTAGAGAGGTAAGGACTATGAATGTAAGCTATAAAAAACTATGGAAGCTACTCATAGACCGAGATTTGAAAAAGAAAGATCTCGAAGAAATGGCCGGTGTAAGTCACTATGTAATAAACAAGCTTACGCACGGTGATAACGTTACGACAGATGTCTTGGGCCGAATATGTAAAGCCCTTGATTGTTCGCTCGACGATATTATGGAATTCATTGATGAATAAGACTATTTCTGTACGTGATAAAATGTAATCAGTACGCGAAAAACCTAAGTAAAGGAGCGTTATGACTAATGGCAAAAGGAAAGAAAGAAGTTTCTATGGAAGCAGGCCTGTGGAATGCATGTAATAAACTAAGAGGCAGCGTGTCGGCAACGGACTATGTGAACGTCGTCTTGGGCTTGTTGTTCCTGCGCTTTGCATATGATAAGTTCAATGCACAGCGAGAGAAGCTACTGGCCGATGAGGAAACGGCAGATTTTATTAATAATCCTCGCTTTTATTCCAAGGACAACGTGTTCTTCTTGGAGGAGAATGACCGCTGGAATTACATCAAGGATAATTCCAAGTCGAATAAAATTTTCACCTACATTGACGACGCCTTCCGCAATATGGAGAAGAATAATCCAACGCTGAAGGGTGCTCTTCCCATTGGGTTCTACATCACGCTTCATATCGAGCCATCAAAGTTTTCTTCACTGATTGACGAAATCGACCGCATTCAGTATTCACAAGAAGAGTCTGATGATGTGATCGGTCGTGTTTATGAATACTTTCTCAGAAAGTTCTGCATTGCCGCAAAATCCGAAAAAGGAGAGTTCTACACTCCGGGCAATATCGTCGAACTTATGACCCTGCTGATCCAGCCTTACTCCGGGTCGGTGTACGATCCCTGTTGCGGTTCTGGCGGGATGTTTGTACAGAGTGCAGAGTTCATCAAGCGGCATAAAGGCAATAAGAAAGACATCACAATTTACGGTCAGGAGTCCAACGACAAGACTTACAAACTGGCCAGAATGAACCTTGCGATTCGTGGGCTGAACTGCGACTTGGGCGATATGGATGCTTCTACTTTTACTTCGGACAAGCATCCAAATCTTCGTGCGGATTTCATTCTTGCCAATGAGGCTGTTATTTGTGGACTAACACCCGAAAAAGCCTGTAATTTCAAGGAATTTGCGGCATAAGCCCTTGCATTTGGGCAGTGCCGAAACTAAATAGCTGATGTTATACTGGGAGTAAGCGATGGACGCTTAGCCCATTTTTTATTGCCAAAATCAAATACGAACACGCCTTGCGCGTCTGTCTCTCCCTCCGGGGAGAATGCCTTTAACGGCTGGACAGACGCGCTTTTTTTGTACCCATTTTCAGGAGGATGAACGCTATGACAGATTACTGCGAAAACGGCAAGCCGAAGGACTGCCGGTACTGCTATTACTACGGCAGACACGGCTGTATGCTGAAGGTCTGCTATTATGACCGGCCAACGCCGGAAACGAAACCCGTAAGCGAATGCGATGACTGTCCGTATGGTAAGTGCGGGCCTTGCATCGGCTGGTGTACGAAGGAGATTCTTCGCTCGCTTGAGAGGGGGCGCGCCAAGTGACGCTGGATTATTTCTACGGTGCCCAGGCGGATCAGTTTGCCTTTTACCGTATCCCCAAGGCGCTGTTTACCGATGAACGCTTCAAGTCCATCTCCGCCGAGGCCAAAATCCTTTACGGTATTCTGCTGGATCGGATGAGCCTGAGCCGTAAAAACGGCTGGCTGGACGAACAGGGGCGCGTGTTCATCATCTTCACGCTGGAGGAGGTCATGGAGGCTATCGGCTGTGCCGATCAGAAGGCCACCAAGCTGCTGAACGAGCTGGACAGCAAAGCCGGTCTCATAGAGCGCAAGCGGCAGGGGCTGGGCAAGCCCAATCTCATCTTCGTCAAGAACTTTGTGGATAACTCCACATGCAGCGTCCCACCCGCACCGGAATCACGAATCAAGACTCGTGAAAATCACGATTCAGCAGACGTGAATTTCACGACTCCGGAATCCCGAAAATCACGAGGAAGTAATACTGATTCAAATTATACTGATTTGAGTGAGACTGAAACCTATCCTTTCCCTTCCGGTCAAGGTGGCGGTCACGGTCAGGCACCTGTGGATAAGATGGGACGGGATATGGATGAGCGGGAACAATATCGGGCAATTCTTGAAGATAATCTGGAGTACGACATTCTCCTGGAGAACAACCCGTATGACCGGGATACCATCGCGGAGATCATGGAGCTTCTTCTCGATACTATCTGCTCCAAACGCCAGTACATCCGAATCGCCGGGGATGATAAGCCCCGTGAGGTAGTCAAGAGCCAGTTTCTCAAGCTCAACAGCACGCATATCGAATATGTGCTGAGTTCCTTCAAGGAGAACGCCAGCAAGGTACGCAACATCAAGCAGTACCTTCTGGCTTCCCTATACAACGCGCCGCTGACCATATCGAATTACTACGACGCCCTGGTGCGTCACGATATGGCAAACGGCTTTGTCTGAGCCGCAGCTTTCCTGCTGCGGCTTCTGTCATTTCCGGGAGGTGATGCAAATTGGCAGAAGAAAAGGACACGGCAGCACCGGCAAAGCGGACTGCCGGTAAGACAGGCAGGCGAAAAAAGCCGGAAGCGGAACACGCGGCCCGGGCCGCTCCCCAGGACAAAGACACCGGCAGCAAGGCACAGGAAATTCTGGAACAGGCGCGCACAGAGCCGAAACCCGAATGGGAGGTTGCGGAACAGGTCGTACTGCTCCCGCTGGACAGGCTCCGGCCGTTCAAAAACCACCCGTTCAAAGTAAACGATGAGGATGAGCTGATGCAGGACACCATCGACAGCATCATGGCGGGCGGTGTAATCAACCCGATTCTGGTTCGCCCGGCGGAGGACGGCAAATTTGAAGTCGTTTCCGGACACCGCAGGTTCCGGGCATCGGAGCTTGCCGGCAAAGCGGACATAAAGGCCATCGTCCGGGAAATGGACGATGATACGGCCGTGATTACCATGGTGGACAGCAACCTGCAAAGAGAGAACATTCTTCCCAGCGAGCGGGCGTTTTCCTACCGCATGAAGATGGAAGCCCTGACCCATCAGGGACAGCGCACCGACCCCACTTTGCGCCAAGTTGGCGCAAAGTTCAGAACGGCAGAGCTGGTCGGTCAGCCGGCCGGCGACAGCGCCCGTCAGGTACAGCGGTTTATCCGTCTGACGGAGCTGATTCCGCAGCTGCTGGATATGGTGGACAGAAAAGAGCTTGCCTTCAATCCGGCAGTAGAACTGTCCTACCTGAAACCCCATGAGCAGGAGCAGTTTCTCGACGCCATGGACTACGCACAGGCGACGCCGTCGCTTTCACAGGCGCAGCGCCTCAAACGCCTGAGCCAGAACGGACAATGCACACTGGAAGCCATGTACGAAATCATGGATGAGGAAAAGAAAAGCGAGCTCGACCGCATAACCATCCGCGGCGATGTGCTGCGCAAGTATTTTCCAAAGTCCTACACACCCCTGCAAATGCAGGAGACCATCATCAAACTGCTGGAAGCCTGGCAGAAAAACAGAGCGCATCAACAGGAGCGCTGAAAGGAGTTTTTATGGCAAATATCACACTGAATATTGAGGGAGATCTGAACATCTATGTCAGCGAGGAGGACGGCCAGCCGGACAGCCTGTATCTGGACGGCATGGACGGCGTTCCCGAAACGCTGCGCATCCATCTGGAAGCCGACGGCGAAGATGATGAAAGCAAGGCGGAGGTCATCTATGCCATTCCCGGTGCAGCGGCCATCAGCATGACGCTGTATGAAGCATTGACGCTGGCACTGAACAGCGGCGGCGCGGACAGTCTGGAGCTGATGCCGGTTTCGGGCATTTTCATCGCCTTTAACAGCGATGACGTCATCATCGATCAGAATGGCGACTGCTATCTTGCCGGCCCCGGCATCATCTTTGCGCTGGAGGACGGCGATATTGTTTCGCTGGATGAGGAGGACAAGAAGCTGATCACCCAGGTGCTGGAGGACGGGACTGCCGAGCTGACCAACGGTGCGGAAATCCGCTGCGCCTTCGGGCTGTGAGGTCTGCCCATGAAAGAATTTGAAGTCACCATTACCGAAACGCTTCAGAAGTCCATCACGGTTGAGGCAGCAACCAGAGAGGAAGCGCAGGCAATGGTCGAGGAAATGTGGGACAAAGGCGATGTGGTGCTGGACGCCGACCACTTCGTCGGCGCAGAGTTCAGCTGCAATGACGGGCAGGAAATTGAGGCAGATAAGCCCATTGAGGTACTGCTTGTGGAGCCCGGACAGTATGCCCGGATGACCACCATTGGTTCCTCCCTTGAGGATATGCAGAAGGTCGTGGGCGGCTACATTCAGGAGGCTCCCTTCTTCCGCGATCCGGTCACATTGGTCTGCAACGAGGAAGGCAAGATTTCCGGCCTGCCGCTGAACCGCGCCATCCGGGACGATGACGGAAAAATCATCGATGTTGTCGCCGGAACCTTTTTCATCTGCGGTGCGGAGGGCGATCACTTCTCCTCCATTCCGAAGGAGCTTCAGAAAAAGTACGAGGAGAAATTCAAAAAGCCGGAGGCGTTTCTGAAGATGGGGCGCAGTATCATGGCGATTCCCACGGAGCCCACAGTGGCCAATCCGAAGCCAGACAGGAAAGCGCCGGGCATGGAGCTGTAACCGCCGTCCGGAAAGTATGCAGAGAAAGGAGATGATGCACCTTGCAGGAGGAGGTTGAAAACAGAACCGTCACGCTGACCATATCCGGCGCAAAGCTGACAGGACGCACACTCAAGTGGGCGATCCGTCAGTTTCTGAATCACCACAGCAAATCGCAGGCGAAAAAAGCCCAGGCCGCAGCAATCACGCCGCGCGGCAAACAGTCGGTAGCAGAGCTGGTCGGTCAGAATCAGGGCGTTCAGAACATCGAGATCAGCGATAAAAACATCAAGGACTTTGACCGCGTGGCCCGGAAATACGGCATCGACTATGCCGTCAAGAAGGATACCACCGAAGAGATTCCCAAGTATCTGGTCTTTTTCAAGGCGCGGGACGGCGACGCGCTGAACGCGGCGTTCCGGGAATACTCGGCAGTTGTTGCGAAAAAGAAGGAACGTCCGTCTGTTATTCAGAAGCTGCGCGCGATCAATCCGCTGGAGCAGGCAGTGAAAAAGGACAGGGTTCGGCACAAGGACAAGGGGCTGGAGCTATGAGGCTGGATAAAAAGCTGAAAAAGAAGCTGCTCCTGAACGCGCCCTATGTCCTGTTTGTATACCTGTTTGACAAGGCGGCGCAGGGCATACGCCTTGCCACCGGCGCGGATGCCAGCCAGAAGCTCCTGCATCTGGCAGACGGCTTCGGCAGTGCCTTTGTCTCACCGCTGCCCAGCTTCCACCCGATTGACCTGCTCATCGGCATCGCCGGAGCGGTCATCATGTGGGTGGTTGTGTATGTCAGGGGCAAAAACGCCAAGAAGTTCCGCAAGAACACGGAATACGGCTCCGCCCGCTGGGGAACACCGGAGGACATCGAGCCCTATATGGACCCGGACTTCCGGAACAACATCATTCTGACCCAGACGGAGCGGCTGACGATGAACAGCCGACCCAAGGACCCCAAGACAGCCCGTAACAAAAACGTGCTGGTCATCGGCGGCTCCGGTTCCGGTAAGACGAGGTTCTTTGTGAAGCCGCAGCTCATGCAATTACACAGCTCATACGTGGTCACAGACCCGAAAGGAAGTCTCCTGGTCGAGTGCGGCCGGCTGATGGAGCGCGCAGGATACAAGATCAAGGTGTTCAATACCATCAACTTCAAAAAGTCGATGCACTACAATCCTTTCGCCTACATTCACAGCGAGAAGGATATTCTGAAGCTGGTCAACACCCTGATTACCAACACCAAGGGCGAAGGAAAAGGAGGCGATGATTTCTGGCTCAAGGCAGAGACCCTGCTTTACACGGCGCTGATCGGCTACATCTACTATGAAGCACCGAAGGAGGAACAGAACTTCGCAACACTTGTGGAATTCATCAATGCAATGGAGGTGCGTGAGGATGATGAAACCTTTGAAAACAACGTAGATATCGCATTCCGGGAGCTCGGCGAGCGTGACCCCAACCACTTCGCCGTGCGCCAATGGCGAAAATACAAGCTTGCCGCCGGCAAAACTGCGAAAAGCATCAATATTTCCGCTGGTGCACGCCTTGCTCCCTTTGACATTCAGGAGCTTCGGGAGATCACCATGTATGATGAACTGGAGCTGGATACGCTGGGCGGAACCAAAAAGGGCGATACCCAGAAGACCGTGCTGTTCCTCATCATGAGCGACACGGACAGCACCTTTAACTTCCTCATTTCCATGATTTACAGCCAGCTCTTCAATCTGCTCTGTGAAAAGGCGGATGACGAGTTCGGCGGGCGTTTGCCGATTCATGTGCGCTGCCTCATTGACGAGTGCGCCAACATCGGTCAGATTCCCAATCTGGAAAAGCTGATGGCGACCATCCGAAGCCGTGAGATTTCCGCCTGCCTGGTGCTTCAGGCACAGTCCCAACTGAAAGCGCTGTATAAGGACAGCGCCGATACCATCATCGGCAACTGCGATACCTCCCTGTTCCTGGGCGGTAAGGAGCCGACCACGCTGAAGGAGCTGAACCAGACGCTGGGCAAGGAGACCATCGATACCTTCAACACCGGCGAGAGCCGCGGGCGCGAGGTCAGCCACAGCCTGAACTATCAGAAGCTGGGCAAAGACCTTGCCACTGTGGACGAACTAGCCGTGCTGGACGGCGGGAAGTGCATCCTGCAGCTGCGCGGTGTACGCCCATTCCTTTCGGATAAGTACGACATCACCAAACACCCGAATTACAAATACCTGTCAGATGCAGACAAGCGGAATGAGTTCGACATCGAACGCTTTCTGTCCCGCAGATTGAAGCCAAAACCGGATGAGGTCTATGACGTTTACGACATCGACGCATCCGTAATGGACGCCGGCGAAACTGCCGGCGGATAAAGGAGGATATCAGATGAACGAAAAAAGACGCCGACTCCCGCTGCAAAGTCGGAACAGACGCAATCATCAAAATCAATTCAAAAATGAAAGGAGACGCCGGAATCGGGAGGTTTCAGCAGCCATAAAGGCGCTGAAACAGTCGGTTCCGGCTTTTGCAATCCGGAGACAACAGCATTATCAGTAATACTCCCACAGGATTCCGGCAAATCGGAATATGGCATTTTTCAACAGCGCAGTAGGTGTTCTTCAGACTCTCGTTATCGCTCTGGGCGCAGGTCTCGCAATCTGGGGCGTCGTGAACCTCATGGAGGGCTACGGCAACGACAACCCCGGTGCCAATGCTCATGTACGGTAAAGTATCACAAGAAAATTATGTCGAATTGACAGCCGCC
>OLRY01002150.1_pt1 | contig 14682 bp, 13 predicted proteins | sample 1672541 | NCBI WGS metagenome assembly OLRY01 (sample SAMEA3136697, study PRJEB25190) | human gut metagenome | biome: human gut; feature: human-associated habitat; material: faeces | place: Austria | collected 2013
AAAGCAAGATTTCGCGCCGCTTCAAGGTGCGGCGGCTGGATAAGAACGATTTCGGCTATCTGCTGGAACACTTGTACGGGCAAAGCGGCACCGCGTATGAGGATTACGAATTTCATTTACCCAAAAAGAAATTAAAGGGTGAAACGCTTGTCAAGCGGTACGACCTGATCAAACCTGCCCGCTGCCTGCTGGAAGAACACGGGCGGTATCTGCGCATTGTGCAGGAGGATACAGAAACCTATGCCGCTTATTTCACGATCTCGGATGTGGTCGGGGAACTGGATTTCCCGTCGTCCGAGATTTTATCAGCAGCAGCAATTCACGTTCCCAGTCGATACCAGCATGAATGTGGAGATCATCACCAACAAGAAAGCGTTGTCCACGGTGCGGAACAAAAAGAAAGAACTGAAAGACTTGGACAACCATGCGTGGGAGAGCGGGGACGATACCAGCACATCGGTTGCGGAAGCGCTGGACAGTGTAAATGAACTCGAAACCGAGCTGGGGCAAAGCAAGGAGGCCATGTACAAGCTGTCCTATGTGGTACGTGTCACCGCGCCGGACGAGGAAGAATTAAAACGCCGGTGCAATGCGGTGCGCGACTTTTACGACGATATGAACGTCAAGCTGGTGCGTCCGGTGGGCGATATGATCGGCCTGCACCATGAATTTATCCCGGCAAGCCGCCGGTATATGAACGACTATATCCAGTATGTGACGAGTGATTTCCTTGCCGGCCTCGGCTTCGGCGCGGCGCAGATGCTCGGCGAAAAGGACGGCATCTATATCGGCTACGGCGTGGATACCGGCCGGAACGTGTATTTGCAGCCCGCGCTTGCCAGTCAGGGCGTCAAGGGCTCGGTCACGAACGCGCTGTCTGCGGCGTTCCTCGGCTCGCTCGGCGGCGGCAAGTCGTTCTCGAATAACATGATCGTGTACTATGCGGTGCTGAACGGCGCGCGGGCGCTCATCGTAGACCCGAAAGCCGAGCGTGGGAACTGGAAACGTGATTTTCCTGAGATTGCGGACGAGATCAACATTGTAAACCTGACCTCGGACGAGTGCAACCGCGGTATGCTGGACCCCTATGTTATCATGCGCCGCCCCAAGGACGCGGAAAGCCTTGCGATAGATATTCTCACGTTCCTAACCGGCATTTCCTCGCGGGACGGCGAGCGGTTCCCCATCCTGCGGCGGGCGGTGCGCACGGTCACGAACAGCAAGCAGCGCGGCCTGCTCTGTGTGATAGAAGAACTCCGCAAAGAAAACAATGCGGCGGCAACGGCGATCGCAGACCACATAGAGAGCTTCACGGATTACGACTTTGCGCATTTATTGTTTTCTGCGGGTGATGTAAAGCGTTCTATCAGTCTTGAAAAGCAGCTTAACATCGTGCAGGTAGCCGATCTGGTGCTGCCGGACAAGGGCACGCGCTTTGAGGAATTTACGACGATGGAGCTTTTGTCTGTCGCCATGCTCATTGTCATCAGCACCTTTGCGCTTGACTTCATTCATACGGACCGGAGCGTATTTAAGATCGTAGACCTTGATGAAGCGTGGTCGTTCCTGAACGTGGCGCAGGGCAAGACGCTGGCAAACAAGCTGGTGCGTGCAGGACGCGCGATGAACGCGGCGGTGTATTTCGTCACGCAGAACGCGGCAGACCTTGCGGACGAAAGCCTGAAAAACAACATCGGCCTGAAATTCGCGTTCCGCAGTACGGACATAGTGGAGATCAAAAAGACGCTGGAGTTTTTCGGCCTTGACCCGGAGGACGAAAACAACCAAAAGCGGCTGCGGGACCTCGAAAACGGCCAGTGCCTGATGCAGGATTTGTACGGCCATGTGGGCGTCGTGCAGTTCCATCCGGTCTTTGCCGATCTGCTGCATGGCTTTGATACCCGCCCGCCTATGAAAGCCGGGGTGGCAGTATGACGCACAGAAAAGTGAATACGGCTTTATTCAAAAAGACGGCAGTCACAGGTGTTTGCATCCTTGTGATTGCCGTTTTGCTGTTTCTGGCGTTCTGTCCTTCTGCGGGCGCGGTGGGGCTGGTGGATGACAGTGTGGATGCGGCGCACGAGTACAGCCGTTACCCGCTGGAAAATTACCAGCTTGACTTCTACGTTGACAACAGCTGGGGCTGGCTGCCGTGGAACTGGGTGGATGGCATCGGCAAGCAGGTCATGTACGGCCTGTACTGCATCACGAACTTTATCTGGACGATCAACCTGTATCTTTCCAATGCGTCCGGCTATCTGGTGCAGGAAGCATACGGGCTGGATTTTATTTCGGATGCGGCGGACGAGATCGGCCGGAACATCCAGTCTATCGCGGGCATCTCGCCCAGCGGGCTTTCTGCGGATGGGTTTTATGCGGGCTTCCTCCTGCTGATCATCCTGATCGTCGGCGCGTATGTGGCATACACGGGGCTTATCAAAAGGGAAACGACAAAGGCCGTGCGTGCGGTGATGAACATGGTGCTGATCTTCGTGCTGTCCGGCGCCCTGATCGCCTATGCGCCGGACTGCGTGAAGCGCCTCAACGAGTTTTCCGAGGACGTCAGCACGGCGAGCTTGTCCGTGGGGGCAAAGATCGTCCTGCCGGATGCAGACAGCAGCGGCGGGGACAGTGTTTCGCTCATCCGGGACAGCCTGTTTTCCATCCAGGTAAAGCAGCCTTGGCTGCTCCTGCAATTTGGCGATACGGACACGGACGCGATCGGCGAGGAACGCATTGAAAGCATCCTCTCCGCCAGCCCCAGTGAAAACAACGGCGAGGACCGGGAAAACGCGGTGAAAGCTGAGATCGAGGACAACGGGAACACCAACCTCACGGTCACGAAAGCTGTGAGCCGGCTCGGCACGGTGTTTTTCCTGTTCCTGTTCAATATCGGTATTTCGGTTTTCGTGTTCCTGCTTACCGGTATGATGATCTTCTCGCAGGTGCTTTTCATCATCTATGCCATGTTCCTGCCGGTGTCGTTCGTGCTCAGTATGGTGCCGACGTTCGAGGGCAGCAGCAGGCGCGCGGTGATCAAGCTGTTTAATACCATCCTCGCGCGGGCGGGCATCACGCTTGTTATCACGGTGGCGTTCAGCATATCAACCATGCTGTACCGCATTGCGGACGGTTACCCGTTCTTTATTATCGCGTTTTTGCAGGTGGTTGTATTCGCGGGGATTTACTTCAAGCTGGGCGACCTGCTCAGCATGTTCTCCCTGCATGACGACGGCGCGCGCGGCATGGGCCGGTATATCATGCACCGCCCGCGGATGTTCCTGCATCATCAGCTGCACAGGCTCAACCGCACCATGCGGACAGCGGGCAGGGCAAGCCGGACCAATACAAGCAGCACACAAAGCAGCCGTGCCGGCAGCACGGGGACCAGCGGCACAGGTTCCGGCGGCAGCAGGCCGAACAACGGTACGGGTACCGGCGGCACAGGCGGCAGCAGGCCAGGCGGAAGTCCGGCGGGCGGCACCGGCGGTAATATCCCGGTTGGGAATATGGCCGGGCAAGGCGTTCCTGTGCCCGGCGGCAGGAGTGTAATGCCCTCCGTGGCTGTCGTGGGGTTGCCGGATATTCACGCAGGAAACAGCCCGTCCGGCGGTGCGTCCGGCAATCCATCCGGCGGCACGCACAGCACGCCGCAGGACACGCATGGGATAACCAGCGGCACTGCGCCTGGCAAACCGGCTGTCAGCGTCAGCAGCGGCGCATTCGCAGGCGGCAGCCCGTCCAGCGGCGGGTTCAGCGGCGGCAATGGTGCGGGCGCTTCGCGCGGCGATCCGGCGGACATGCCGTATCCGTTCGGCAGGGGCAATCTATCTGCAAAACCGGCAGGACGGCACATCCGGCCTATGTTCCTGCCTGTCTCTAACAGGCATCAGCCGCTTACGGAAAACACGGTGCAAGGCGCTGCAAAACCGGTGCAGGCAACAGGCAAAGCGCCGCTTCCTGCTCCGCAGGCGCGCCCGGCCGCGGCAGATGCGGCAAAGCCCGCGGTTTCCGGCAGCCCGGTACGCAAAACGGATATGCCGCAGCATGAGCGCCCGACAGTAACCGCACAGACAAAACCGGAACGTCAGGCCGCGCCGCAGACAGAAGCGGCAAAGCAGCCTGTCCATGCGGAGAACCGCAGGACGGATACCGCGAGCCGCCCGGCAGTGCGGCAGGACACAGATGGCAAGCCTGTTATGCCTATGCAGGAAAACCATGCCGCGCGGGAACAGGCCAAACCGGCGGTTTCACGGCCTGCGGTGCAGGATACGGTGCAGAAGCGTGTGCCTGTAAAGGGCGGCGTACGGCGTTCCAAGCGGAAATATGCCGCGTCCCCGAAAAACAGAGGGGAACGGGATAGCGGTACCGGCGGCAAAAAGGATGGGGGCCGCAGCAAATGAAGCTGAAATATCTGCTGCTCCCTTTTGCCGGGTTGCTTGCCGCGTTTTTCTGCCTGCTCCTGCTGGTTGCCCTCCTGTTTGCGTCCGACGAGGACGGAAGCGGGAGCGGGGGCGGCGGCATTTACTATGGCGGTGCAAACCTGTCTGCGGCGGTGCTGGCGCACCGGCCGATGGTGGAGCAGTATGCAGCGCAGTACGGCATTTCCGAGTATGTCAACGTCTTGCTGGCGATTATTCAGGTGGAATCCGGCGGCACGCTGGAGGATGTGATGCAGTCCTCGGAATCCATGGGCCTGCCGCCGAACTCGCTGGATACGGAAAGCTCCATCCGGCAGGGCTGCAAGTATTTCTCGGAACTGCTCGCTAAGGCGGACCGGCTCGGCTGTGATCTGGACAGCGTGATACAGGCGTACAACTACGGCGGCGGGTTTCTGGATTATGTCGCGTCGCACGGCGGCAAGTACAGCTTCGGGCTGGCGCAGGCGTTCGCGGAGGAACAGTCCGGCGGTGTGCGCGTCACCTACGAGAATGAAATTTCCGTTGCGAAAAACGGCGGCTGGCGGTACAACTACGGCAATATGTTCTACGTCCGGCTGGTGTCGCAGTATTTGTATGCTGCGCAGTACGACAACGCGACCGTGCAGGCCATTATGAATGAAGCGTTAAAGTATCAGGGCTGGGATTATGTTTACGGCGGCGCGTCCCCAACAACCTCCTTTGACTGCTCCGGCCTGACGCAGTGGTGCTACGGCGTGGCGGGCATCACGATCCCGCGCACGGCGCAGGCACAGTACGACGCCATGCAGCATATCCCGTTCGAGGACGCCCAACCCGGCGATCTGGTATTCTTCCAGGGGACGTACGGCTGCGGGGATTATATCACGCACGTTGGGATCTATGTTGGCGATAACCGAATGTACCATGCGGGCAATCCGATTGGGTTCGCAGACCTGACAAGCGCCTATTGGCAGGCGCATCTGGTCTGCGCCGGCAGGGTAGGACAGTGAAATTTCAGAAAGGCGGAAAATTATGTTCAATAGCAAAAAACAAGTACAGGAGAAACAGAAAAAGCCGCGCGTCCTCAGCATTGGGACGCGGCGGCCGGTGGTGATCGCACTGTGGGCGCTGCTCATCTGCGCGTTTGCGTTCGCGGTGTATAAAAACTTTACGGCGGTGGATACGCATACCGTCCATGAAACGACGGTGGTGCAGGAGGAAGTCACGGACACGAACGCGATAGAGAGCTTTGTGACCGGCTTCGCCAAGGTGTACTACTCGTGGGATCAGTCTGAGGATTCGATCGGGCAGCGGACGGAAAACCTGAAATACTATCTCACGGACGAGCTGCAATCCCTGAATGCGGACACGGTGCGCAGCGATGTGCCGGTATCCTCCAAAGTGGAAGATGTGCAGATTTGGCGTGTGGAAAAATCTGAGGAAAATGTGTACAAAGTCGTGTTTAGCGTGTCGCAAAATGTCGTAAACGGGGAGCAAAGCAGCCTTGTGACGTCTGCTTATGCTGTTTCCGTTTATGTGGACGATGCGGGCGATATGGTGATTATCCAGAGCCCGACAGTCACGGGAAAGCCCCAAAAGTCCGGCTATGTTCCCCAAGCCGCCGAGCCGGACGGCACGGTTTCCGCAGAAGAAACTACGGAGATCACAGAGTTTTTGACTACGTTCTTTACGCTGTACCCGGCGGCGACCGAACAGGAGCTTTCGTATTATGTCAGCGACGACGCGCTGCCGGTGATTGGGAACGAGAGCTATGTGTTTGCGGGGCTGGTGAATCCGGTCTTTACCAAGGACGGCGATACTGTGACGGCAAATGTGGCGGTGCAGTATCTCGACCAGCGGACGGGGATAACGCAGGTTTCACAGTTTGCGTTGCAGCTGCGGCAGCTTGATGGGAATTGGAAAATTTCAAGATAAATCGAGACTATGATGCAGGCAACAGCCTGTTTATCGTTTTATCAAATCATATAATATGGCAAAAGCGCCCGTTTTGGGCGCTTTTATTTTGCGGAAAGGAGAAAATATGTGTAAATTTTATAAAAAACAATTACAGCAATATTTGTATTTGCGGCCATAACAGCAGGTGCAGTTCCGGCTTGCGCCGCCTTTGGCTTTGTCGATGTCGCAGGGGATTCGCCTTGGCATAAGAGTGTACCTTACCTTGCGGAGCAGGGGCTCACGAATGGAGTAGGCAATCAGCGATACGCACCGGACGAGCAGGTCACCATAAGCCAATGGGCTGCGATGCTTTGCCGTGCGTTTGACCAAGGGGACGAAAACAGCCTGCCGCGCGCCTATCACAATGGCTGGCTCTCCATCTGTGCGGTGATGGCGCCAGATTCGGCGGTCTGCCGCGGGGAGCTGTATCAAAGTGCGTTTGCAGCAAGCGGCGTACCCATATATGACTTTGCGCTCTATCCCGATGGGGAGCCGCTTTCTGATTATGATAACTGTATGCGCATAGGTGCAGAGTTAGGGCTTTGCGCGGAAAACACAGACCCAATGGCGCTTGTTACGCGTGGAGAAGCGGCGGATGTCCTGTATGCCGTGCTGACGCACGATCTTGCTGTTGAAGCGCCGCCCATGCTGGAAAGTTTGCCAATCCGGAATACCGAGGGCGTCCCGCTCAATGATTATCTGGTGGCGCTGAGTCAAGTTCCGGAAGCGCTTTTGCAGAAGTTCAAGAGTGAGGGTTGGACATACAATATTGATTTTTCGTATCTGTCCGATCTGAGCCGGGAATATCATGCCAGCTGCATCGGCGCGACAAGCTATACGGAGAAAACAATTTATGTATCCGAAGCTGGTTCGACGCTGCATGAATTTGGGCATTTCCTGTACTACATTCTGGGATGCCCGGATGAGGTGGAACAGCTCTATGCAGATGAAGCGGATGCGGCAGCCGCATTCCTGCGCGACTATGCGATGACAAACCACAGGAGTATTTCGCGGATTATTTTGTCCATTTTCTTGGATGTGCGGAAGATACAGAGAAGATGGAAGAGATGATGCGTCTTACGCCTGAAACATTTGCGTTTTTCTGAACGGCAAGTCATATGTCATCGGAAAATATTCCGGTTGATGCCCTATTCGTACAGGAAGTACAGAGATCACAGTGTTTTTGAACATGTTCTTTGTGCTATATCTGACGGCGACCGAACAGGAGCTTTCGTACTATGTCGGCGATGGTGCATTGCCGGTGATTGGGAATGAGAGCTATATGTTTGCAGGGCTGGTTAATCCGGCCTTTACCAAGGACGGCGATACCGTGACAGCAAATGTGGTGGCGAAGTATCTTGACCGGCTGACGGGAATGACGCAGATGACACAGTTTGCGCTGCAAATGGCAGGTTGACGGGAATTGGGAGATACTCAGTACGGATAGATAACAGTTTTCCCTTGCTGCTTATTATAAAGTGGCAAGGGATTTCTTTTCCTGAATTTAGCCATATCAGTACAATAAATATGGGATAAGTACTCATGAATAGATGGGAGGAACAACAATGGCAATGATTTATGGTTATATTCGTGTGTCCAGTACGGACCAGAATGAGGACCGGCAGCTTATTGCGCTGCGTGGCAAAGATGTGCCGGACGATCACATTTATATGGATAAGCAGAGTGGTAAAGACTTCAACCGTCCAAAATACAAGCGGATGCTCCGCAAAATGAAAGCTGGCGACCTACTCTACGTCCTGAGCATTGATCGGCTGGGACGTAACTATAAAGAGATACAGGAACAGTGGCGCATTCTGACGAAAGAGAAAGGCATTGATATTTGCGTGTTGGATATGCCACTGCTGGATACGCGACAGGGCAAAGACTTGATGGGTACATTCATAGCTGATCTAGTGTTACAAATTTTATCTTTTGTGGCGGAAAACGAGCGTGTCAACATTCGCAAGCGGCAGGCTGAGGGTATCGCCGCGGCCAAGGCGCGTGGGGTCAAGTTCGGAAGGCCGCCGGTGCCGCTGCCGGAAAACTTTTATGCGGTGCATCAAGCATGGCGTGGTAAAAAAATATCGCTCGATCAGGCGGCGGAAGCCTGCGGTATGCCGGTAGGCACGTTCTACTATAAAGCCCGGCAGTTTGAAAAAAGGAATTAAATAAACAGACAAAAAGTTGAAGAAATGTGTACCTTATTTAACATAATGATCGATAAGTACCCACAAAAATCATACTACCAAAACGTAGATAATTCAAGCTTTTTTCCCTTTCTTGTATGTACAAAATCTGTGTATGAAAAGGTACACCTAAACCAAAAAAGCTGGGGATGGTGCTATTAGACCTAAAAATTCATACAAAAACCTAACAGATAAGGAGGAAATACAATGAAAATAAAGATTTTGGTAACTTGTGCCCTCTTTATTGCATTGTCTGGATGTAGTTCTGGCCCTAGCACATCTGATATTCTTGAAGATATTCCTGAGGAGATTTCTCAGCAGTATAGTTCTGGAGCCTCAATCCCCATGTCTTTGGATGATGTCGAAATTGTTCAGTCAAAAACAGAAGATAAGCAAAAAACGATTGAATGCGCGTTTAATTTTAGCAATGAATATGCTGAATGTACTACTTATTGGACGTTATTTTATTATCAGTATGATGATGGGTCATGGCAATTAGAAAGTTGGGAAAAAACTAAAGAAGCAGAAGCGAAACCTTTACAAGGTCCTTCGGATGCAGAAATAGAGGAAGTAACCCAATATGTTAATTCATGCATTCATAATCCAACCTATACCGGTATAGATGTTGATTTGGAATCGGATACCCCGTCAGCAGTCATGCATTTTGATGTGAACAATTCGTTTAATAATATGTCCGAAAGTGGCACTCTGGATGTGATTTGGAATTTTCGTGGAGACTCTGCAACATGGGAATATTCATTCGATGATAGTAATTTAAACCGTACATGGAATATAGAGAATACAGAAGTACACTTCGGTGAATTTGGTTCGTTGGTTGATTCTTACGCATTGGGATTCACAATAAATTTTTATCCGGATGATAAGTTTTTCCGACGTCTCAATGGAACGGACAACATAAAATACGATATTGGCAGCACTTTGGGATTTCAGTGTCAGTCAGGAAAAATTTCTGATGTTATCCCAGCAACCGAATATACGGTTCTAGAAAAAGAAATGGAATCTGATGATGCAAAAGCATTATTTCAGCAGTTTAGCAGCGATCAATGCCTGGCATCGTGGTCATATCCACAGTACCTTGATCAAGATGGAATGTGGGATTGGCACGGTACTTTCTGGCATCGAATTTATATTTGCGATGATGCTATTTATTATTCATATGTTGGTTTAGATGCAGATGGAAAGCACTATTGGGGCGGTACAGTAAGACAAGTCGATCTTGATTAATGCTGTTCTGCGTATGTCTCATCATAGACAGATTCAATATCAGAAATTAATGAAACATTTGTGGATAATCGTTAACAAGTGTGGGGCTAGTCAGCGACTATACCGCAACGAAAATTTCAAACATAATTATGGGAGGAATTTTGATGGCATTTTGGGACAATCTTAGTCAAAAAGCTTCTGAAACCACTGCAAAAGCGATGCAAAAGGCAAAAGAAATGTCTGATATTGCAAAGCTTAATGCGATGATTTCTGAAGAAGAGACAAAAATTAACAATACCTACTATCAGATCGGTAAACTCTATGTAACCATGCATTCACATGACCACGAAGAAGAATTTGTTGGTATGATTGCTACGCTTGCGGAAGCAGAAGAAAAGGTTAAAAGCTATCGTCAGCAGATTCAGGATATTAAAGGTGTTGTCCGCTGCCCGCATTGCGGTGCGGAAGTTCAATCGGGCGCTGCTTTTTGTAGTTCATGTGGTACCCCTATGACTAAAGCTCAGCCGATAAATACTGATGATTTGGTGCGATGCGATAACTGTGGTGCTATGGTCAAAAAAGGAGTTCGTTTCTGCACTGCATGTGGTAAGCCAATGGTTCAGACAGCAATGCCTGAATCGGCAACTACAACTGGTACTGAAAGTGAAACAACAAGCAGAGTGTGTCCAAACTGTGGTGCAAAAATAGAAGATGATGTTGCTTTTTGTACGGAGTGTGGAGCTAAACTCTGATTGGAAGGAGAAAATATATGGCCTTTTGTGGGAAATGCGGTGCAGAACTAGATGGAGGTAAATTCTGTCCTTCTTGTGGTGCACCTGTAGAATCAGGGCAGAGTGAGACTGCTATTGCAACTACTGGCTCGGTAAGAAAATCAAATGTGTGGATAAAAGTGGCGGTGGCGGTTGTTGCAGTTATTATCTTAGTTTTTGCAATCAGTCGGTTCACTTCTTTAGTCGACGAACCTTGTGATTGGTGCGGTAACAGTCCGTCTGTTGCTTATAAGATGAGTGACAATTCATATTCCTATGTATGTAGGGATTGCAGCAAAGTGTGTGCCTTGTGCGGAGAAAAAGCAACCAAACATTATGAAAACCTGCTAGGAATGATGGTTTTTGTTTGTGACGATTGCTACGAAGGTCTACAGTGATAAAAAAATATATAGAAGGGATAATAAATGAAAAAATTCAAAAACGTTGTTGGCAGCATAGTGAGTCTTATGATCCTTGCTGTGTCATTGGTAGGTTGTGGTTCAAACTCCTCAGACTTAATAGTGGGCCAATGGATTGTGCCTGGCTCAGAGGATCGTGCAGGAACAACATCCGACTTAGTAGCGCTGGAATTTTTCAGCGATGGTACATATGACTCGAATCGCAGCAATTATTCAGGTGGTTATTCTATTGATGGTGACCGGATAAAGCTTGACGGTGTCTTAGCTGAGCCTCTGACATTTACTTTTGAACTAAACGATGATACTTTGATATTTTATTATGACGATGGTGAGGTCATGAATGAATATCAAAGAGTTGAGTAAATAATTTCATATCGATTTATCAAAAGAAAAGAGGGTCAAAAATGATCAAAACCAAATTGGGTATTTCAGTAGGAATGTTAGGCGCAGCGATTTATTTTACGGGTTTATTTGGCGGCTATGTAGTTGCAGTACTTATTGCAGGATATGTACTCCTGTTTGAAGAAAATAGCTGGCTAAAAAGGAGTGCAGTAAAGGCAGTATCCGTAATGGTTCTTTTCTCTTTTGTTACTGTGCTGATTAATCTAATCCCCGATGCAATCAGTTGTGTTGACTATATTGCATCGCTTCTTGGCGGCAGTTTTCATATTGCATTTGTTTCTAATTTGGTAAGCGCAGTGACTAGCATTATCAATATTATCGAAAAGATATTGCTCATTTCGTTGGGCATCAAGGCACTGAATCAAGGAACGATTACTGTACCTGTCGTTGACAAACTGATTATCAAATATATGGAATAATAGCGACAAAGGGCAGCGGATCAGTTCCACTGCCCTTTGTTATCATCTCAATTAATCAAGGAGGAACGCATGAGAAAGACACTAGAGAGGAATTGGCAATTCAAAAGATTCGCAGCAGTAATCTGCTTTTTTGCCATACCTGTGTTATTAAGTGCGTGTAATGAGGAATCTAATTTGACAAATGGACTAGCGGTGGACAGCGAGTCTTCAAAGTTGCAAAAATATATAGAAGAATCTTATGGTATTGCAGATAATCCCGTATTTGGAACACGTACAGCGCGCAAACAGAACGGATATGGCTCGACCTCAATAACATATGATGAAAAATTCAAAGAAGATTCAAATGGTGGAGCGGTCTTCTATAAAGCCGTTGTGCCAGATGAGAATACGGAAGGATGGGTCTGCATTTATCTATCAGATGACGAAAACAATGGCATTGCATTAAATGTAACCTATGCCTATAGCGTAGGAGGAGAGGAAAACAGTTACTATGGTGCAACATTAGCGCAACCAGCAAAGAAAAATCTCTGTTATGCGATTGTGGGTAATGATGTTCTTGCAGGTGTTCAGTTAACCGAGCAGGAAGATGTTTCGGATGCAGATAAACTGATATACAGCGAAAATATAATTGTATACGGGTTAACAGATACTGGACTAAAGGAGCAATTTACGATTAGCCGTACCGTTGAACCCGGTGAAAACGAATTAAAAAACTTTGTAATCAGAAGTGATGCTGAGCGAATTATATATGCATCGGGATATAGCAGCTATACAGCAGAGGGAGCAAAGTTTGTATCTACACAACAGGAATTTTGTGACAGAGCGAATACGCTGCTAAAAAATTGTTCTCTGGATTGTATCACTTTGGATAAGACCTCGTGGAACAACAGATGGGATGGAATCAACGTAGATGAGAGCGAAATTGGTGAAACAATGGTCAAAGTGAATTTTGTGATTTCAGAACCAACAGTAGATGAAAACGGTAGCGAAGTCAGCGATATTGTGATCACGATGAATAGCGAGGAACAGCAAGAGGAAAATGTACAACTGGAGGAAATAGAGGATCTTCCAGTTACATATAATCACAATCCTGAAACAACGCCGCAAGAACCCATTGTAATGCCGGAATACATTCCGCAAAAAATAGATGCGAGTGAATTACAGGATCTAAGATATTTCAATATTGACGGCTTTTGGCATTCGGTGGACAACAGATATGTGTATTACATTTATACACAACACCCGGACTCGGGATTTGGAACGCTGTATTTTGCTGACTTAGAGGGCCGCGCAGAAGCAAAGCATGGACAGGTTAAACAAACATCATCGTACAGTGTGATTCTGAAGGCAATGGAGGATGATGTGTTTTCGCCGGAAGTGTTTGCAGCGAACAATCAATTAGTGTCGGATGAGATCGTTCTTGAAAGAGCAGATGACAGTATTGTATCGAATCTTCTCGGCACATGGACTAATGAAGAGGTAACGTATTCATTCGATACGGATGGGAATTATCACGTGAAGACATCAGAAGAGTCCGACTGGGGTAAATATTTCGTGATAGACGAAAGCGAACTTGTTTTAGGTGAAAGAGTGGACGACCTAAAGTTGTGGCCGTATAAAATTGAGGGCGGCACGCTGACTATTAACAACACGCTTTCATTAAAACGGCAATGAATAATGAGATTGCTACAAGAAATAAATATATTAGGAGGATAAAACAATGTTTTGCTGGAAATGTGGTAAGGAAGTCTCACCTGATTCAAAGTTTTGCGAATACTGTGGCAACGCATTGAATCATAGCCAATTAGAAAATGCAACAGATATTCCCCCAAAAAAGGGGAACGGAAAAAAAGTGATCATTTCAGTGATAGCGGCTGTGTTAGTTGTTACAATCGGAGTAGGCGGATTTTTCGGAATCAAAAATTTATTGGGTAGCTCACAGGAGGATAAGTCATCGGCAAATGTGGATACACAGGGGATGTATTTAATAAGTGAGAAAACGATTACTTACTATTCCGATGAAGATTCATCTGAGGAAACTACTATCAAATATAATGTTGAATACGATGAACAGGGTAACCACCTATCTGTTAAGAATGTTACCGTCAACGATGGAGTTGAAACAAACAATTGGACAAATTCTTACACCTATGATACCAATGGTGACTTAATTGCGTCCAATTCAGATATATCGGGGACGCGAACCGAATATACGAATGACCCAAATGGATTGGAACTAAGCAGCGCTTCTTACACCAACGATGGCAAATTGGTTGATCGATTTGAAAAAAAACATGACGATGAAAACAATTTGTTAAGTAACGTTAAATATAGGGATGACGGTTCCATTCAAGCCAGATGGGACTATGAGCATGATTTGAGCGGTCATTTGATTCGTGAAAAGTGGATGTCTTATGCTGCAAATGGTTCAAAAGAACCAACATATTATATAGATGGTTACCAAGAGACATGTTACTTTTACGATGAAAATGATAATTTAGCCTCTAAAATTGTAAGAGATTACATGGTAGGACCATCAGGCAGTGTGGATGTATTGAATTCTACAAATTATGGCTTGCAAATGGGAGAATATAGCGAAAGGACGACAAATTATACGTATGATGACGCTGGAAATCTGATCGAGGAGCAGATCTTCTATGATGGGGTATTAAATAGCAAACATACGCATCAATACGAAGATAATCAACTCCGAGAAACAACCAACTACTTTACTAATGACCAGCTCTCATCGGAAATATATTATACTTATGATAATAACGGCAATTGTATAAGCGAAGAATATTATGACAGTAACGATAAGATGAGTATGAAAAGCGAATATACATATGTATATAGAGAAGTATCCGGACGGCATATGCAAAGAATTAATGATGAGCAAGAATTTC
>OLRY01002160.1_pt1 | contig 14616 bp, 8 predicted proteins | sample 1672541 | NCBI WGS metagenome assembly OLRY01 (sample SAMEA3136697, study PRJEB25190) | human gut metagenome | biome: human gut; feature: human-associated habitat; material: faeces | place: Austria | collected 2013
ACGGCAGCCCTTTTTTCTTGCGGGTATTATTTTCTGTCCTGGCCGGTCATTTTGGTGAGCAGGCCTATGAGGGTTGCGCGCTCCTCGTCGGTGAGGCCCGCGGTGATTTCCCGGCCCCACTGGCCCATGTAAGAGCGGATGATGGGCACCAGCTCCCGGCCCTTCTCGGTGAGGAACAGGTTGTTCTGGCGGCGGTCGTTCTGGTCCGTTTCCCGGTACAGATAGCCCAGGCTCTCCAGCTTTTTGGTGCGCCGGGCCACGTTGCACTTGTCGATGAACATGTGGTTGGCGATGCTGTCCTGGGTGGTGCCGGGGTGGCGCTCGATGTGGAGCAGAATCATGTACATGGCGCCGGAAAAGCCCAGCTCCCGCAGGCGTTCCGCCATGAAGCGCTTGCGGCCGCGGCTTAAAAAGGTAATGGCCCGGCCCAATTCCCGAGAAAAATGGGGCGGCAGCTGCCGTTCTTGCGCCTGTTCTGGGGTTTCCACCGGCCAAGCCTCCTTCCTCTAAAGAGATCTTTAATCATCTTATTATATCCCCCCAGCCGGAAAAAGTCAAAGCAAATCCATGTAAAACCCCTTATTTTCTCCCGGGACTCCGCCTTTTTCATAGATGCGGCACACCGGGCGCGGCGCCCTCTTCGAGGCGCCTGCCGAACCGCAGCCCGAACCGTTTCCGTGGGATAAGGCCGCGGCCCTTGTTTTTCTGACCGGAGCGGGGGCGACGCTGCTCTGGACGTTCGGATCGGTTTTCGGCGTGATCCGCATGATCCGCCGGGGACGTCGTGAACGGCTGGACGACGGAACGGTGCTGGTGCGTATCGGCCGCTCGGTGACGCCTTTCAGCTGGTATCGTTATATCGTATTGTCAGAGAATGATTTGGCCGAAAACGGCGACGCGATCGTCCTGCACGAAAAGGCCCATCTGCGTTTGCGCCATTCGGTCGATCTGCTGCTCACCGATCTCGCGGGCTGCCTCCAGTGGTTCAATCCCGCGATGTGGCTGCTTCGCCGAGAACTGCGGGCCATTCACGAATACGAAGCCGACGAGGCCGTCCTCGACAGCGGCGTCGATGCGAAACATTATCAACTATTATTAATAAGGAAAGCTGCCGGCGGGAGGTGGTACTCAGTCGCCAACAGCTTTAATCACAGTAAACTTAAAAACCGTATTACCATGATGTTACGTAAAAGATCGTCGCGGTGGGCCGTAGCCAGAGTGCTTTTCGTGCTGCCGCTTGCGGGACTCGCCCTCGGAGCCTTCGCCCGCACCGCCTATGTTTTTCCTGATGACAAAGGTAAAAAAGAAAATGTTACGATTCTCATTCGGAACGCAAAAATCGACCCTTCGGACGGAAAATCCGGCAATCCGCTGATTCTGGTGGACGGCCGCGAAGTGAAATCGATCGATTCGCTTCCCGCCGACCGGATCGCTTCGGTCTCGGTGCTCAAGGATTCCGCGTCGAAAGTTTCGTACGGCGAAAAGGGCCGGGACGGCGTGATTATCGTCACGACGAAGGAGGACGGTGCCGACTCGCAGATGCAGACGTTCACGTACGGCGGCAACAGCAGTTCGACTGCCGTCGTGGTGCGCGGAGCCGGGACGGAGGCTGATTCCCTTGCGGGGAGAGTGCGTACGATGACCTACAGGATCGACGGCAGGCGCGACTCGCTCGGCGGAGACATGGTCTGGAAAATAAACGGGCGGGACGTCGATGCCGGCGACTTGGAAGAGTTGTCCGGAAACGTCCGGTCGATCCGCATTACCAAGGACGCCGCCGTGCAGGGGGAAGACTCCGCTGCTGCGGAGGGGATGATTTGCATTATGACCGGACAGACGATGCAGGCTGCGGACGCCGGCCTGAAAGCCGCCGAAGCGGGGATGCAGGCCGCCCGTGCCGGGCTTGATGCGGCACGCCGGTATATGTCGGCCGAGGAGTGGAAGCAGGCGCAGAAACAGCTCGAAGCGGCGCAGAAGCAGCTGGACGAAGCCCGCGCGCAGGCAAAGTCGGAAATCTCCTTCTCCGAGGCGATCGCAGTCGATATGCAGGACTCCTCCGCCGATACTGCTGACGGCGGGGCGGTCGTCGCGGGTGCGGCGTCGGAAACGCCGTCTTATTGGCGCGTTACGACCGGCGAAGGCACGACGCGCGTGGATCATTCGAAAACGGAGTCGGGCAAAACGGTCTTTACGGGCCGCGTCACGCTGCACAATCCTTCGGAGATACCGGATAACTACGTGATTTTCATTAACGGCGAGCAAGCGTCCAAAGCGGACGTGCTTCGGCTCGCACCCCAGAAAATCAAGCGTATGGAGGTGTTGCGGGGCAAGGAGGCCGCCAAGGAATACGGTGCCGGCAGCGAGGGCGTAATCAAGATTACGACGCGCAGATAGCCGCAGGTAACCGCAGACAGCCGGAGGGGGACGGATTGCCGGGTTGAGACGATAAAATCCGTTGCCGTCCGGTTGTATACGACGAAAACCAACCGCCATAAGCATAAAAAGTTCGCGCCCGGAACGGTTTTGCCGTTCCGGGTTTTTTCGGCGTGCGGGCAATGCAGGCCCGAAACTTGCGGAAATCGCCCGTGACAAGTTGTCCTTGCCTGCGTAAATTCCGGTTGGCGGCAGTCTCGGCGGGCGTCGGCGCGGTGAATTTTCAGCCCGGCCGCCGTCGGTTTTGCCGGGACGACGCCTTCCCTGCGGAGAACCGTTCCGGGCGAAACCGAAAAATTTGGTTCTGCGCCCGGCTTGCGCTATCTTTGCAAGGGAAACACAAAACAGAAGCTATGAAACGCCTGCTATTTTTTCTTACAGTCGTAACGCTCGTCTCGTGCGGCCGGTCGTTCGAAAAACGTACGGCCAAATATGCCGAAGTGGGGGAGATGAGCGACAACCGCGCGGCCGTGCTCGATATCAACGAGGGCGTAGGCCGCTGGGGCTATGTCGATGGAACGGGGCGGCTGGCGATCGAATGCCGCTATGCCGACGCCCGCCGATTTGCCGACGGACTGGCCGCGGTGCAGGTCCCCGAAGGAGCTTGGGGATATATCGACACCGTGGGACGGCTCGTGATCGCTCCGCAGTTCGTGCTTGCCGAACCGTTTGAGGACGGCATGGCGTGGGTGCAGGCCGCGGGCGAGCTTTGGGGCCGCGTCGATAAGTCGGGGAAGATGGTTATTCCCTGCCTGTACTCCGAAATCGGCGAGCCGGACGAGCGGGGCTGGATGCGCGTGCTGCGCGACGGCAAGTGGGGCTATCTGCGCGAAAACGGCGAAGTGGTCGTGCCGTGCGACTACAACCTGATCGGCGAGCCTAACGCATACGGGCTGATTCCCGTGACGAGCGGCGGCAAGCACGGCTTCTTGGACGCCGACGGCCGCGAAGTGCTTCCCTGCTTCTTCACCTACATTTCCGATTTCAAGGACGGCTATGCCCGGACCAACTACGGAGGCAGCATGATGCTGCGCGACGAGCCTTACGGCGGGCAGTGGGGACTGATCGACACGCTGGGCCGCGAGACGATTCCGTGCCGGTACTACTACCTCGATACGCCGGGCGAAGGACTTGCGGCCTTTATGCTCGAACAGTTCGGCAATTTCGGCTATGTGGACGTAAACGGCAATGTGGCGATTACGCCCCGTTTCGCCGTGGCGAAGCCCTTTTCGGGCGGTGTCGCCGTGGTGAGCTACAACAATGTCAATTACGGACTTGTGGACCGCAACGGCAATGAAGTCAGCTCGTTCCGCTATAAACGCATCGGGGAGTTCCACGATGGTCTGGCGCCGTTCAATACAAACCTTTACGGCATGAATTTTCAGGGGATGGAGCCGCGCTGCGGGTATATCGACACCGAAGGGCGTGAAGTGCTTCCCGCCAAGTGGGACGATGCCGGCGAGTTCAGCGAGATGCGCGCCCCGGTGATGCGTTTCGGCGTCAATTCCGAGGATTTCTATGACGCCCGCTGGGGTTATATCGCCACGAACGGGCAGCTCGTCGTGCCTTTCAAATACCACGAGGCATATCCTTTCAGCTGCGGTCTGGCCCGCGTTTTCGTCAAGGGGCTGGGGTACGGCTATATCAACCGCAAGGGCGAAGAGGTCGTTCCCTGCAAGTATCAGGAAGCCGAAGATTTCCACGACTTTACGGCGAAAGTGAAACAGTACGACCGGGTGATGACGATCGACGACAAGGGGCAGATCGTCGAAGGACAATAGAAAAACGGAGGGCTCGAACCTCCGTTTTTTTGTTTGCTGTCCGGTCCGCCGGCTTATTTGAATCCCACGATTTCGGGCCGGGTCGGGCGGTAGCGGTATTGTTCGATGCGGGTCTGGTTCGACACGCGGACATATTCGCTCTCTACCAGTCCGCGTTTGCCGAAGGCGAGTCCCAGCCGTATCTGGACCGTGTTGAAAATCAGCCGTTCGTTCTTGATACGCACGCCGAAACCGAACGAGGTGAAGAAGTCGTTCTTGAAGATGTTGGGCGAATAGCCGATCAGTCCGAAGTCGGCGAATCCGAACAGGGCGATACGGAAGCCGAGGGGCTGATAGGGCGTGAAAAATACGGTCTCCGTGTTGAGGACCATGCGGTTGGTGCCGGTGACATGCTCCTTGAGCGCCTGCAGTCCGTTTATGCGGGTCATGCGGATTATTTCGTCGCTGCCCGTGCCGCGGTTCCAGCCCTGCGTATAGTTGAAGGCCAGAAACTGGCGTATGCGGCTGCGTTTGAACATGAACAGGTTCGAGAACCACTTCAGGTCCACGTCCACCGCACTATGGCGCCACATGCCGGTTGCGAGGTCGATATAGCTTCCCAGCGTGATACTTCCCATGACATAGCCCACCGAGCGGAATCCGCCGGTCGTATAGGTCATGCCCAGATACATTTCGTCGTTGAATTCTCCCCACGAGTATCCGCCGACCAGCTCGGCCTTGTAACCCGTCGCAAGGTACTCCCTTGTGCCGAATCCGTAGATCATGTTGGCCGAATAGAACTTCTCGCGGTAGAGACCGGCCCCGAAGAGCATGGCGTCGTAGTCGTGCAGCGCGGGGTTGTGGTTGGGGGCGACCAGCGGCCGCCGGCTGAAACGGGCGTAGCTGTAGCGTCCCGTGAAATATACGCTCGAATTGATGGAGCGGATATAGCGCGACTTGCCGCCCCATGCGTCCAGATTGCGGACCTTGATGAGCAGCGAAGTGTCGAGGTCGATCATGTAGCGCTTCGACTTGACGTCGCTGTACGTAAGGCCGATTTCATAGTCCGTCGGACGTATGAACTCCTTGCGCAGCCCCATGTTCAGCTCCGAGTTGTAGAAGTCGCGTCCGGCCGAAAAATCCGCCGTGTAGAAACTTCCCAGAACGTTGGGGATTTCGTATTCGACGATGTTGCCGCCGTATGAGAAGTCTTTGCGGCTGAAGTTGGTGTTGAACTTCAGGGTGTTGCCCCAGCCGAAAATGTTGGCGTCCGACAGTCCGACCATCGTGCGGCCCTCGCCGTGGATGGCGCCGTCGACGCTGATCGTCCAGCTGTCACGGGTGCATATGACCATATTGACGCGTGTCGAATCCAGCGAGTCGGGCAGCAGGGTGATATCGACGTCGGAGATGTAGGGCCGCGAGCGGAGCAGTTGCTTGTTGCGCACGATCAGCTGCGGGTCGATCTTGTCGCCCGGCTTGAAGAGCAGGTCGCGGCGGATGACCCGGTCGCGCGTCAGCATGTGTATCTTGTTGCCCGTGCGTTCGAGCCAGTTGCCGTCGGAGTCGAAGGGATGCCGGCGCTCGATGGTGATGTCGCCCACGGTTTTTCCCGCATAGGGTTCCAGCAGACGGCTTTCGTCCAGTACGCGGCCGCTGAATGTGGTGTCCAGTACGGGCTTTACGAAAAGCATTCTGTAGAGCATGCGCGGCACGGCGCGGCGGTTGGTCTTGGACTGGATGCTGTCATACAGCCTCTGATTGCGCTCGGAGGTGGCGGTGTTCAGGCTGTCTGGCTTGAACCCGTCGGGCGAGTTTATGTTGGGCGAAGTTATTTCGGGACCGCGCATGCCGGGACCGGCCGTTCGGGCGAAACAAACGCTCACTGCCGCGAGGACGGTTAGTACGAGTATGCAGATCCGGCGATACATGTCATCAAAGATAACGTAATTTTTCGGCAAAACGTATAAAAAAGCGCTTCCCCGAAACGGGAAAAGACGGCCGTGACGGTCGTCTTTTCCTCAATATACACTCTCTGCGGATGTTATCTCCGGGCATGGTCTGTGATTTTTCCGCCTTCCGGAATCGTACCGGGGCCGTGACGCCGCGTCGGAGTCCGTCTGCGCGCCCTTCCGGTTCTACCTGCGTCCCTCCTTGGCCTCGATACACTCGGTGGCGTGGGGCACTTTCATCAGGCGCTCCTTGGGAATGAGCTTGCCCGTGGTTTTACAGATGCCGTAAGTCTTATTCTCGATACGCACGAGCGCCATTTCCAGATTGCGTATGAACTTCATCTGGTGCGCTGCCAAGCGTCCGCTCTCCTCTTTCGAGAGAGTCGCCGCGCCCTCTTCGAGGACCTTGAACGTCGGCGAGGTATCTTCCGTGTCGTTGTCTGCCGTGTGGGTGATAGTGGCGCGCAGCAGCTCGTAGTCCGCACGCGCGTTCTCCAGCTTCTTCAGGATAAGCTGCTTGAACTCTTCGAGTTCGGCGTCGCTGTATCTCGTTCTTTCGTCTGCCATAGTCGTCTTCTCCTTAATTAGGTTTTATGTAAAATTAACTATTTTTTTCGGAAATACCAAATTTTACATCTCATTATACGATTCCGTCCGGACATACCCGCGCATCGTGCTCAGCATGAAACGCTTGCCGTTCCAAATTCACCGAAAAAGGGACTCGGAGACGTTCCGGACGGGCTAAATCCGCGTTACGGCGATCCGTACCGGCTCGTCATCGACATCCGAATCGACGATCACTCCGCCCGCAGGTTGTGCCGCGGCCTTGACCTCGACGGCCAGCGTCTGCGATGCGATGTAACCGGCGTATTTGGCGACGGCGACGGCCACAAGCTCCTTCTGCTCGATCTCGACCCGGATCTTGTCCGTCACTTCGAATCCCGAATCCTTGCGGATATTCTGGATGCGGTTTATCAACTCGCGTGCCACGCCTTCCGCGCGCAGTTCCTCCGTTACGGTGATGTCGAGCGCCACGGTCAGCTTGCCTTCCGACGCCACGAGCCAGCCCGGCATGTCCTCCGAGGTGATCTCGAAATCGGCGGGGGTTACGGCGATCTTCTCGGCGCCGAGGTCGAGGATCGTCTCCGGAGCGGCTTCGATTTCGGCGATCCGCTCCTGCGTGAACTCCGCGGTCATGGCGGCGATCTGCTTCATGTATTTGCCGTAGCGCGGTCCCAGCGTCTTGAAGTTGGGCTTGATGCGCTTGGTGATGATGCCCGCCGTGTTCTCGATCAGCTCGATCTCCTTGACATTCACCTCGTTCATGATGAGCGTCTTCACGGCGGCGATATGCTGCGCCATTGCCGGGTCGAGTACCGGGATCAGGATCTTGGTCAGCGGCTGGCGCACCTTGATCGAGACTTTGCGGCGCAGGGCCAGCACCATCGACGATACGCGCTGGGCCAGCGACATCATCTCTTCCAGATCGGCGTCGATCAGCTTTCCGTCGGCCTTCGGGAAGGTCGAGAGGTGTACCGATTCGTCCGTATGGCGGCCGCTTACGGCGTTCAGGTCGCAGAAAATGCGGTCCGAGATGAACGGTGCGAACGGCGCCGCGAGCATCGAAACGGTCTCCAGACAGGTGTAAAGCGTCTGATAGGCCGCCAGTTTGTCCTCGTTCATGCCGCCGCCCCAGAAACGCTTGCGGTTGAGGCGTACGTACCAGTTCGAGAGGTTTTCGCCCACGAACTCCTGAATGGCGCGCGCCGCAGGCGTCGGGTCGTAATCTTCGAGCGAACGCGTCACGTCCCTGACCAGCGTGTTGAGCAGCGAGATGATCCAGCGGTCGATCTCCGGACGCTTCTCCACGGGAACCTCCGGCTCCCGGCCCGTAAATCCGTCCACGTTGGCGTAGAGGGCGAAGAACGAATAGGTATTGTAGAGCGTTCCGAAGAACTTGCGGCGCACTTCGTCCACGCCGTCCCTATCGAACTTGAGGTTGTCCCACGGCTGCGAATTGGAGATCATGTACCAGCGCGTGGCGTCGGCTCCGTAGGTGGCCAGCACCTCGAACGGATCGACGCCGTTGCCCAGTCGCTTGGACATCTTGTTGCCGTTCTTGTCGAGCACAAGACCGTTCGAAATGATGTTCTTGAAAGCCACCGAGTCGAACAGCATCGAGGCGATGGCGTGCAGCGTGAAGAACCAGCCGCGCGTCTGGTCCACGCCTTCGGCGATGAAGTCGGCCGGATAGACCGTCTTGAAATGCTCGCCGCCGTTCTCGAACGGGTAGTGCAGCTGCGCATAGGGCATGGCGCCCGAATCGAACCACACGTCGATCAGGTCGCTTTCGCGCTTCATCGGCTCGCCCTTCGACGAGACCAGCACGATGCCGTCCACATAGGGGCGGTGCAGGTCGATATTTTTGGTCGAATAGTTCTCCGCCGACATGTCGCCGACCTTGAAATTTTTGTAGGGATTCCCCTTCATGAAGCCTGCGGCGACCGACTTCTCGATTTCGCCCATCAGCTCTTCGACCGAGCCGATGCACTTCAGCTCCGAGTAGTCTTCCGTAGCCCATACCGGCAGCGGGGTTCCCCAGAAGCGCGAACGCGAAAGGTTCCAGTCCACCAATCCTTCGAGCCACTTGCCGAAACGGCCCGTGCCGGTCGATTCGGGTTTCCAGCGGATCGTCTTGTTCAGTTCGATCATCCGCTCGCGCAGGGCCGTGGTACGGATGAACCACGAGTCGAGCGGGTAGTAGAGCACCGGTTTGTCCGTACGCCAGCAGTGGGGGTAGGAGTGGGTGTGCTTCTCGATCTTGAAAGCCTTGTTTTCGGCTTTCAGCATCACCGCGATGTCGATGTCGAGCGTCGTCTCGGCGTCGGGGGCGATATTGGGATCGTACGCGTTTTTGACGTAACGGCCCGCATACTCCCTGTATTTTTCGGCGTCTACGTTGTTTTTCACGAATTCCGGATCGAGGTCTTCCAACAGGAAGAATTTGCCCTGCCTGTCGACCATCGGTTGATTTTTGCCCGCCTTGTCCACCATGAACAGCGGTGCGATGCCTGCGGCGCGGCCTACGCGGTCGTCGTCGGCGCCGAACGTCGGCGCGATATGCACGATGCCCGTACCGTCCGAAGTGGTCACGTAGTCGCCGACGATCACGCGGAACGCGTCGCCCATCGGCTTTACCCACGGGATGAGCTGCTCGTAGCGGATGCCCTCCAGTTCGGGACCCTTCCAGCTTTCGCCCGTGATCTCATAGGTTCCCTCCATCTTCTTGGTGAAGTAGGCGGGCACGAGCTCTTTGGCGAGGATGACCGTCTGCGGCCGGTCGGTATAGGGGTTGCGGCACTTGACCTTGACGTATTCGATCGCGGGACCTACGGCCAGCGCCGTGTTCGAGGGCAGGGTCCACGGCGTGGTGGTCCAAGCCAAGAAATAGAGCGGCCCCTCGACGCCGGCGAAAAGCTTCTCGCTCTTCTGGTCGCGGATGACTTCGAACTGCGCCGTGCAGGTCGTGTCCTTCACGTCGCGGTAGCAGCCGGGCTGGTTCAGCTCGTGGGTCGAGAGACCCGTTCCCGCCGCCGGCGAATAGGGCTGGATGGTGTAGCCCTTGTAGAGCAGCCCCTTGTCGAAGAGCTGCTTGAGGAGCCACCACAGCGTCTCGATGTATTTGTTGTCATAGGTGATGTAGGGATCGTCCATATTGACCCAGTAGCCCATCTTGCGGGTCAGGTCCTCCCACATGCCCGTAAACTCCATGACGGCTTCGCGGCAGGTGCGGTTGTACTCCTCGATGGTGATCTTTTTGCCGATGTCCTCCTTGGTGATGCCGAGCTTCTTCTCGACGCCCAGTTCGACCGGAAGTCCGTGCGTATCCCACCCCGCCTTGCGGTGCACGAGGTAGCCCTGCTGCGTCTTGTAACGGCAGAAAACGTCCTTGATCGTACGGGCCATGACGTGGTGGATGCCCGGCGTGCCGTTGGCCGACGGGGGGCCTTCGTAAAATACGAACGCGGGGTGTCCTTCGCGCGTGGTGATGCTTTTATGGAATGTATCGCGGGCGTCCCACTCGCCGAGCACGTCGGCGGCCGTCTGCGCCAGATCGAGACCTTTATACTCTTTGAACTTCATGGTGTATGTGTTTTGTTTTCGTTCGGATCCTGCACCCGGAGCAAAGCCGGAACTGCCGGAAACGTCATTCGTTTTCCGACAACTCGCAAAGATATAAAAAAGATTTGAAAATCTGCAAAATTCCGCCGATTAGGCCGCCGCCGCAAAAACGGCGTGGGCTTATTCCGCGATCGGCATTTCGACCCGGAAGCAGGAACCTTCGCCGACGGCGGAATCGACGCCGATTTGTGCGCCCATCTGCTCCGCGATGCTCTTGCAGATCGAAAGTCCGAGTCCGGTGCCCTGCGTGAAGGTGTCCACCTTGTAAAACCGTTCGAAGATTTTGTCCAGCTCTTCGGCCGGAATGCCGATGCCCGTGTCGCGGACATAGAGACTCAGCCGGTCCCGTTTGCGTTCGAATCCCACCGTGACGAATCCTCTTGGTGTGAATTTCAGTGCGTTGCGGATGAAGTTGGCCAATATCTGCATCAGCCCCTGCCTGTATTGGCAGACGGTGCAGGAGGGCAGTTCCTTTTCAACGTCCAGCACGACTTCCTCCGGAGTCTGCAGGCGGAACGTTTCGACGGCTTCGCGGCAGAGCGTCCGCAGGTCGAACCGGCTTTTGACCGGATCGCTGCGTCCCGATTCGATGCGCGAGAGGTCCAGTACGTCGGATATGATCTGCAGCAGCAGTCCGTTGTTCAGCGACACGATGTCGTTGTACTCTTTGCGCACTTCGGGGTCCTCCTCGGTGGTCAGCAGCCGCGAGAAACCTACGATGGCGTTGAGCGGCGTGCGGATTTCGTGGCTCATGTTGGCGAGGAACGCCGTCTTGAGCTTGTTGGACTCCTCGGCCCGCTCCTTGGCGGCGATCAGCTCCTGCTCGGTCTGTTTGAGCGCCGTGATGTCGTAATTGATTCCCAGCATGTCGATCACCTGCTCCTGCGGCCGGTAGTCGCGGCAGATGAGGTGGCTCTTGATCCATGTCGTCCGGCCGTCGTCGTGCAGGACGCGGCAGGAGACCGATGCCGACTGTATCTCCCCGGACTCGAACTGCGCCAGCCGGTGCAGCAGTTCCGTGCGGTCGTCGGGGTGGACGCGGCGGTATTTGCCGATGACGTCGCCGATGTCGGCCGTATCGGGTTCGCCGTAGTTGCGCAGCCAGACGCTCTGCGCATAACCCTTTTTGTTGCAGAGGTTGTAGTTGGTGTATCCCACCTGCGCGTATTCGGAGATGAGACGGAACAGTGCTTCGAATTCCGTGAGCCGGTCCTGCGTCTGGCGAAGTTCCGTGTTGTCGATGTTGATGAGCAGGTAGTGGGTGATTTCGCCCGTGTCGTTGTAGAGACACCGGATGCGGGCCGTCCAGTCGATGTAGCCGCTCCGGCTGGTGTCGTAATAGCTTCGGGCTTTCGAAAAATCGTAGCGTGTGGTGAAGTCCGTACCCCGGCCTTCGCGGATGCAGTCCTTGATCTCGGCCGAGAAGTTGGGGTTGTCGAAAATGCTGAGTCCCCGGATACCGGCCGGATCGGTTACGCCGAACATTTCCAGATCGCGGGCGTTGATGTCCACCAGATGCCCGGTGCGGTCGTATATCTCGATGCCGATCGGGGCGTTCTGAATGACGTTGCGCAGCAGTTTCTCCTTTTCGTCGAGCGCCTGATGCGCCGTGACGACGTCCGTGATGTCGAGGATCAGGATGACGATTTCCGTCGCGTCGTTGGGGGTGTTGTAGAGGAAACTGCGGCAGTAGCGGCCGGTCTTGGCGGCATGCCACTGGTCCATCTTGTAATCTCCCAGCCCGATGGCCGCCAGCTCGTCGATATGCTGGTCTACGGGGAGGTCTATTTCGCGGGCCGTCTTGTCGAGGTAGTCGGCGGCGTCTACGCCCAGAATCTGCTGCGCCGTCTGGTTGACCGAGAGGAAGAGGTAGTCGGTCGCCCGGCCGTTGTCGTCGTAGAGCAGCCGGATGCGGAAGTAGCCGATCGGCAGATGGTCGAGCAGCTCGTCCATGTGCTTGTTCTCCCTCAGCGTCGCGTAATAGTTGCTTTCGAGCGTGAGGATGTCCGCCTCTTTCCGGTCGGCGACCGGAACGCGCTGGAGGTAGCCGAAGAGTTTGATGCCCTGCTGCGAGTCTGATTGTTTGCGGACGAGCTGGGCGTGAATCCATACTTCGCCCTCCGGCAGTACGAGGGGAAACGTTTCGTCGAAATGGTTTCCGACCTTGAGCGACAGGAATTCGTTGTGTATCCGTTTCCGGTAATCCTCGCGCGTCAGCGGCATCAGTTCCCCGACCGCGGCCCGGTTGCTGCCGAGTCCCAGCAGGTTGACGACATAGTCGGAGAAGAGCAGTTCGCCCGTGCGGAAATCCGCCTTCCACCACCCCATGCGGGCGGCGTCGAGCAGCTGCATCAACGATTGGAGATCGGGATTGCCGGAGGTAAACATAACGGAGTCGCGGTTAAGTATGTGAAAGCGTACGGGTGACGCGGGCCGGATTGCCGACGGCAACCGAATTCGCCGGAATGTCGCGCGTAATTACCGAACCCGCTCCAATTATCGCGCCGTCTCCGATCCGGACGCCCGGACAGACGATGACGCCGCCGCCCAGCCAGCAGTTGTCGCCGATGGTGATCGGTTTGCCGGCTTCGCGGCCAGTCGCACGCTGGGCGGGGTCCAGCGGGTGGTGCGGGGTGAGCAGTTGCACTTTGGGGCCGATCAGCGTATTGCGTCCGATACGGATCGGGGCCAGATCGAGGAAGACGCAGTCGAAATTGACGAAAGAGCCTTCGCCGATGGAGATGTTGTAGCCGTAGTCGCAGTAAAAGGGTGCGCGGATGAATCCTTCCGCGTCGGGACAGAGCTTGCGCAGAGCGGTGCGGTACGCTGCGTCGTGGGCCGGACATTCGGCGTTGAGACGGTGCATCAGCAGCGTGGCGCGGTCGCGGTCGGCCGTCAGCTCCTCGTCGTGCGGGTCGAACCATTCGCCCGCCAGCATCTTCTCTTTCTCGCTTTTCATACGAGCGGGATATTCGTTTTATTCGAACGACTGCAGTTCGATCAGTTTGGCGTAGATTCCTCCGCGGGCCATCAGTTCGGCGTGCGTGCCCTGCTCGGCGATGCGTCCGTGATCGACGACGATGATCTTGTCGGCGTTGTGGATCGTGCTCAGCCGGTGTGCGATGACTACCGAAGTGCGGCCCTCCAGCAATTTGTTGAGGGCGTCCTGCACGAGTTTTTCGCTCTCGGTGTCGAGGGCCGAAGTCGCTTCGTCGAGAATCAGGATGTCGGGGTTTTTCAATACGGCGCGGGCGATGGAGAGACGCTGCCGCTGGCCGCCCGAAAGTTTCACGCCGCGGTCGCCGATATTGGTCCGGTAGCCTTCGGGCGCTTCGGTGATGAAGCAGTCGGCATTGGCGATTCGGGCCGCCTCGACAATCTCCTCGTGCGAAGCTCCGGCCTTGCCCATGGCGATGTTGCCCTCGATGGTGTCGTTGAAAAGCACGGTGTCCTGCGATACGACGCTCATGTGGGCGCGCACGCTCTCCTGCGTGTAGTCGCGGATCGAAACGCCGTCGATGAGGATGTCGCCCGCCGTAACGTCGTAGAAACGCGGGACAAGCTCGCTGAGCGTCGATTTGCCGCCGCCCGACGGTCCCACGAGCGCCACGGTCTCCCCGCGTTTGATGTCGAACGAAATGCCGTCGATCACCTCGCGGCTGCCGTCGTAGGAGAAGTGTATGTCGCGGAATTCGATCTTGTCTTTCAGGCCGTTCAGCTCCAGCGCGCCGGGCTTGTCCTGAATTTCGCTCTGGGCGTCGATGATCGAGAAGATGCGTTCTCCGGCCGCGATGCCCTGATTGATGTTGGCGAACTGGTCGATGAAGGTGCGCACGGGGCGCGTGATCTGCGAGAACATGGCGACGAAGGCGATGAAGCCTTCGGGGCTGAGCGACCCCTTGAATACGAGCGAACCGCCGAATACGAGGATGACGCCTACGGCCGCGATGCCGAGGAATTCGCTCATCGGCGAAGCCAGCTGCTGGCGGCGCGCCATCGAGAGGGTCAGCCGGGCCAGATCGGCGTTCAGGTCGTAGAACTTCTGCTTGATATAATCCACGGCGTTGTAGCTCTTGATGACCTTGATGCCCGAAAGGGACTCGTCGAGCGTCGATACCAGCTCGCCCATGCGCTGCTGGCTCGTGCGGGCCGGGTGGCGCAGGCGTTTGACGATGCTGCCGATGATGAGGGCCACCACGGGCAGAAACAGCACCGAGAAGAGGGCCAGCTCCCACGATATGGCGACCATCATCACCGTATAGCCGATGATGAGGAACGGTTCGCGGAAA
>OLRY01002163.1_pt1 | contig 14594 bp, 10 predicted proteins | sample 1672541 | NCBI WGS metagenome assembly OLRY01 (sample SAMEA3136697, study PRJEB25190) | human gut metagenome | biome: human gut; feature: human-associated habitat; material: faeces | place: Austria | collected 2013
ATCATCTTGTAGATGGCATCGCGCATGTTCTCTCCATCAAGAACCTGACGGCGCTCCTTGTAGATGATCTCACGCTGCTCATTATTTACCTGGTCGTAATCAAGAAGATTCTTACGGATACCAAAGTTGTTGAACTCAATCTTCTCCTGTGCCTTCTCAATAGCATTGGAAAGCATCTTGTGCTCGATCTGCTCGTTCTCTGCAACTCCAAGGGAAGTAAATACCTTCATCAGACGCTCGGAACCGAACAGACGCATCAGGTCATCCTCAAGGGAAATGTAAAAACGGGATTCTCCCGGATCTCCCTGACGTCCGGAACGTCCACGGAGCTGGTTATCAATACGTCTGGACTCATGACGCTCTGTACCGATGATCTTCAGACCGCCGGCTTCTCTTGCCACATCGTCAAGCTTGATATCAGTACCACGTCCTGCCATGTTGGTTGCAATGGTAACAGCATCTGCCTGTCCGGCCTGTGCTACGATCTCAGCCTCCAGTTCATGGAACTTGGCATTCAGTACGTTGTGCGGAATTCCCTCTCTCTTCAGCATTCTGCTGAGAAGCTCGGAAGTCTCGATGGTGATCGTACCAACCAGTACCGGCTGATGTTTCGCATGAGCTTCTTTAACTGCTTCTACAACGGCGTTGAATTTCTCTTTCTTTGTCATGTAAACAGCATCGTCAAGATCTTTACGCTGTACTACACGGTTGGTCGGGATCTCTACAACATCCATGCCGTAGATATCACGGAACTCTTTTTCCTCGGTAAGCGCTGTACCTGTCATACCGCCTTTTTTGTCATATTTGTTGAAGAAGTTCTGGAAAGTGATGGTTGCAAGAGTTTTGCTCTCTCTTTTAACCTTAACATGCTCTTTCGCCTCAATTGCCTGATGAAGACCATCGGAATAACGGCGGCCTGGCATGATACGTCCGGTAAACTCATCAACAATAAGGATCTCGTCATCTTTTACAACGTAATCCTGATCTTTGTGCATCAGGTTGTGTGCACGAAGTGCAAGGATGATGTTGTGCTGGATCTCCAGGTTCTCCGGATCTGCCAGGTTCTCGATATTAAAGAATTTCTCAACCTTCTTGATACCCTGCTCAGTAAGGTTGACGATCTTATCTTTTTCATTTACAACGAAGTCACCTGTCTCGATAACTTCTTCACCCATGATAGCTGCCATCTTGGTCATCTCATGGCTGGCTTCACCACGCTCCAGCTGCTGTGCAAGGATATCGCACACTTCGTAAAGCTTGGTGGACTTACCGCTCTGTCCGGAAATGATAAGCGGAGTACGCGCCTCATCGATCAGGACGGAGTCGATCTCATCGATGATACAGTAGTGAAGGTCTCTCTGAACAAGCTGTTCTTTATAGATAACCATGTTGTCACGAAGATAATCAAATCCAAGTTCGTTGTTTGTTACGTATGTGATGTCACATCCGTATGCTGCACGACGCTCTTCCGGTTTCATGTCGTTAAGTACAACGCCTACTGTCAGGCCAAGGAATTCATGAACTTTGCCCATCCACTCAGCATCTCGTTTAGCCAGGTAATCGTTGACTGTTACGATGTGAACGCCTTTTCCTTCAAGGGCATTCAGATATGCAGGAAGTGTGGATACAAGAGTTTTACCTTCACCTGTTTTCATCTCGGCAATACGACCCTGATGAAGGATAATACCACCGATGATCTGTACACGGTAGTGCTCCATTCCAAGTACACGTTTTGCTGCCTCACGTACAGTAGCAAATGCCTCTGGAAGAAGGTCATCCAGTGTTGCTCCTTCTGCAAGGCGTTTCTTATATTCTCTTGTCTTATCTCGTAACTGCTCGTCTGTAAGCTGCTGCATCTGAGACTGATAACTCTCAGTTTTCTCAACCAGCGGCATGATACGCTTTACTTCTCGCTGACTGCGGGTTCCAAATACTTTTGAAAAAACATTCATGTTTCTGCTCCAATCGTCTTAATTCATACGGATATTATATCCTAATCCGCTGTATATTCATAAACGCAACCACAACTTCCGGATATGATTTACGTTCAAAATCAGGCTTTTAAGCCTCTTATCTATCCGATTCAGGATCATTACAGGTCTCTGTTGAAATCCAGATCACATATGGTATATATTCTACCACTTTCCTGTAACAAAAACAATGAACAATTATTTAACAAATCATGTCCTATATATCCTTCCTGACTTTTGCTTTTTTTACACTGCCCCAAAAGAAAACAGCTATGCAGCAATAACAGTACTTATAATATGCTGTTACCGTATGCATAGCCGTTTTCTTTTTCGTTTACTTCGTAATCTTCACAGTCTTGATTCCACTCCAGGAAGAGTATAATTTCTTCTTTCCAACAGTTTTGTATGCGCGGACTCTTACATAATATGTTTTTTGGCTGGTGAGTCCGGCTGCTGTGTATTTTATTGTGGAAGCATTTGTGATCGATTTTGTTTTAACTCCGCTTTTAAATGTTTTATTGGTAGAATACTGAACTTCATATCCTGTTGCAGATCCGTTCTTTTTCCACTGGATATCCGCTTTTTTTGTTTTAATGTTGGTACATTTTGTGATGGATGTTCCAGATGGATTTACAGTTAATGTTACTGTCTTTTGAGCCGCTTTGTAGTTCTTGGTAGCTGCTGCGGTGATCGTGATAGCAGATTCGCCTGTGTAGTTTGCAGCAATCGTTACTTTTCCGCTTGAATTAACAGTAACATTTTTATTGTTTGATTTATAGCTGAGTTTCGCCCCGCCTTTTGCTGCTGCTCCAAGTGAAAATGTCTGTACCTTGGTACTCTGCGTTTTTTTCACATTGGAAGCTGTAATGCTGTTGTTTGCCTGAAGGATCTTAAAAGTCTTTGTAAGAGTTCCCCTGAAATATGGTTCCAGACCTGTTACTGTTACTGTTGCTGTACCTGCATTTGTGTTATTTTTCCATGTAACTTTGTAATCAATGTCTTCCATCAGCAAATAATCTGATTCTCCTGGATATGATTTATCGCGTACATATACTTTCATCTTCTGTGGCTTTCCAGTGTATGTCACAGTTGTATATTTAAGACTCAGATCGCCATATTTTTTCAGATCAGCACCATATATTTTTTTTGTAGTTGGGTCCCATGCAGACCAAGTGATCCATATACCGCCATAATCTTTCAGCTTAGCCGCTGTCCATGTAGGATCATTGATCGGATAGTAAGCTGTCAGTGCCTGATTTTTAAACATGTTCGCACCCATCTGTGGGGCACTTCCCTCAAAATAAACATACAATAACGATAAGTCTTCAAAAGCATTGCTCTCAATCTTCTTTATTGTTTTTTTGATGTTTAATGTTGATTTCTTATAATTCTTATATGTATTCTTTGTAATAACAGTCGAATTACTCGACGGTTTCGGTGTTGCTGTTGGTTTCGGTTTCGGCGTCGCTGTTGGTTTCGGTTTCGGCTTTGCCGTTGGCTTCGGTTTCGGCTTTGCCGTTGGCTTTGGTTTCGGCTTTGCCGTTGGCTCTACTCCAAGCGTGATTTTCATCGGTGATTCCGCTGTACTGATATTCGGACTATCATGAAGTGCAATCCAAAACGCTCCATTAGAATAAGCAAATCCATACACATACTGATTTGTATATCTTACATCTGCAATTTTTGTATTTCCGGAACCATCCAGATTGATCCGGTAAAGTGCATCCGGACCACTGTAATAGAACTGACCATTATAAAGGATCGTCTTCGAAGAATTTCCCCAGTAATAATTTGGCATACCCACATATGGCCATTTCATATCCACCGTCGCAAGTACTGTAGCTGAAGAGTCATAAATACTCTGACATTTGATCTGTCCTACTGTTGTACTGCTGATCTCCATATAATACATTTTTTCTTTATAATACCAGATTCCGGTATCTATATTTCTCCAGAAATAAGTATTATACACCTCAGATACAGCCGCCGGTGCAGTCTCTGTTCCATTGTCCCAGACTTCCCAGCTATAGTGCTTCAATCCCATGATTCCCGCATCACTCAACAGAAAATATTGATGTTTAACTTGTCCCAGCTGATCCCATACCGGATCATCCCAGGTCACATCTACGTGATACCACCGGCCAAAGATCTTCACCAGATTCCATCCATGATTCATAGCTGAACTGGCAACATATTTACTCTCAATTCCAACCTTATTCAGAAGATACTGATACGCAAGTGCATATCCCTGGCATACGGCTTTACCTTCTACCAGAGTTCCCTCGATCGTAAATACAGAATTCGGAAGATTGCCATTCAAATATCCCTGATAATCATACTCTGTATTTAACGCAATATAATCATGAAGCACAAGAGCTTTTTCCAGATCGCTCATCTCCGGCTTCACAACTGCCAGTGCTTTCTTGGTAGCCTCTTCCAGTGAGGAAGAACCAAAAACTGTACTTCTGCTCTTGCCCATAAAAGGCTTCACATCTTCATAAAGTGTAACCGCAATGCCGTTTTCTACATCGCAGGACTCAAAAGAAAGCCAATAATATTCTGGGTGTCGGTTAATAAACAGCATGACTACATCTGATATCTGATCTGCCGGAATAGAAAGTGATGCAATATCCAGCACAGATCCACCTTTTTCCACAAGATTTACCAGAGCATTTTCCCATTTTTCTGTAAGTACTACAGAAGTCTTTTTCGGGCAGATCGCACCTTCCTGGATAATTCCCTCATGTGATAATGTAAAGTTTCCATTTTTCGGTACTTCCCCGTCGGAAAAATCATCTGCAGAATCGGCAAAATCATCCGAACTGCTGCCTGCATATGCCTGTTCAATATCCTCGATACTTAATTCATCTGATTCATCTTCATAATCAAGAATCTCTGCATCATCTGAAACATCCAAAGAGGCTTCTTCCTGACCAGAACTTTCCTCTGGAGCTTCTGAAACATCTTCTCCAAGTGTTTCCACCGCCGAACCATCACTGAATTCCGCAGCCATGCCAGTTACCGGTATCGCTGTCACGCATAGCACAGCACTGAGAAGTAATGCTGAAAGCTTCTTTTTCATTGGTATTTCCTCCCTTTTTTCTGATGATTTTATTATAAAATATCAGGCCGCCTGCTGTAAAGCAGACTTTTATACTCAAGTAAAAAAATCCTGACTGCACCCTCTCTCACCTGATCAAAAAAACTCCGGGGATCTACAAAGTTTCCACGCAGATTCCCGGAGTTATCTTTTCAATATTCAGTTGTTATGCAACAATCAGAACTCAGGCTCGATCAGTCCGTAAGTATTACCTTTACGTTTATAAACCACGTTAACCTGCTCTGTCTCAGCATTGAAAAATACGAAGAAGTTATGTCCAAGAAGCTCCATCTGTACGCATGCATCTTCCGGATACATTGGTTTGATTCCGAATTTCTTGGTACGGATGATCTTAACTTCTTCATCCTCTTCATAATCCTTATCAAGATATGCTTTCTGGAAGTTTGTGGATTCCTGCTGTTTGTCAACAATCTTGTTCTTGTATTTACGAAGCTGACGCTCAATTACCTCTTCAACCAGATCAATGGATACATACATATCATTACTTACCTGCTCGGAGCGAATGATATTACCTTTCACAGGGATTGTTACCTCGATCTTCTGACGGTCTTTTTCAACACTTAAGGTCACTGAAATTTCAGTTTCAGGAGTGAAATACCTTTCAAGTTTACCAAGCTTGTCCTCAACAGCTGTTTTAAGTCCTTCTGTTACTGCTATATTCTTTCCACTAATAATAAATTTCATGACTTCCATCCCCTTTGCTGTTTTATGTGGCTATTATAACACATTAAGTTGAATTTTAACATCACTTTTCAAAAATTTCACAAATTTTTTCTAAATTTATTCGATATATTCCTGCAAAAGGTTTTTTTTGTCGCGAATGCGCAACTATTCCCTCTATTTCATCGCTGCCAGAGTCTCAAATGGAATGCTTCCGCCAAAAATATCCAGTGCACTGCCAACCGTCACATCCAGCCTTCCCTGCCCTGCCTCGCGCAGCACCTCAATGTCCTCCATGGAACCAACTCCGCCTGCATAGGTAACCGGATGTGCTGTGTACCCTCCCAGAATCGTGGCGAGCTCTTTTTCCACACCATGGGACTTTCCTTCCACATCCACTGCATGAACAAGAAATTCATCACAGTAGCTTCCAAGTTTATTCATAAGCTCAGGAGTTACGATCTCTTCTGTAAAGTTCTGCCATCTGTCTGTGACAATGTAATAGCTGCCATCTTTTTTGCGGCAGCTTAAATCCAGCACAAGATGTTCTTTCCCAACTGTGTCACGGATTTTTTCCAGATTGTCCCAGGAAATCACGCCATTCTTAAAAACATAAGAGGTAACGATCACGTGACTGGCACCTGCTTCCAGATATTCCGGTGCATTTTCCGGATTGATGCCGCCTCCGATCTGGAGTCCGCCAGGGTATTTTCCCAGTGCAAGAAGCGCCTGCTTACGCGTTGCTTCATAATAAGGAGAATCTTTTCCGTTGAGTAGGATCACGTGACCGCCCTTTAAGCCGGATTTCCTGTAAAGCTCCGCATAAAAAGCCGCATCCTGCTCAGAAACAAAATTCTCTGCTGCCTGATCTCCCTGATCCTTCAGGCTCCCGCCTACAATCTGCTTCACCTGTCCATTATGTATATCAATGCATGGTCTGAATTTCATAGTCATTTATCCTCCGTTTTCTTTCCATACATTGATAATAGCATTCGCGGCATTTTTGTGCAACGCCGGGATTTTTCTGCCGGATATCCTATCGTCCTTCTACAGCATTTCCCACTGCGTTTCCGATATCATCCACCGCATTTCCGACACCATCCCCGAGATCCTTCACACTGTCTCCCAGCTCACCGGATACTGTCCCGTCATTGCCGTTTCCGTTGGCATCACCTGTACCCGGAGTCACTGTCGCGGCATTTCCACCTGGTGTTACCGTGGCATTTCCTCCGGCCATCTCATTGTTGTCTGTTCCGGAATCCTCCACAATATCTCCGTTATCCATCACACCGTCGTTGTCTGCTTCATTCTCTGTGATCTCATCCTGAGCCGCAGCATCATTCTTGCTATCTGCTGCATTATTTTCCTTCTCATCCACCGTCTCATCGGCATTGTTTACATCTGTACCGCAGGCTGTAAATGTACATAAGGACAGCGTCAACAGGGTTCCGAAAAATATCGCTTTCCATTTTTTCATGTGATCTTCTCCTTTTTTAAAAAATTCTGTACTCATAATATGGCCTTTTTTCCGGTGTTCTATCCCGGAAAAAGCTGGAAAAAATCACTTATGAAAAAACAGCAAAATTTTTTTACAGGCTCTCCTTCATCCACACAAGCATCTCCCCTGCCTTGCGGTTGCCCCAGTAGCAATATGGCACCAGCGTCAGCTTCACATCTTCAAGGCTGACCGGCTTTTCCTGATACAGAACATGCTCATTCCATCCCTCACCGGAAATTTTTCTTCCGGAAATATGAACCACGCTGCAGCCTCCCAGAAGCTGGTCATCATAAATCTCCTCCGGTGTCTGTGCTGTATCGATCAGGAGTGCAGAAAGGTCATCTCCATTGTCAGCTTCCTCAAGGCAATACACAAGAGGACCTTTTACTACAGCAGTTTTTGCTGCGTCCGCTCTTACCTGCGGATTTGCATGTACAAATACTGCCGGTGCCTCAAAGCTGATCTCAAAAATCTCATGAGAAAATTTTCCGGCAATCTTCGCATAACCTTTTTCCGTTTTTATCTCAACCTTCTGGCCGTTATGTAAAATACAAAAATTTTTCGCATAGGATGGCACACGAAATGCGATCATACCCTCGGATTCACTCTCTCCATCCACTGTGAACCGCAGATTATTTTCCCATGGGAAATTACCTTCCAGAGTGATCTTAAATGGATTTCCGCCGATCTGAACCTCTGTCTCATTTGCAATATATAAGTTTACATAAATCTGATCTTTTTCCTGGAAATAAACATATTGTCCAAGTGATGCCAGGGTTCTTGTAATGTTCGGAGGACAGCAGGCAACCCCAAACCATTTCTGTCTTACAGGCTTCACATGCTCCATGGAAGTCCTCGGAATACAGTTTGCAGGCCATACCTCCAGTGGATTTACGTAGAAAAAGCTTTTTCCATCCATGGCGATTCCGGAAAGAACCGTATTGTACAAAGCCCTCTCCACTGCATCCATATAAGAAGCATCTTTTTCCATATCTGCCATTCTCTTTCCGAACATGGCAAGTGCGATCGATGCACAGGTTTCTGAATAGTTGCTGGCATTGGGCAGATCATAATCCGTTGTAAAACGCTCCAGGATTCCGGATGAACCGACACTTCCTGTAATATACATTCTTTTGTGCACCATATTGTCCCACAGGTTCTCACATGCCGCTTTCAGTCTGTCATCCTCATATTCGCAGGCCAGATCTGCCATTGCAGAATACATATAATTGGCACGAACCGCATGACCTTCTGCTGTTTTCTGCTTTCTTACAGGCTGATGTGACTGGGAATACGCCGGGTTATAATCATGAAAATCCGGGAAGATCCGCTTAAATGCAGGTTTCTTTTCTTCATTCAGAAAATAGTTTTCACCCTCGCCGCGGGCATCAATGAAATATTTCGCAAGCTCCAGATATTTACGTGTTCCCGTTACGCGATAAAGCTTCACAAGTGCAAGCTCGATTTCCTGATGCCCCGGATAACCGTGAATCTTGCCCTCCTCTGCTCCGAAGGTGTCACAGATCAGATCAGCAAATCTGGAGACGATATCCAGAAATTTCTTCTTTCCGGTTGCTTCGTAGTATGCCACTGCAGCCTCGATCATATGCCCGGCTGTATAAAGCTCATGACCTTCCATAAGATTCGTCCAGCGAAGTCCCGGTTCCTTGATCGTAAAATAAGTGTTCAGGTATCCGTCCGGCTGCTGTGCCCGTCCGATCAGGTCGATTGTCTCGTCTGCAAGTGCTTCCAGCTTCTCATCCCGCTCCCAGCTCAACGCAAAACCAACCGCTTCCAGCCATTTGGCAACATCCGTATCCTGAAAAACGGCTCCCTGGAATTCGCCTTCGCTTTCTCCTGCTGCAATTTTGAAGTTCTCAATACAGTGACTGGTTTCCACGTCCTCCAGACGGTCATTTAAAATGTCCCACTGGTATGGAATGATCACATCCTTTACCAGATGTACGTATTTGTTCCAGAAACTGTCTGTGATGTGGATGTTTTTCAGATCAATACTTGAATTTGCTGCTTTTCCCATATTTTTTTCCTCCTGCATAAACAAATAACTGTTTCGCAGTTTAACTAAATCAGGTAAACACCCTCTTCTTATTATTATTTTTTTTCTGCTTCGCAGATAGCTTACTTTCTTTAGTTAAACGTTTAATTTAAAGGGTAAATATTTACGGAAAAACAATCTCTGCTTTTCCGTAATGTCTTATTTATTTCGTTATCTTTCTTATACCACGTTTAAATTTCACCGTCAATATCTCATTAATAAAACGTTTAACTTTATAAATTTCTTACAAATTCAGCTATCTTTTTTTGTACAAAACTTACTCCCCATCACCGAATCCGAATATCCTTCACTGAGTCACGCACTGTCAGACTGCAGCTCCTGGCTATCTCAAGAAGCTCTTCCGGCTCCTCCCCGCAGTCACTGCCTTCGATCTTCCGGATCGCATGTTCACAGGCTGTATATCCAATCTCAAAAAGTGGCAGTGCTGTGGTCGTAAGTGGCGGTTTATAATATGTAGAAAGCTCCCGGTCATCAAAACCGGCAACGGAGATATCCTTTCCCGGGATCAGGCCCAGTTCGCCCAGTCTGTCATAAACACCTCCTGCCATAATATCACTCATGCAGAAGATTGCCGTAACCTTCTGTTCCAGAAGAGAATCCGTCCCACGGTATCCACTCCCACGCCTCCAGTCACCTTCAACCACGCATTTTTTTTCAAAAAGGATTCCCTGCTCTGTAAATATGTCCTGCACTCCCAGCAGACGTTCTCTGGTATGAATACTCCTGAACGGTCCGCTGACAGTTCCAATTCTTCTGTGCCCCATGGAAAACAGATACCGGATCACCTCTGCCGCACCTTTCCGGTCATCTACCACGATCGATGGATATTTCGGAGATCTTGTATAGCCATAAGCCATAACTGCCGGAACGTTCAGTTCTTCCGGAAGGCACTTAAGCACTCTCTCATGTGTGGTCACATAGACAATACCATCCACCTGCTTCGCAATAAGCTCCTTTATTTCTTTCTGGATCATCGGAAAAAACTTCTCGTTTTCATAATAGCTTTCACCGAATTTCCGATAAAGCCGGAGATTCGTCAGCAGAATATGATAGCCCTTTTCCTCGCAGCATTTCGTGATTCCGTCTACAATATTCGGTGCACAGAATGCCGTGATGTCCTCCACAACAACACCGATCGTTTTTGATCGCCTTGTTTTAAGGTTTTTCGCAATATAATTGGGTGTGTAGTTCAGCTCTTCTATTGTCTTAAGTACTTTTTCCCTGGTTTCTCTGCCCACATTAGGCTTTCCGTTTATAATATTGGACACTGTGGCAATAGAAACATTACAATGTTTCGCTATTTCTTTAATGGTGACCATTTTTCACCTCTTTTTCAAAAAACCGGGCTCCGCTTCTGCGAACCCCGGTCCTATGTAATGACGTGTTCCCCACGTCCATATATTATCAGCTGGATTAGCCGATCACGTCACTCATATCATAACGTCCTGCCGGCTTGCCTGCAAGGAATTTCGCTGCCTCTACAGCACCTTTTCCGAAAATTGCCTTGGAGTATGCTGTATGCTTAAACTCAATGACCTCGTCCTGTCCTGCAAAGATCACCTCATGCTCACCTACGATCGTACCGCCGCGGACTGCAGAGATTCCGATCTCCTTATCATCACGTTTTTCACGTTTCTGGCTGCGGTCATATACATAGTGATACTTGTTATCCATCGCCTCGTTCAGACTGTCAGCCAGCGCAAGAGCTGTACCGCTCGGTGCGTCAACCTTCAGGCGGTGATGCTTCTCAACGATCTCCATATCAAATCCTGCTGCTGCAAGAACCCTGGCAGCATCCTGGACCAGTTTCAGAAGTGTGTTGATACCAAGAGACATATTCGCAGATTTCAGCACTGCAACCTTCCTGGATGTTTCCTCCACCTTTGCAAGCTGCTCCTCGCTTAAGCCTGTGCTACAGAGAACAACCGGGATCTGACGTGCTGCGCTGTACTCAAGAAGCTTGTCTGTTGCTTTTGCAGAAGAGAAGTCGATGATGGCATCTGCTTCTGTCTGACATGCATCAATATCGGTAAATACCGGATAGCTGTTTTTTCCCTGGTCTGCAATGTCGATACCTGCCACGATCTCCGCATCCGGATCTTTCTCCACGATGTCGCTGATCACCTGGCCCATATGTCCGTTGCAGCCGTGCATGATGATTTTTACCATAGTATGTTTCTCCTTTACCTTCCGCTTACGGTCAGATTATTCAGCAAGCTTAAGACCGAATTTCTCGATTTCTTTTGCAAGAGCTGCCTTTGTGTTGTCTTCCATATCACAAAGTGGCATACGAAGTGGTCCTACATTCATTCCCATAAGATTCATGGCCGTCTTAACCGGGATCGGGTTAACCTCACTGAACAGGGCATTGATCAGCGGAATAGCCTTCAGCTGATCCTCAGCTGCACCCTTTGTATCACCGTCGAAATATTTCATAACCATATCATGTGTATACTTCGGTGCAACGTTGGACAGTACGGAGATTACTCCAAGTCCGCCCAGAGAAAGGATCGGAAGGATCTGGTCATCATTTCCGGAGTAAAGCTCAAGCTGTCCGTCAGCCAGAGACATCATCTTGGCAATCTGTGAAAGATCTCCTGTAGCTTCCTTGATTCCGACAATATTCTTCACATTCTTGGCAAGATAAGCTGCTGTAGCCGGCTGGATATTGCAGCCTGTACGGCTCGGTACATTGTACATGATAAGCGGAGTTTCCGGAACTGCATTGGCAATTGCTGTATAATGAGCGATAAGACCCTTCTGTGTAGCCTTGTTATAGTAAGGTGTTACGATAAGAAGAGCATCTGCACCATAGGAAGCAGCTTCCTTGGACATCATGATCGCTGTCTCTGTACAGTTGGAACCTGTTCCTGCGATTACCGGCACACGTTTATTAACCTTATCAATAGTGAATTTGATAGTCTGAAGATGCTCACCATGAGTCAGGGTAGAAGACTCTCCTGTTGTTCCACAGATAACGATGGCGTCTGTGCTGTTCGCGATCTGGTCCTCCAGGATCTCCTCAAGTTTCTCATAATTCACCTTACCGTCTTCATGCATTGGTGTTACGATTGCAACGCCTGCCCCTTTAAAAATTGCCATTTGTCTTCCTCCTTCTTTCTTCTGTAAAATGTTGCTTTATTCCCGTTCCTGGTCCGTATACTCTGTAGTCAGTGTTGTAATACTGTCCACATAAGGCTTCAGAGCTTCCGGCAGCCATCGTCCGGTCATAACTATGTGCATACTTTCATCCTTCTGCTTAAGCATATCGATGATCGTCTCAACTGGAGCGATTCCTTTATCCATAAGCCCGAGGATCTCATCCAGCAGCAGAAAATCGCATTCTCCGGTAGCAATTACCTTCCGTGCAAAATTAAGGCCATTGAGTATATTGGTTCTCTCCTCTGCCTTCTCCTGCTCGCTCAGGTCATTATAGCAGGTGTCCATTTTTTCGAAACGGAAAATCTTAAAGTCAAGATTGTCCAGTTCCTCAAGAAAATCCACTTCTCTGCGTTCCTTCCCCTTGAGAAACTGTATGATGATCACACTCTTTCCCTGTGCGGCAAAACGCAGTCCCTGGCCAAGAGCCAGTGTTGTCTTTCCTTTCCCGTTCCCGCAATAAACCTCTGTTATTTCTCTTTCCATGATTTTTCCTCTTACTGTTAGTGAAACCGGTAATTCCCCATTTTTCTAATTTTTTTTATATTACCGCAGATTGGATGGAAATGCAAGTATTACCTTAATATTCTCAGCAATATTCCATAACTTCCCCAATATTACTCAACATATTCCAATTTGCTCACCGAAACTTCATAAGCAATCCTTTTTTCCGTCTCATTTTCGCTGATCCTCTTCATATACTCTCTGCTCTGGATCCTGCCCCATATCAGCACATGACCTCCAACCTCAAAAGCAGATGCATATCTGGCATTTCTTCCCCAGCAGATGCAGGGTATGTAATCAGATTTTCCATATGGACGGTTTACAGCCATCAGAAGATCTGCTATTTCTCTTCCTAAAGGTGTTTTTCTATATACAGGCGGTTTGCAGATATAGCCATCCAGAAAGATCTGGTTTGCAGGCAAAGTCTCCTCTTCTTCCTCCACAAACTCCACTTCCCTCGCAAAAACGGAAAGTACCAGCCTGTTCCTTTTTTCCTCATGACGGTTATAGGACCTGAACTGTCCGTGGATCTCAATATATTCACCAACATAATCCTGGGTGACATCGATCAGACGTTCGGACACCATCACAGGGATCCGATCCTCTGAATCACTGAGACGTTTTACCAGGATATCCATCATATAAAAGCCTTCTCCAAAGACCTGATGACTGAAGGTAAATCCTGTTGCGATCCGTCCCATAACCGATACCTGATTGTTTTCAATGATTTTATCTGCCATAATTAAGTAACTCCCTTCCTTATCGTGTATTTCGTTTATACATGAAGTGTATGTACATTTTTCCTGTAATATGTCTGGAAAATGAAAAACCAAAAATATTTTTTTATCTCTTGTAATCTGGAAAAAATGTGATAGACTATAAATTTGGACATCATTTTTAACAAAAAGATTACTTATATATGGAAAGAAAGGATTTGGATTATATGAAGACCAAGCGCGAAGATGTTCGTAACGTGGCCATTATCGCCCATGTCGATCACGGCAAAACAACACTTGTTGACGAGCTTTTGAAACAGAGCGGTGTTTTCCGTGAAAACCAGGAAGTCCAGGAACGTGTCATGGACTCCAACGATATTGAGCGTGAGCGCGGCATTACGATTCTCTCCAAAAACACCGCAGTTCATTACAAGGATGTGAAAATCAATATCATCGATACTCCAGGTCATGCGGACTTCGGCGGCGAGGTAGAGCGTGTGCTGAAGATGGTAGACGGCGTTATTCTTCTTGTGGACGCCTTCGAGGGTGCCATGCCTCAGACTAAGTTTGTACTTCGTAAAGCTCTCGAACTGGATCTGCATGTTATTGTCTGCATCAACAAGATCGACCGTCCGGAAGCACGTCCGGAAGAGGTTGTTGACGAAGTTCTGGAGCTTCTTATGGATCTGGATGCATCTGATGAGCAGCTTGACTGCCCGTTCCTGTATGCTTCCGCAAAAGCCGGCTATGCAGTCCGTAACCTCGATGACAAACCTGAAAATATGGTTCCTCTTTTTGAGACTATCCTTGAGTCAATTCCTGCTCCGGAGGGAGATCCTGACGGAGATACACAGGTTCTTATCAGCACCATCGACTACAACGAGTATGT
>OLRY01002195.1_pt1 | contig 14376 bp, 11 predicted proteins | sample 1672541 | NCBI WGS metagenome assembly OLRY01 (sample SAMEA3136697, study PRJEB25190) | human gut metagenome | biome: human gut; feature: human-associated habitat; material: faeces | place: Austria | collected 2013
CCTATATACACAATATCCCGCTGACGGGAGCTGGCTCGCGTAGCGAGACTGAGGGGAGCGTCAACCGCCCACCTCAATTGTGGATAACTTCATAAGCTAGAACCACATACCCCGTTTCAGCTGGACAAACGCCCATGAATCCATCAGCGTGGATGCATGGGCGTTTCTCATAACCATCGCGCAGACCATGCCGCCAACCGTTTGCGCGCATTCAGCAGGCAGAGCGCAGCCATGCCCCAACCGCGAGTGGAACGGCCCACGACGCCTCCGCCGCCTCCTGGCCATGCACGGATCCGTCCGGCTGGCCACCCGCCCCAAAGGGCGCAGAGCGGCCTGCGGCAGGCGACCCGTGACAAACGTGCGTTATCGGATCTGATTGGCGTACGTTCCGCCGATGCCGTCGGCGAATCAGCCAGACTCACCCGGGATCAGCCGCGATTGTCGTTCACCATTGGGCATGCCTTGGCCGTGATATTGCTGCTGATCGTCGCCCTTGGCATCAGCTTGGCATTGCTGGTCCAACAGTCGATGAATATGGCCATGCTGTCTCAACCGACCGCCATGCAGACCACGGGCGGCTCCGCTGGAGATCAGACGATGCCATCGCAGAACACCACGGACGAGAAACGCACGGATCCGCAGCAGTCGGAGCATTCCGATGCCACAGCGAACCCCGAATCGGATACCACGCAATCTCCGCACATGCAGACGGACGGCAGCGATGCCGGCGCTTCCACGCATGGTCTTATCAACCTCAACACGGCTACCGCTGAGGAATTGCAATCCATCAAAGGTATTGGGCCGGTTACCGCTCAGCGGATCATTGATCATCGCACGGCGATTGGCGGGTATACATCAGTCGATCAGCTGCTGGATGTCAAAGGCATCGGCTCCAAGACGTTGGAGACCATGCGAGGGCAGGTGACGGTCGGATGAGCAGGGATTGGATACTGCGCGAGCAGGGGAGCCGCGATTGGAGGATGCTGCCGATCGCCATAGTGATGTGGGCGGCGAGTCTGGGAGCGCACGCATTATTCGCATGGAGGATGTCTGATGGACTCGGCACCGGTCAGGCAAAGGCTGATGCCGGAGCTGGCATTGACGTCACCATAATCGGCATGGAATGGCCTGTCACACGAATATTGCCTATAACAGTGGCGTCATGTGCTGCCGTGGCGGCGATGATTGTGGTGTCTTTCCGCCTGCGGATCCGGTGGACGGGAACATTGACCGTATGCGTTGCGGTGGCGTGCATCGGCAGTATGACGGCAATCGCGTCGGACACCATTGCCTGGCATGATCCTGCCTCCGCACAAGCTCGCCAATCCAGTTCATACCACGAAGTCATGGCCACGGTGACGACGCCCGTGATCGCTTCGGACCAACGCACATACGATTGTCAGACGGACATACGGCTGAGCGGCATCACTGTGGATGGTACGGATGTACGTTCCACGGTCGCTGTGCGTGTATACGCCGACGAATCGTATTGTGGGCAGTTGCGTCGAGGCGCGGTCTATCTGCTGACAGGCGTATTGCAGCAAGCGCGATATGGACGCATACCACTATGGCTGCTCTTGGAAGGAAAACAGCCGGTAGCACAGGTGCGGGCTCCGCCGTGGCATCTCGCCGCGATTGCGCATGTGCAGGAGGCGTTTTTCACCGTGACCGAACAATTGTCCGATCAGGGGCGTGTGTTGGTGCCGGGATTGACGATGGGTGTGCTTGGCCAGGATTATATCGGCGGCGAGACCGGTCCGATGCCGGTCAACAGCACGTATGCGCAAACGTTGGAGAATCAGTTCCGCCAGTCCGGCATCATGCACCTCATGGCCGTATCCGGCGGCCACTTTGTACTGGTGGCGGGATTGGTGCGCCGGTTATGCATGTGGATGCTGCTTGATCGGCGGCTGACGGCGTTGCTGGTCTCTGGAGTATATGTGCTGCTGGCATTGGCGATGTTCCCCAGTGATTCGGTCACCCGCGCGTTCATCATGGGATTGATAGGTGCGTTGACGTATGCGATGGGGCGGCGTACGCAAGCGTTGAGCGCCCTGTGCTGGACGGTAATCGGTGTATTGGCGGTGAATCCGGATATGTCGGCCAGCTACGGATTCGCCTTGTCTTCGGCCGCCGTACTGGGTATCGTGCTGTTTGCGGAGCGGCTGGCCGGTGCCTTTGAGCGAGCGATGCCGCACGGCATCGCCGAAATGATGGCGATGACCGTGGCCGCGCAGTTGTTCACCCTGCCGATTCAGGTGTTGATGGAACCGGAGTTGCCGTTGCTGTCCGTGCCGGCGAACCTGTTGGTGTCGCCGTTTGTGGGATTGGCCACGATGGCGGGATTGATGGCATTGGCCTGCGCATGGTGCGAGCCATGGCTGGCCGGCGTATTCGCGTGGATATCGTCATGGGGCACGCTGGTGATGGAACGGGTGGCGTTGTGGCTGGGTGGCAGCACGATGGCCGTCATCCCATGGAAAGACGGCGTTACGGGTGCCGTGCTGATTGTGGCGGTGGAAATCGGTATCGGCATGCTACTGGTGTTCGTCAGCCGTTGCCTCCAGCATGTCCGTCGTTATGAGGCCGGAATGCCTGGCGTGCGCTTCGGTTCCGCTTGGCGTGTCCGCCTCAGTCTCTGGTGCGAGGAGACGAGACGTCTCTTTACGCGGCGGCAAGCCGAATAGCCAATGCGGTATTCGGTGCAGCAACCATCGCAATAGCCAGCCGAACCTATGCGATAGGCCGCGCGGCATAAACCATCAGCCGGCAAAACTGCGATACAGTTGAGACCAGTTCAACCAGCTGCATGAAGGAGTGCCGGCGATGATGTTGTCTCATAATCCGATAGTCGAACCATTCGCATTGGCCCACGCCACCATCGTCACCGGAGATAAAGCCGGAACCATACTGCGTAACATGACGATCGTGGTCGGAGCCGACGGACGTATCGAACAGGTTGCACCCAGCATCGAAACCAGTATCCCAGCCGAATACCACTATCTTGACGGCACCGGCAAAATCGTGATGCCGGGGCTGATCAATGCGCATACCCATCTGTTCTCCCAAGGCAAGCCGCTCAATCCGAAGCTGGCGACGCCCAAAGGCCAACGTATGGTCGCCACATTCGCGCATTCGCCATTGGGCAAGCCGTACATGGCCGCAACCGTAAAACACAACGCCACAACATTGCTGGAGTCCGGCGTTACGACGATCCGCACGCTTGGCGACGTGGGATATGAAGTCGTGACATTACGCGATCAGATTGATGCAGGCCAAATCCTCGGACCGCGTATCTTGGCGTCCGGACCGCTGATGGCGATTCCCGAAGGCCATGGCGCCCCGCTTATCGCACTGACCAGCGGCACCCCGGAAGAGGCGCGTACCGCAGTCGCGCAGAATCTCAAGGCTGGCGTCAACGCCATCAAAATCGCCGCGACCGGCGGCGTAACCGATGCACAGGAAATCGGCGAGGCCGGCAGCCCGCAGATGAGCGTGGAACAGATGTGGGCGATTTGCGATGAGGCGCATCAGTATGGTGTTATTGTCGGCGCGCACGCGCAAAGCCCGGAAGGCGTGCGGCGTTCGCTGCTGGCCGGCGTCGATACCATCGAACACGGTAGCGTGCTCGACGACGAATTGATCGGCATGTTCCGGCACAATCCGAATGCGTTGCGCGGATACTCGGCATTGATTCCGACACTGTCCGCCGGCCTGCCATTGACCTTGCTTGGACAGGACGTGACCGGCATCACCGACATCCAATTGGAGAATTCCAAAAACGTGGTCGGAGGCATGGTTTCAGGTGCTCGTCAGGCGCACGAGGCCGGATTGATGATAGGCGTCGGCACCGATACAGGCATGACATTCGTGCCGCAGTACGCCACATGGCGTGAGCTGGAGCTGCTGGTCGCATATGCCGGTTTCAGTCCGGCTGAGGCCCTGCACGCAGCCACTGCCGTCAACGCCTCCATTCTCGGCGCCGATGCCGAGACCGGTTCTTTGGAAGTCGGCAAATCCGCTGATTTGCTTGTGCTGAATGCCAATCCGCTGGACGACCTGCGCGCGTTGGAACACCCGGCATTGGTCATCGCGGCCGGTCACCCGGTATGGCGTCCCGGTCCCAAGCGTTTCGCGGATATCGACGCCCTGTTGGATGAGGCATACGCCTAATCGCGGGGTGCTGCCGGGCCGTTATGCCGGCAGGTCATTGTCCAACCTGTGTGGCGAGATGGGGGCATGGCGAAAACAGCAGCGAACGTACCGGTAACCGTGGTGCCCGGAGGCGACTCGTATTTGAACGACGCGCGCACCAAGGCACTGTGCGCACAAGCGTTGAAGGCGCGACCCGACGCCGAACTCATCGAGCTCGACGCCACATCGGCCGACCAATATGCCTTCGATGAAGCCGTCAGCCCATCGTTGCTTTCCGACGTTGCCGTGGTCAAACTCGTCAACCTGCAGAATGCCGACGAAAAGCTCGCCGAAGCTTTGGTGACGTACACCAAGCAGGCCGCCAAGGATCCGAACGGCTCCAGCGTGGTGATCTGCCAGCACGAGGGCGGCGTCAAAGGGCGCAAGATCATCGACCAACTGGTGAAAGCCGGCGCTCGCAAAGAGGACGTGCCGGATTTGAAGAAACCGGATGCCCAACTCAATTTCGTACTCGGAGAATTCGAGAAACGCGGTCGTAGAGTCGAACCGATGGCCGCGCAGCAGCTGGTATCCGTGCTCGGCGGCAAAACCGGCGAACTCGCCGCCATGTGCGAGCAATTGTGTTTCGACTTTGACGATAATCCGATGGGGCTCGACTGTGTCAACCAGTATTTGACCGCCAATCCGCAGGTCACCGGTTTTGCCGTGGCAGACAAGGCCGTGGAAGGCAAAACCGCCGAAGCCATCGTCATGATGCGTGCAGCTGTGGAACAAGGGACCGATCCCATCGCGTTGATCGGCGCGTTGGCCATGAAGCTCCGTACCATTGCCAAAGCCTCGGCGGTCCGGGCCGGCACGATTTCACAGGCCGAAGCGAAAACCAATCCGTGGGTGCTGAAGAATGCGATGCGCCAACTTGGCGGCTGGACTTCGGCAGGACTCGCGCATTGCATCCGTATGCTCGCCTGGGCGGATGAGCAAAGCAAAACGAACGGCGGCGACCCGGTATATGCGCTGGAACGCTGCATTGAAGACATCAGTCATAAAGGTCGGTAAAAGTCGATAAAGGGGTATTTATGAGCGAACACACTATTGCGGCTCCCACCAGCGAGGCCATGCAGGAGCTCGGCCGCCGCGTGGCCGGAATGGTACACGGCGGCGATGTATTGCTGCTCTCAGGCCCTCTTGGTGCCGGCAAAACCACATTCGCCCAAGGCTTCGGGGCGGGGCTGGACATTACCGAACCCATCGTGTCTCCTACATTCACCATTGCCCGCGAACTTGACGGGCATTTCGCCGACGGCACTCCGGCTCATCTGGTGCATGTGGATGCCTACCGTCTGGGCGGCTCAGCCTATGCGCCGGGGCAGGACGCCATCGGGCGTTTGTTGGACGAGCTGGAATCGCTGGGATTGGACGAAGAACTTGAAGACCCCGGCGAGAACACGGTGGTGCTTATGGAGTGGGGCGAACAAATGGCCACCGCCTTGGCACCAGAACGACTTGAAATCCATATCGATCGACCTCTCGATTCCTCCGATGTCGCATCCGCTGGATCAGACGGCGAACTCACCAGCAACGGCACTCGTACCGTCGCATTCGTCCCAGTCGGCAAGCGATGGGCCGCGTTCGACCTGCAATAAGCCATGCGCCCATAGACTCCTCGATGTACACTCTCTAGAGGCTTTACGACTAGGAGGATTCATGGGTTGCACGTTGGTGATTGACACCTCATTCGGCTCGACGGTCGGCATTGTGGGGCGCGAGCCCATTGTAGAGACCGATTCGCGCACCCATGTGGAGAAACTGCAGGTCAATATCGCGCGCGCGGTCGAGGAGGCCGGCCTGACTCCTGCCGATATCGAGGAGATCGTCGTGGGCATCGGCCCGGCGCCATTCACCGGCCTGCGCGCCGGCATCGTGGCCGCCAAGGCGTTGGCCTTCGCCACCGGGGCCAAGCTCGTCGGACAGAACGTACTCGACCCGCAAGGCGAGATGATGAACTTCGTGCTGGGTGACAGCGCCATGTTCGACGGCATCGATTTCCTGGCCGACGTGCCGCGCTTGAGTTCGCGCCAATCGGATGGTGACGTCCCGGACGCCGAGGCCAAGGAACACGAACTCGACCGCCACGTCACGCTGTGCGTCAACGATGCGCGCCGCAAGCAGCTGTACTTCTCGCTCAACCACGGCAGCATCAGCCTGCCGGACGAGGACGCCGCCGAACGACGCTGGATCGAGATGGATATCGACTACCCGGAGCATATCGTCGAACGGGTGAACGCGGCGCTCGCGGAACACGGCGAACGCGACGGCGTCAGCTATGTGGTGGATGTGACCGGCCACGGCGCGGCCAAATACGCATCCGTCTGGCAGGGACTGCGTGCGCTGGGCTCCGTGGTGGACGGATCGGTATTGGATGCCGGGAAAGCCGGGCTCGCCGTCTTTGCGACCACCGCGTTGAGCCGCGAACTGCGCGGCGACCAGGTCGTGCCGATCGAACCGTTGTACCTGCGCCGGCCGGACGCCGAAGTACCGAACCCACTGAAGCACGTGCTCGGCCATGCCGGTGCCGATAAGGCGTGAAGTGGGTTGTGGTCCGATGATTGTTGACATCACTGCCGTAAGTCGTGATCTTGCGGTTCGTTCCATCGCACAGTTGGAAGGCGAACTGTTCGGCCGCGGCGCATGGAATGCGAACATGGTGCGAGAGGAACTGGACGCACCGGCCCGCACGTATCTGCTGGATGTGCTGGGAGAGGCGGAACAGGCTGTTGTCCGCGGCTACGCCGGCTTCTGGTACGACGGCGAGGACGCCGAGCTCATGACCATCGGCGTGGGCAAGGCATACCAGCGGCAAGGCATCGCCGCTGCGTTGCTTCAGGTACTGGTCGACGAGGCGAAACGTCAGGGCGCCTCGCGCATGCTGCTCGAAGTGCGTGTGGATAACGACCCTGCGCTGGCCCTGTATCAGCGGTTCGGATTCGAACGCATGGGATTGCGCAAACGCTACTACCAGCCCGAAGGCATCGACGCATACACCATGAGCTTGGACCTGAAACCTAGGGTCGTGGGCTTTGCCGCCCCGCAGACGGCATCGGCGGACATTGAAGACATCACCAGCAAGCAAACGGAGAAGAACGGAGAAGCACGATGAGCGAACCGGTTGTACTGGGTATTGAATCCACCTGCGACGAAACCGCAGCCGCCATCGTACGCGGCCGCGAACTGCTCTCCAACGTCGTGGCCTCATCCATGGAGGAACACGCGCGATACGGCGGCGTGATCCCCGAAATCGCCTCCCGCGCGCACGCCGAGGCCTTCGTGCCATGCGTGTCCAAGGCGCTCGTCGACGCGAACATGACGTTGGCGGATGTGGACGCCATCGCCGTGTCCGCCGGTCCCGGACTGGCCGGTTGCCTGGCCGTGGGCGTGTCCGGCGCCAAGGCGCTGGCCTGGGCTGCGAACAAGCCGATTTACGGCATCAACCATGTGATCGGGCACATCGCCGTCACTCAGCTGCAGTTCGGCCCGTTCCCCAAGGACACGCTGGCTCTGATCGTCTCCGGCGGCCACACCTCGCTGCTGCACGTGGAAGACATGCCGCGCAAAATCGATGTGGTGGGCACCACGCTGGATGACGCGGCGGGGGAATGCTTCGACAAGGTCGCCCGCCTGCTCGGCTTCCCGTATCCGGGCGGCCCGCACATCGACCGCCATGGTCAGAACGGCGACCCGCACGCCATCAAGGTGCCGATGGGTCTGACCCAAGGCAAGGCCGGTGCCGCGCACCCGTATGATTTCAGTTTCTCCGGTGTCAAGACCGCCGTGGCCCGTTGGGTGGAAAGCGAGCAGGCCGCCGGCCATGAGATTCCGGTGGACGACGTGTGCGCATCCCTGGCCGATTCCGTGGCCACCGTGCTGGCCCGTAAGGCCATGCGCGGCTGCCGGCAGTACGATTCCAACACGCTGATCGTGGGCGGCGGCTTCTCCGCCAACTCGCAGCTGCGCGCCAAACTGCTCGAATTCGGCGAGAACTACGGCGTCGACGTCCGTATCCCGCAAATCAAGCTCTGCACCGACAACGGTGCCATGGTCGCCATGCTCGGCGTGAACCTGGTCGAAGCCGGCGTGGCCCCCAGCGCCCCCGACTTCCCGATTGACTCCGCCATGCCCCTGACCAAGGTCTCGATGTAAGATTTGCGCGGTATTCCCAAACTGATACTGGGAATACCGTGCCTCTCATCGGTGAATTGACAGTGACCTGTCTGCCTGATGTGAGTAGTGGTGAGGTCTTCGCCATGGATTTCCCGGTTGATGATGGGGTGTCGTGTCTGGCCACCAATACGATGAAAATAAAAAAGCCTCGGAGAACCGAGGCTTTCGATGGCTCCTGCGACTGGGCTTGAACCAGTGACCGTCCGATTAACAGTCGGATGCTCTGCCAACTGAGCTACGCAGGAATGTCTGCTGTGTTTGAGATTTCTCTCGCGCACAAGTCACATATCTTACATGCCTGCCACGAAAAAGCAAATTACATGCGTGTAGGGCATGTCGCGCTGAATTCCGCAGAATCGGACTCATCGAATACTATCTCATACAGCCAAAAACCGAACACGGATATACACTAGCGACTAACGGTAGAGGAGCTGGTGTCTGCTTGGCAAATACTGGAATCGGTGAAACGGAACAACCGTCTGAGTATGCGAACCCAGTGGGAACAATCACAAGAGTTCTGATGTTCCGCTGTCACTGCATGGCAGCGGTTGTGACATGGATCGGCCGCGGCTGAAGGTCGAACAACATGACGATGCGGCGATACTGTCACGCGAAATTTCATTGTGGATAACTTCGGAAGCTAGAACCACATAGGTCGTTTTGGCTGGACATCCTGTTTCGGACCCCTCAAGGTGGGTATCACCGGCAAAGAAGCCGGAATCACATCACACTCACACTATGGGGAGGAATCTCATGAATGCACCACTGTTGTTTGATTGGCGTCGCGACGAAGCCCGACGTGCCAGCCGGCGGCGTCAGCAGGCGCGTCAGCGGGCTCAGGAACGGCAACGGCGTATGGATGCCATAATCGCGTTGGCCGCCGTTATCGGCCTGCTGCTTGCCTTGGGAGTAGGGCTGGCATCCACGCCTCAGCATGTTGCGCATGCGGATACTGCGGTGACCGGAGATGCGGCATACACGGTGGAGGATTTCACCGATATGTCTGATTTGGCGTGGCGCAATGGCAATCAGTGCGAATCCCGATTCGACTGGCCGGTCGACGATCCACAGGTCGAACAACAGTTCGAGCGGCCGATCAACCCGTGGGCACCAGGTCATCGTGGAGTGGATCTTGTTGCGGAGCAAGGTACCGTAATTCTGTCACCACAGGCAGGGACCGTGAGTTTTGCTGGCAAAGTAGCTGGCAAAGATGTGGTGAGTGTACGGCATCGTGGAGGTGTCACGTCGACATTCGAACCGGCCGTTACCGAGCTCTCAGTGGGGGATACGATCTCCCGCAGACAGCCCGTAGGCATCGTTGAAGGCAGCTCGGACCATTGCGAAGACCGTTGCCTGCATTGGGGCCTCAAGCGAGGAACGGCCGATTATCTTGATCCACAGCAATATGCGGGGAGTCGAAAAATCGTACTGAAACCGTCATGATTTAACGGTGATTGTCGGCCGGAACAGGGCCGTACGGAAGAGACATCGCAGGCGGCTAGCGGCGTGACGAGTATGAATCACAGACCGGCATCGGCCAAGGAAATATATCCGGGGTCGATCAGCGCGGACTTGAGATTGCTGGCGCTGACAGCCAGCAACGGTTCGCTGATGGTCGGGATCTTCTTCCCGCCGCCTACCTCGGAGTTCCTGATTGAAGGCATGGAATTCAGCGCTTCGTCCTTGTTGAGCTTGGCGCAGGCCTGAGCGATATCCGTGGCGATGGTCTGTCTGTCTTCCATGCCGGTCATCCATTGCTTGCCATTGACGATGGATGGGATGTTCGAGACATACGCGCCGTATCCGGTTACTAGAGGCCACTGCGAGTCACGGTCCTTGTCGGAAGCGGAGGTGTCCTCGTCCGCATCGTCATCGGAACTGGATGAGTCGTTTGCGTTGTCGTTTTCAGGGGATTTGATCGGGTCCGGCACGGCGTCGCGGCTGAGATCCTTCTTGCCGGTGATATTGCCGACAATGCCCGAGATGGTGATCTGCGGATTGATATCGGCGGCAGAGCCGGTGTATCCCAGATCGTCCAATTCCTTGACGACCTCGGAGGCGATGTAGTCGTTCATCGTGATGATGCCGTCAATACGGGTGAGTGTGGACTGTCCGTCGGTTTTTGCCAGACGCTTGTCAAGCACTTTCGCAGTGGAGCCTTCCTTAGCGGCATCGTAGGCCACGGCTTGCCAATCGTTTTCCGTGGATTTGCCGTCCAAGGTGCCTGAAGGGCTTTCCACAACGCCCTTCTGATAGTAGGAGCCCAGTACCTGCCAGATACCACGGAACGCCTCTTGGGCGAACGTGGAATCGTTGGCGTTGCCTTTTTCGTCCACGGCGGTGTATGGCAGCAGCACCTCAATGTATTTGGGGTTGTCTTTACTGGCCTTATCCAACTTGAGTTTGGACACCATCTTTTCCGCCTGTAGCTTGCCGATGGTCTGGGCGTCCGAGAACTTGACGAAGGCGTCCGGCTTATATCCCTCGATACTGTTGCCGAGCAATACCACATGCATGCCGGATTCCTTGGCCAGCTTGAGCGATGAGACCAGCCGGTCCACGGCCTGCGCCTGCTCGTCCGATGCAGTGCTGTCGCTCTCAGTGTTGGACGAATCGTCTTTGGACGAGTCGTCTTCGGAAGATTCACCGTCAGAAGTAGCTCCCTCATCCGTGGCATCGTTGGTGCTCAGGTTCTGGCTGATGTAATCGCCGTATTGGCGAGTGGAAGCGTCGGCCTCGACTACTGGAGCCACGAGCAATGTCATGTTGTCGGGCGCGATGGCAATGCCGGAATCGTCCGTGGTGTTATTCGAAAGATGATCGACCACAAAGTCTTGGATGGCGCGGCTTTGCTTGGCCAACGAGTCGGACGTCGTATGATCGATATCGCCTTTCTTGAAACCGGCGTCGGCCAGAGCCTTGGCTAGGTCAGGCACCAGCTTCGCCCATTTGTTCAGTGGCGTCTGCTGGTTCAGCGTAATGCCGTCCGAAGGTGTGAACACGGCCACGCCGCCGGCAGAATTGGACGTCACCGTGGTTTGACCATCTACAACGGTCTTATTGTCTGAGGTGCACGCGGTCAGTGACAGCACCATCGCGCAGGATGCGATAATGGCGGCGAGCAGGGTGGTTGAGCGGCGTGCGAACACCATAAGCGGCGAAACCTCCTCAAGCGGGCGTGAAAACAAGCTGAATCACGATTCTAGTAGGCCGTATACGAAAAAGTCCCGGACCAGTGGACAAATCGCCACATATCCGGGAACAATTAGAGGTATTACGTGCGTGCATCGAACAACTGTCATGATTATCGTGCTGAGGAACATTCCAGATGAAGCACGACAATCATGACAGTTTGCGACATGACATGACCCATGTAGGTCCGCACGATGTGTTCGATGATTTACTCGGCCAGAGCCTTGGCCAGGTTCTCGTCCAGCGCGTTCATGAAGCCGTCGGTGTCGAGCCACGGTTCGTCCGGGCCGATGAGCATGGCCAGATCCTTGGTCATCTGACCGCCTTCAACGGTGTCGACGATGACCTTCTCCAGCGTCTTGGCGAAGTGACGGACTTCGGGCGTGCCGTCCAGATCGGCGCGGTGCTTAAGGCCGCCGGTCCACGCGAAGATGGATGCGATTGGGTTGGTGGAGGTCTTCTCGCCCTTCTGCCAGCGGCGGTAGTGACGGGTCACGGTGCCGTGCGCCGCTTCGGCCTCGACGGTCTGGCCGTCCGGGGTCATGAGCACGGAGGTCATGAGGCCCAGCGAACCGAAGCCCTGGGCCACGGAGTCGGACTGCACATCGCCATCGTAGTTCTTGCAGGCCCAGATGTAACCGCCGTGCCACTTCAGGGAGCTGGCCACCATGTCGTCGATCAGGCGGTGCTCGTAAGTCAGGCCGGCCTCGGCGTACCTGTCCTTGTATTCGGTCTCGAACACCTCGGCAAAGATGTCCTTGAACTGGCCGTCGTAGGCCTTCAAAATCGTGTTCTTGGTGGACAAGTACACCGGGTAATGACGCATCAGGCCGTAGTTGAAGCAGGCGCGAGCGAAACCGCGGATCGAATCGTTGACGTTGTACTGCACCTGGGCCACGCCGCCGTCTTCGCCGTAGTTGTAGACCACGTGCTGAATCGGCTCGGAGCCATCGTCCGGAGTGAAGGTGACGGTCAGCTGGCCGGCTCCCGGAACCTTGAAATCGGTGGCCTTGTACTGGTCGCCGAATGCGTGACGGGCTACGACGATCGGCTTGGTCCAGCCGGGCACCAGACGAGGCACGTTGCTCATCACAATCGGCTCGCGGAAGATCGTGCCGCCCAGGATGTTGCGGATGGTGCCGTTGGGGGACTTCCACATCTTCTTGAGACCGAATTCCTTGACTCGGGCCTCATCGGGGGTGATGGTGGCGCACTTGACACCGACATGGTGCTTCTGGATGGCGTGGGCGGCGTCGATGGTCACCTGGTCATCGGTCTCGTCGCGGTGCTCGATGCCCAGATCGTAGTAGTCGAGGTTCACGTCGAGGTACGGCAGGATCAGACGATCCTTGATGTCCTTCCAGATCACGCGGGTCATCTCGTCGCCGTCGAGTTCGACGACAGTGCCTTCGACCTTGATTTTGGCCATGCTTCCTCCTGATAGATGGTGTGAAGATGATTTAGTCATAGCGCATGTTTGTAACGACTTGAAGCAATCGTCCGGTCCGTGGGAAACGGCCTTGTTGGCGTCCCACCCGGGCAATAGGCTGGAAACCATGTCTCAGGAAATTGAAATCGGTTTGGGCAAAAAAGGCCGTCTCGGCTACGCACTCGACGATGTGGCAATCGTCCCCTCCCGTCGCACCCGCGACCCCGAGGACGTCTCCACCTCTTGGCAGATCGACGCCTATGAGTTCGATGTGCCGGTGATCGGCGCCCCCATGGATTCGGTGACCAGCCCGGCCACCGCCATCGCCATGGGCAAGATGGGTGCGCTCGGCGTGCTCGATCTGGAAGGTCTGTGGACCCGTTACGAGGATCCGACCCCGCTGTTGGACGAAATCGCCGGACTGCCGGCCGATCAGGCCACCGAGCGTATCCAGCAGATCTATGCCGAGCCGGTCAAGCCGGAGCTCATCACGCAACGTCTGCACGAGATTCGCGCCGCCGGTGTCACCGTGGCCGGCGCGCTCTCCCCGCAGCGCACCCAGCAGTTCTACTCCACCGTGGTGGACGCGGGCGTGGACCTGTTCGTGATCCGCGGCACTGTGGTCTCCGCCGAGCACGTCTCCTCCGGCCAGGAACCGCTGAACCTCAAGAAGTTCATCTACGACCTTGACGTGCCTGTCATCGTCGGCGGCGCATCCAACTACACCGCTGCCCTGCACCTGATGCGCACCGGCGCGGCCGGCGTGCTCGTCGGCTTCGGCGGCGGCGCGGTCCAGGCGCTTCCCGGCCAGGGAAAGGGCCGCGGCCTCCTTCACTTCGGGGCTTTCGTCAAAGGCGCTGTGCGCCGGACGGAACTGCTGGTCGCTCATGCGCGGGCCTCCTCGGTCTGGACGGTATTGAAGATGGCGTTGCGCCGCACGGGCGTGAAGCCCGCTTCACGGATCATGAATTCCAGTTCCTTGAGGGTCAGGCCCTGGGCGGAACCGGCACCGGCCATATGGCCGATGTGCTCTTCCACCACGGTGCCGTCCAGGTCGTCGGCGCCGTACCAGAGGGCCGTCTGGGCCAGCTTGGTGCCCATCATGATCCAGTAGGCCTTGATGTGGGGGATGTTGTCCAGCATCAGGCGCGAGACGGCCACGGTGCGCAGCTGGTCGAGACCGCGCACGGGGCCGAGCTTTTCTTCAGGCAGCTTGAGCTTGCTGTTCTCGGTCAGGAAGGGCAGGGGGATGAAGCAGGTGAAACCGCCGCTCTTGTCCTGCTGTTCGCGCAGGCGGCAGAGATGGTCCACGCGCATGGCGTAGGTCTCCAGATGACCGTAGAGCATGGTGCAGTTGGTCTTGATGCCCAGGCTGTGGGCCT
>OLRY01002203.1_pt1 | contig 14314 bp, 9 predicted proteins | sample 1672541 | NCBI WGS metagenome assembly OLRY01 (sample SAMEA3136697, study PRJEB25190) | human gut metagenome | biome: human gut; feature: human-associated habitat; material: faeces | place: Austria | collected 2013
AGGTTAGAATAGATAAGTGCGGTTCATGCGCAAAACGACAGGCCCTGCCGCTCGAAAAGTATCCGAATGGCAGGACCTGACTTGCTGGGTAGTTGGACTAAATCAGAGAGCAGATTTTTATGAAGTTGTTGGAAGTTCAATAGGCATATTATCAAAAATCATCGAACGGATTTTCAAAATCCAGATTTACATTTTGATAATCTGGCGTATAATATAAATAAAGGTGGTGGATTTTCAAAATGCAGATTGAAGATTTGATCGAACTTGCAAAACGTGTACAAGCACAGCAAGCCGAAGCACAAACCATTGAAGTGAAGGCCGCATATCGCGGGTGTCCAAGCAAACTGCGCGATACGCTTTCCAGCTTTTCCAACCAGAACAACGGCGGTATTCTCCTGTTTGGATTGGACGAAAACGAACATTTCGCAGCAGTCGGCGTGTATGATCTGCAGGATTTACAGAAAAAAGTAACCGAGCAGTGCAATCAAATGCAGCCGCCGGTTCGTGCTCTGTTTACCACCGCTGAATACGAAGGCGTGTGGATTTGTTCGGCAGAGATTCCGTCAATTGCCTACGCCGAGCGTCCGTGTTACTACATCGGTGCCGGAATTCAAAACGGCTCTTATGTGCGTGTAGGCGATGCCGACCGTCACATGACTGATTATGAAATCTATTGTTTTGAGGCGTATCGCAACCATATGCACGATGATGAGCGTGTTATCGAGCGCGCAACGGCAGATTTTCTTGACAAAGATCTGCTGAACGCTTTTCTGACCGAACGCCGCATATCACGCCCGCAGTTTGCACAGATGAACGATACGCAGGCTATGGAAATGCTGTCGATCACTCGCAACGGCATACCGACTATCGCTGGTCTGCTGAATTTCTGCGTTTATCCGCAAGGTTTTCTCCCTGAACTGGGTATTACCGGTATTGTCGTTCCGGGTACGGAAATCGGCGATACTGCCGACAGCGGAGCGCGTTTCCTCGATAACAAGCGTATGGAAGGCACCATTGCCAACATGTTTTCCGAGGCGATGGCATTCTGTATGCGCAACATGAAAACCGCTACGATCATCGACTCAGAAACCGGAAAGCGATGTGACAAAACCGAATATCCGATCAGCGCGATACGCGAAGCCGTGCTGAATGCGCTCATTCACCGCGATTACAGTATTTACACCGAGGGCACGCCCATTCAAATTGACTTTTTCAGCGATCGGCTGGAAATTCACAGCCCAGGTTCCCTGTATGGACGTATGTCGGTCGAAGATCTCGGTTTTGCACACCCCGATGCCCGCAATCCGGTCCTCGCCGTTATGACCGAAAGCCTGACAGATGCAGAGCACCGTTATTCCGGCATCCCGACTATGCGCCGCGCTATGCAGGAAGCAGGACTTCCTGCTCCGGTATTTATCAACCGGCAGAATGAGTTTGTTGTTGTGCTGTACAATCATCCTGCTGAACCGGAGAACCCGGTTATCACAAGCCATACAGCAGACAAAACAGCTGCACTTCTGCAATTCTGCCGCACACCGCGCACCCGCAAGGAAATTGCAGATTTCCTTGGCATTGGAACCGTATACCACGCCAACAAGCGCTACATTCAGCCGCTGGTTGAGCAGGGCAGGCTGAAACTCAGCATTCCGGATAAACCGTCCAGCCGCAAGCAGACGTACACGACGGACGTTTAAAGGACTCCTGACTCTTTATGGGTCAGGAGTTTTTCTATCTCAAATTACGCAAAAAGGCGGCCGCAGTTTTCCAAATCCGATATATCGTGAAATATATACTATAAACATGAAGGGTAAAAGGAGAAAGTCGAAGGGCAAGTGTCGATGTAGTTCTATTGATGTCATGCCATCCCTCCCGAAACAGTGCCGGAACGTTTCGGCTCGTTCCGAAACTTCCTGCTGCTTCAATTATCTCATGTGGGGGAAGCTGCGGGAGGTTTGACGGTTACCTTCGCTGCACGCAAAATCCACATAACACAGCAGCCGGGGCTCCCGTAATTGAGAGTCCCGGCTGTCTTATGCCGAAAGATTTAATTTTTTACTTGCTCATTTCGCAGAAACGCATGAGAATTGCGGCAACTTCTGCGCGGGTTGCGTTATTCTGCGGGTTCAGCTTGCCGTTCGAACCGTTGACGATGCCGTTTTCAACTGCCCACTGCATCGCGTTTGCAGCGTAGCTGCTTACGCTTGCAGCGTCAGAGAAGTTATCCAGCGAACCGTTTACAGCCGGAGAGCCGGCGTAGCGGTACATCATGGTAACGAGCTGCTCGCGGGTGATGTTGGCATTCGGGTTTGTACCGTCGGACACGCCCTTAGCCTTTGCCCACTCCATGCCCTTCTCGTACCAGGTCGCGCCGCCGGTGGTATCCTCGCCTGCGTAGCGCGCGAGAACCGTCATCAGCATACCTCGAGTGGTGGACGCGGACGGCGAGAACTGGTTATCGTCGGTACCGTTCATCAGACCCTTGTCGGTGACGTACTGAACCGCGTCAGCGTACCATGCGGAAGAAGCAACGTCATTAAAGCCAGTCTTCGAGGGCTTGGTGTCCTCAATTTTGCTGAAGGTCGGGGTGATCGTTACCTTGCTGTCCGGCATGGTGAAGGTGTACTTGCCGTCGGACTTCTTGGTGACGTCAACGGTTTTGCCCTTTACGTCGGTAACGGTCAGCTTGTCGAGCTGATAGCCTACATCCGGGGTGACGGTTACGGTAACCGTATTGCCCTTTTTCGCGGTGCTCTTATCCAGAGAAACCTTGCCGTTCGACGCAGTGGATGCAGAAACGGTGTTGGCAGAGGTGGTAGAAGAACCGGAGGACGACGAATGACTGCTCTTACGAGTGACCTTAACTACGCAAGTCTTTTCTACATCGTTGTAATTGTTCGTGCCGGTATATTTTGCAGTGAAAGTGTAGTTCTTCGTTACATTCGGCAACTGTGCGGTATACTTGCCGTCCTTTTCGTTTACCTTGATGTCGTTGTCACAGGTGACAGCGAGCAGGCCCTCGGTCGGGACACCGGAAACCGTCAGTTCAACCGAGCCGCCGCCGGTAAGGGTGGACGGGGCTGCGGAGATCTTGATAGAGGGTGTAGCCTTATTGACAGTCAGAGTAAACTTGTCAGACGCAGCGCTATAATCTGTGCCACCAGCAAAACCTACAGAAATTTCCGTGGTGCCTGCACCGACGATGGTAACCGTCACGGTTCCGTTGTTATCCTGAACAGTAGCAACGGAAGGATTGGAGCTTGTCACAGTGACTGCTTTATTTGCTGTATAGGTAAAGGTAAACGGCTCATCGCCATAGGTAGCAGCGGTCTTGTTGTTGGAAATCGTGACGCTGCCTGCCTGCTTTGCTACGGTAACAGGAACGACCGCAGTGATTGCAGAAGCGGTACCAGAACCATTCTTAACCGTTACAACGCAGTAATAATAAGTCGTACCAGCGGCGGTGATGTTCGGGGAATACGTTGCACTTGTGGCGTTGGAAATCTCGGTACCGCCCTCGTTGCTGCTGCTGGTGTTGCTGTACCACTGATAAGAATAGGTAAAGTCGTGAACAGACTCAGACACCTTGGCGGTCAGGGTAACCGCGCTACCGCCGACGTAGGTATTAGCGGACGCAGGGGACACAGTGACAGCGGGGGAAGTCAAAGACCAGCTACTATCATCGGCATAAACATTTTTTGTGGAGGTGGAGCCTTCTGTCACAGTGACTTCTTTCCATTGGCCAAACGTATATCCCGCTCTCGTGGGCGTGTCTGTTTTGCCAGTATAATCCGGAACGGCATCTGTCGCGGTCAAAATATAATAGGCGTTGCTAGTATTGCCATTTTTTCCCCATTCAAGATTGCCCTTTACGCTACTTGCCTGAGATTTTGTGCGGAGATAATACTTTACATTGTGGGCGGCAGCAATACAAGCGTGTGTAAGCGCTGGATCGCCGTTATTATCCCCGTTATAGTACAATTCACCGATTTTTGTCGCACGATGCAGGTCAATCACATTTACGCCGGTGCATCCGAAAAAGGCATTTCTGCCAATATCATCGATCCCATTTCCGTAGGAGATGTATGTCAGTCCGGTACAGCCAGAAAAAGCACTTTCGCCGATTTCCGTGAGACTGTCCGGAAATTCGAGAGACTTCAGACCCTTGCAATTTGTAAATGCATTATCCCCAATATTGGTCAGTCCGGTCGGGAAAATAATCGTTTCAAGAGCGTTCAAGCCATTGAACAAACCGGCAGAAATCTCCGTGGTCGTGCATCGGCTCATATCAACTGTTTTGAGCTGATTCTGCCCCATAAATAGTAGCGGATTGATGGATACATTTCCGCTCGAAGTTTGGAAAGTCGGAACGTTCTTTCCAAAAGTCACCGTTGCCAAAGAACCGATATGTCCATCACTTTCTGTGATCAGAAATGCCTGCTCTCCCAGTTTCTCAAGATTGTCAGGGAACGTGATGCTTGTCAGTGCGTCACAATCACGGAAGGCCTGATAACCGATTTCTTTAAGGGACGTGGGCAGCGTAACATCTTGCAGGCTGGAGCATCTGAAAAATGCTTGTGTGCCGATCTTTGTCAGGCCGGAGAGAATACTTACCGTCTGCAGTCCTGTGCAGTTGAGAAAAGCCTTCTCGGGAATTTCCGTGATAGAATCTCTCAACGTCACCTTTTTCAAGGTCGTTATCTGTGCGAAAGTACCTGAGCCAAAGGGACAGCTTACATCGAGTTCTTCCAATTTGTCGCTATTGAAAGACCAGCCGGGGAGTTCAGTTGTCACATTGCTACCAATCGTGAGTTTTTTAATTGGGCAACCGACAAAAGCGCCGTCCGAGATGGCGGTCACAGCAGAAGGTACTGTATATTCCTCTCGCACAGTAGAGCCACCCGGATAAGCGATCAATGTTGTGCCATCCTTGTTGAATAAAACGCCATCATTGTCTGTTTTGAAATTGGCATTCCCATTCACGTTAAATACCTTAGCAGCAGAGGTGTCGAGTGCCCACTGTTTAATGGTACTCACATTTGCGCCAATGTCATACTCCGAAACGCCTGTCAAGCCGTTAAATGCGAAGGCACCAATAGAAGTAACACCGTCGGACACAACCACGTTGGTAATCTTTTCGATTTCAACACCTGTTGCACCTGCTTGCCAAGGTTGTTTGGCATCTTTATGTTTAATGTTGGAAGTATAATCCGCCATAGCGCCAGAACCGGAGATGGTCAGGGTATAGGAACCGTCCCCATCGTCATCAGTCAGCGCCCACTGGACGCTACCCTCATTGCCCTCTGCGCCGCAGCTGCCCTTCAGGACAGAGTTGTTTTGAGGTGCGGCTTCATCATCCTCTGCCGCAAATGCGACCGTCGGCGCCATTGTCAACAGCATGCAAAGTGACAATATTGCCGATAACAATCGTTTTTTCATAACTTTTCCTCCTTATTTTATCCGCCTTAACGGCTTCAAATATAAATAAAAAAACGCTTTCAAGACATGGTTACCCATGACTTAAAAGCGTTTTGATATCTTTTTTGAACAGCACAAAAGGGCAGAGTTTTACTTGCTCTGCTCTGCTCTGCTCTGCTCTGCTCTGCTCTGCTCTGCTCTGCTCTGCTCTGCCGTCAGTGTATTGCACCGCAAATCGGCTTGTCAAGTTCTTTTTCACGGCGTACACCTCCTTCTGCCAAATAAAGCGCAGAAGAGGTTAACAGCGTCTTCGCTGATGCTTGCAACCAGCTATCATTGCGGCTTTTGCCGCTTTAGACCCTTCTGGCTTTGCGTCCCCGTCTTTCGACGGGTTTGTCTATTTCTCAGGCACTGTGCCTGAGTTCTTAATTATTGTACCATAATATGTGTAGGTGTGCAACGGGACAGCTATACAATTCGTGTCATAAAAACGACATTTCGTGCAGCGATCTGATGAATATCACCGTTCAATCCGGTGCGCGCAGGACTGCGAGTGTGCTTTTTATTTCCACTGGGTGCGGTACTGATGCGGGGTAATGCCGGTGCTCTTACGGAAGGCCATAATGAAGTGCGAAGCACTGGAGAAACCGCAGTTATCTGCGATGGTCTCAATACTCTGCGAGGTGGTGAGCAGCTGCTGTTTGGCGGCGCTCAGACGCACAGTCTGCAAAAACTGATGCGGTGTTGCCGACTGGTACTCCTTAAACTTACGCATATAGTAGCAGGTGCTGAGCGCAGCGCGCTGCGACAGGTGCTCGATGGAGAGCGACTTATCCGCGTAATTGTACGTCATATAGTCGGCCGAGTCCTGAATGGCGATCTCGAGATCGCTTTTTTTCTTTTCTCCGAGCACGAGCACGAGCAGAACGAGCAGCTTGTTGATCGTCAGGGAAATAATATGCGGATTGGGCTGGTTCTGGTGCACCGAGACCATGATGCGGCGGACACATTCCTCAATCTCGGCATTGCTTCCGGTGGGCAGGATGAACCCGTGCGTATTGAGAATAAGATGTGTATAGGCCGTGCTGCTGCTGCCTGCAAAGTGGAACCAGCGCATGCGGATCGGTGTGAGGGCGTGATAGCTGTGCGGTTCTCTGCAGTCAAGCAGGATCAGGCTGCCGGGACCGGCGGTGCGTGTTTCACCGCGGTAGGTGACCGACAGTTCGCCTTCATCTACAATAAGCATCTGGCAGATATCCAGATAATTACGCTGCATACCGTATGTTTCGTCGCAATGGTAGCTGCCTGCGTGCGGAACATGGTACAGGTTAGTCGCGGTGAAGGCATCTGCATCGTGGTAATAGCGGACAGAATCTGCCAGAATACCCATATCGTTAAGCATAATTGGTGTCAACTCCTTTTTTGTACCATATCATGGTATGGAAATGCTGTCATTCGCTTTTCTTATACAATTATATCAAAAAATAATACTGATAAAAAGTATAAAATTTTGATATTTTATTATTATCCTGTGTAGTGATGAATGTGAGAATTTGATATATGATAGGTACAACGAAAGGGAAACAAACAAAAACACGCAAAATAGTTTCTTTTGAGTTAAAAAGACGAAGGGAAAAGAAAAAAACAAGAATAGGGAATTCTGCAATATAATAGAATCTTCTTATTCAAAAGAGGGGTTGAAACATTTGATTATCATTTTGACATTCATCGCCTTCACCGGTCTTGTAGCCTTGATCTCATGGTACAAGACCAAGGAGGAGAACCTGTCCACCAAGGAAGGCTACTTCCTTGCAGGACGCGGACTGTCCGGTCTGGTCATCGCCGGTTCACTGGAAATGACCAACCTGTCCACCGAACAGCTGGTCGGACAGGCCGGACAAAGCTATTCGACCAACATGGGCGCCATGAGCTGGTCGGTAAACGCAAGTATCGCGCTGCTGGCGCTGGCACTGATCTTCCTGCCGAAGTATCTGAAAGCCGGCATCACCACCATCCCGGAATTTCTGGAGGTTCGATTTGACCGCACCACCAAGCAGATCATCTCGTTCCTGTTCCTGCTCGGCTATATGCTTACTTACCTGCCGACCGTACTGTACTCCGGTGCGCTGGCCTTCAACCAGATTTTCCATCTGGATCAGCTGTTTGGCATCACCTCTTATCAGAGTATTGCGATCCTGTGTGTTGCAATCGGCGTTATCGGTTCCATCTACGCAATCTTCGGCGGCCTGAAGGCAGTTGCGGTATCCGATACCGTAAACGGCGTGGGTCTGCTGATCGGCGGTCTGCTGATCCCGATCCTGTCCATCTGCATCCTCGGCAACGGCAGCTTCCTTGCCGGCATTCAGGACTTTATCACCAATGTTCCGGCGGAGAAGTTCAACGCGGTCAATCCGGCGAACGCTCTGCCTCCGATGATTCCGTGGCCGGTTCTGTTCCTCGGCATGCTGTTCAACAACCTGTTCTACTGGTGCACCAACCAGTCCATCATCCAGCGCACGCTGGCTGCCAAGAATCTGGCACAGGCACAGAGAGGTGCTGTATTCACTGCATTTCTCAAGCTGCTGGATCCGTTCTTCATCACCATCTGCGGTCTGCTGGCTTACCGCTTCTTCGGAGACGGCCTGGCAAACAGCGACCTGGCATACCCGTCTCTGATTACCACGGTTGTTCCGAACTGGCTGCTCGGCATCATCGCAGCGGTTCTGTTCGGTGCGATCCTGTCGTCCTTTAATTCGGCACTGAACAGCTGTGTAACGCTTTACACGCTGGACTTCCACCGTCCGCTGTTCAACCAGACCGCAAGCGACTCTCATCTGGTAAGCGTCGGCAAGCGCGTTGGTACCGGTCTTGCGATCGTATCCATCTGTGTAGCGCCGTTCGTCAGCAATGCACCGTCCGGTCTGTATGACTTCCTGCAGGAGTGCTTCGGCTTCTACTCCATGCCGATCCTCGCGATCGTGCTGGTAGGCTTCTACACCAAGCGCGTTCCGGCCTGCGCACCGAAGATCACGCTGGTCGTACACGTTATCCTGTACTCGATCTCCAAGTTCCTGCCGCTGAATGTGCATTACCTGTATGTTCTTTCGGTACTGTTCCCGGTAGATCTGGCACTGATGCTGCTCATCGGCAAGCTCAAGCCCCGTGCTACCGACTTCATCCTCGAGGATTCCAAGGCTGTTGACCTGACCCCGTGGAAGTACGTAAAACCCGCAGCGCTGACCTGCTTCATCCTGATGCTTTGCGTCTACGCGCTGTTCTCTCCGATCGGTCTGGCTCGATAATGAGCCGGACCCCGGAAACCATTCACCTATTCACATTGTAAGAAACGCACAAGGCGTTTTCGATAAAATCCAACAAAGGTATTGAGATTTTTGAGGAGGAAAAACTTATGAGCAAGGAAATTAAAATCGGTCTGATCGGCGCTGGCTGGATGGGCAAGGCCCACACCACCGCATTCCACAACGCACGCATGATTTTCGGCGATGATATGCCGGTATTTGAACTGGTAAGCGACGTCAGCGAGGATGCAGTAGCAAAGTTCGCTAAGGACATGGGCTACAACCGCTATACCACTAACTGGATGGACGTTGTTACCGATCCGGCAATCGACCTGGTTGACGTTGCAACCCCGAACTGCATGCACTACGAGATGGCAAAGGCTGCTCTGGAGCACGGCAAGCATGTTTTCTGCGAGAAGCCGCTGTCTCTGTCTGCTGAGCAGTCCCGCGAGCTGGCTGATCTGGCCAAGGAAAAGGGCGTTGTCAACTACTGCGGTTTCTCTAACATCATGAACCCGGCAAATCAGTATGTTGCTGAGCTGGTTAAGTCCGGCAAGCTGGGCAAGATCATGCGCGTTCACGCTACCTACGATCAGGACATGCTGCTCGATCCGTCTATTCCGATCGCATGGCGCCACATCAACAAGCTGGCCGGCTCTGGCGCACTCGGCGACCTGTGCAGCCATCTGCTGAGCGTTTCCCAGATGATTATGGGCGACATGAGCGAGGTTCTCGGCGTTCAGTCCATCGTTATTCCGGAGCGCCCGGTCAAGGCAGGCAGCACCGAGATGGGCAAGGTTGAGAACGATGACCTCATCACCTTCCTCGTTAAGTATGAAAACGGTGCAATCGGCGACTTCTCGTCCTCCCGTGTTGCAACCGGCCGCAAGAACTACTTCTACTATGAGATTCAGGGCACCGAGGGTTCGGTAGTTTACGATCTGGAGCGCATGTGCGAGGTTCAGGTTTACTTCAAGGCTGACGCTGACAAGGACAACGGCCGTGACTGCGGCTTCCGCACCGTACTGCTCAACCCGCAGCACGAGGGCTTCAAGTACTTCCAGCCGGCAGGCGGCATCGCAATCGCATTCGACGACATGAAGACGCTGCAGGCACACGCACTCATGCAGGCAATGCACGGCGGCGAGTACATCTGCAACTTCGAGATGGGCGCAAAGGTTGACGGCATTATCAACGCAGTGCTCAAGTCCGTTAAGTCGGGCACCTGGGAAAAGTGCTAAGGGAGGTTCCAAACTATGTTTAACAATGTAAAACTCGGCATCGCGCCGATCGGCTGGACCAATGACGACATGCCGCAGCTTGGCGGCGAGCTGACCTTCGAGCAGATGGTTTCCGAAGCGGCTCTGGCAGGCTTTCAGGGCACCGAGGTCGGCGGCAAGTTCCCGACCGACCCGGCCGTACTGAACAAGGCACTCGACCTGCGCGGCATCAAGATTGCATCCCAGTGGTTCTCGAGCTTCCTGTGCTCGACTCCCTACGAGGAGAACGAAAAGGCGTTCATCGAGCAGCTCGACTTCCTCGAGGCGGTCGGCGCAAGCCGCATCAACGTCTGCGAGCTGACCCGCTGCCTGTTCGCAGAGGAGTGCTCGATGTTCGGCGACAACAAGCCGATCGCCACCGACGAAGAGTGGGATAAGCTGTGCGACGGCCTGAACAAGCTGGGCAAGATTGCAGCTGACCGCGGCTTCAAGCTGTGCTTCCATCACCATATGGCAACGGTCGTTCAGACCTTTGAGGAAACCAAGCGCCTGATGGACAACACCGATCCGCGTTACGTTTACCTCTGCTTCGACACCGGCCACTTCACCTTCTCCAAGGAGGATGCCGTCAAGGCTGCCAAGGAGTTCGGCCCGCGTATCGGCCACGTTCATCTCAAGGACATTCGTCCCGACATGATGGAAAAGGCTTACGCCGAGGGCTTCAAGTTCCGCAAGGCAGTTCTGGAAGGCTGCTTCACCATTCCGGGTGACGGCTGCGTTGATTATCCGGGCGTATTCAAGGCTCTGCACGACGCGCACTACGAGGGCTGGTTCATCGTAGAGGCCGAGCAGGACCCGGCAAAGGCAAATCCGCTCGAGTATGCCAAGATGGCACGCGAGTATATCAAGAAAACCGCAGGTATCTGATAAGGAGGATTACAAATGGAAAAGATTCGTTTCGGTATCGTTGGTATCGGTATGATGGGCCGTATGCACGCCACCAGCCTGCAGCGTAATCCTCACGCAGAGGTTGTAGCGGTTTGCGCCCGCACCGAGAGCAAGGTTAAGGCATTCCAGGAGGAGTTCGGTGTACCGTACGGCTACACCAACGTAGACGAGCTGGTAAACAATCCTGAGGTTGACGCAATCGTTGTTGCAACCGGTGCAGATGCCCACAAGGCACCGTGTCTGGCAGCCTGCAAGGCCAAGAAGCACATCTTCTGCGAAAAGCCGCTGGCTAAGACCATCGAGGACTGCGAGGAGATCGAGAAGGCAGTTGCCGAGAACGGAAACAAGTGCTTCACGGTTGGCTTCATGCGCCGCTTCGACCCGTCCTACGCAGAGGCGAAGGAAAAGATCCGCGCCGGTGCGATCGGCAAGCCGATCCTGTTCAAGGGCGTTTCGCTTGACCCGTCCAGCGTGCTTGAGGCACATCTGGAGGGCGTTAAGAAGGGCATTTACGTTCCGTGGTTCATCGAGATGGGCAGCCATGACACCGACCTTGCACGTTGGTTCCTCGAGGGCGATCCGGTCGAGTCCTTTGCAACCGGCGATGCTTATGTTTGCACCGGTCTGGCAGACTACAACGACTACGACAACGGTTTCTCGCTGACCAAGTTCGATAACAACACCACCGCTTACATTCAGGTAGGCCGCACCGCAACCTGCAGCCACGTTGAGAGCGAGATCGTCGGCACCAAGGGCACGCTGCGTGTCAACTCGGTACCGCGCAAGAATTACCTCTCGCAGTTCACCGAGAACGGCTTCGTGGAAGAATGCCAGGAGAGCTTCCTTGCTCGCTGGGGCGAAGCGTTCCAGGCTGAGATCGACGACTTCGTTGACTGCGTTCGTACCGGCCGCAAGCCGGAGACCACCGCACACGATGGCACGATGAGCCTGAAGTTCTGCCTGCAGCTGCATCAGGCATATCTGGACGGCAAGAACAAATAAGACATAACCGCTTTTTAGATAAAGGAAAAAAGGAGATTCACATCATGAGCAAGAAAGAACTCGCTATTGGCGTACTGGGCGCAGGCGGCAACATCGGCCACACCCATTCTCAGAACATTGCAACCTATGTAGACGGCGCTCGTCTGGCTGCTGTTTACGATCTGAACACCGAGCGTGCTGAGGAGGTCGCTAAGACCTACGGCGCAAAGGTAATGGCAAGCGCAGAGGAGCTGATCGCTTCTCCCGAGATCGACGCTGTTGTTATCGCATCCTGGGACGGCACCCACGCTGATCTGGCTGTAAAGTGCATCCAGGCCGGCAAGCCGGTATTCTGCGAGAAGCCGCTGGCTACCACCCTTGAGGACGCAAAGAAGGTCGTAGAGGCTGAGAAGGCTTCCGGCAAACGTCTGCTGCAGATCGGCTTCATGCGCCGCTTTGACCCGGACTACATCAAGATGAAGAAGATTCTCGACTCCGGTGAGCTGGGTGCTCCGCTGATGGCGCACTGCATCAGCCGTACCCGCAGCCATCCGAAGAACCACACCACCGAGCAGCACATCACCAACATTGCGATCCACGAGATCGATATCTGCCGCTGGCTGCTGGGTGAGAACCTGAACGAAGTTGCTGTTCGCTTCCCGCGTGCAACCTGCTTCGCAGAAGGCACCTGCCAGGATCCGCAGCTCGTGCTCATGCAGTCTGACTCCGGCGTGCTGATCGACGTTGAGGTTTCCGGCAACAGCTACTACGGCTATGAGATCCTGTGCGAGCTGGTTTGCGAGAAGGGCACCATCCGTCTGCCGGTAGCGGCAGAGCCGATCGTCCGCTCCTACCTGCAGTGCGGTCAGGCCATCCCGGAGGACTGGACCAACCGTTTCGTAGTTGCTTATCAGGAAGAGCTGCAGCACTGGGTAGATTACCTGCAGGGCAAGACCGACGTTCCGGGCCCGGGTGCTGAGGACGGCTACGAGGCCTGCAAGATCTCCGACGCACTGATCAAGGCACAGACCACCGGTCAGTGGGAAAAGGTAGAGGCATAATCCCCCGCAAATGGTATACAGCAGGGGCGGGAATAGGTGTGAAACCGCCCCTGTTGATATAAAGAAGGTCATATTACCCGGTAATATGATTCCAACAGACAACTTGTCTAACAGGAGGAAAGAAAGATGAAGAGAAGCAACCTTTTTAAGCGTTCCGCAGCAATGCTGCTGGCAGGACTGATGGCAGTTTCCATGAGTGCATGCGGCGGTAGCAGCGCATCCGGCAATGACTCCGGCGATTCCCAGGCAAGCAGCAGCGGTGACACCCATAAGCTGAGTGTAGTGCTCAAGACCACCTCTTCCGAATACTGGAGCTACGTTATCGCAGGCATCGAGCAGGCGGAAAAGGATCTCGGCAACGTAGAAGTTGACGTACGCGGTGCAAACAGCGATACCGACTTCGACGGTCAGCTGAACATGGTAGAGACCATCGTAAACGCAGATATGTGCGAAGCAATCGCAATCGCACCGCTGCAGGCAGACCAGATCGCAAATGCACTGACCGGTGCAAAGATTCCGGTTCTGGCGATCGACACCAATTTTGATCAGGCGGAAACCTTTATCGGCACGGCGCACGAGGACGCTGCATATCAGGGCGGCAAGTATGTAGCCGAGAAGATCGGTAAGGGCGGAAAGGTTGTTATTCTGGCGAATATCCAGGGCGAGTCCACCTCTGAGGCTCGTGTAGCTGGTTACAAGAAGGCACTTGAAGAAGGCGGCTGCGAGATTATCTCCACGCAGTACACCGACGGCGTAGGCGACAAGGCTGTTACCGTAACCGATGGTGTTCTCCAGTCCTTCACGGACATCGATGCGATCGTATGCTGCGCAGACGATGTTGCGCTCGGCGCATCCCGTGCCATCAAGCAGGCAGGCCGTGAGGGCGACGGCATCATCGTATGCGGCTTCGACGGCATCTCCTCCGGCGTACAGGCAGTTGTTGACGGCGAAATCTCCTGCACCGTTGCACAGGACCCGTACAACATGGGCTACCAGTGTGTTAAGAGCCTGCTCGACGTTGTCGAAGGCGAAAAGCTGGATGACTTCATCGATACCGGCTGTAAGGTCATTACTCCGGACAATGCTCAGGAGTATCTGGACAAGCTGAAGAGCCTGGTATAAGCATTATTTTCTGATCCCTCACTCTCACTCTTGCGCTTGGGAAAACGCTCCAATGTTCTTCCCATTCTTCATGTCATTTAAGACATACGCTCTAATATTTTTATTCTCTCTCTTTTAACTAACCCATAAGTTTTCTTCTCATATTGCTGGAAAAGCCGCTTGTGCGGCTTTTCCTATACCCCGATTCGGTTTGGCGAAAGGATATTTGACCAATGTATCAGATTTTGAAAAAGCAAACGCTGAACGCAAACACCAAGCTGATGGTGAT
>OLRY01002204.1_pt1 | contig 14302 bp, 22 predicted proteins | sample 1672541 | NCBI WGS metagenome assembly OLRY01 (sample SAMEA3136697, study PRJEB25190) | human gut metagenome | biome: human gut; feature: human-associated habitat; material: faeces | place: Austria | collected 2013
CGGATACGACCTACTTTCACGATTACATATACGGAAAAGCGGAAATCCGTTTCGTTCGCGGGCGGCTTCGCTTCACGGACGACGAAGGGAACGCCGGAGATCCCGCGCCCTTCCCTTCTATGGTTGTTATCTATAACGGGGAGCGGGTGAAAAATGAGTGAGAAACACGAATATATCTGCCTTTTAGGGATTGATCCGAAAAAGGTTCAGAAATGCAACGCTTCCGAACGCCCTACTTGCGGCTGGGAGGCGGCAGAGGCGGAACGCCGCCGCGCCTACCTTTGCGAACACGGCTTGACGCTATGCGCGGACGGATTGCGCCGTCTGATTATTCCAAAGAACGGAGGTAACGAAGAAATGAAGTACAAAGTATGCGACCATTGCGGCGCACACCTTGACAACGGGGAAACGTGCGATTGTAGGAACACGAACAACGACGGCGGAGAGCCGAAAGACAAACAGAAAGAGAGGAAAAACGACAATGACGGGAATTAACGAGGTTGCAAAGCAAATTCACGAAAACGCCGTCGATCACGGCTGGTGGGACGAAGAACGCGGATTTCCGGAAGTTTTGGCACTCATTCATTCGGAGGTATCCGAAGCACTGGAAGAATACCGAAACGGGCGCTTGCCTACGGAAGTTTACGCCGGAAACAACGGAAAGCCGGAAGGAATACCGATCGAGCTTGCCGACGTGATTATTCGCGTCCTTGATTATTGCGGATATGCCGAAATTGACATTGACACGGCAATTTCACAGAAGCACGAATACAACAAAAGCCGCCCGTACAGACACGGCGGCAAGAAGTGTTAAACACCCGCGAGCGGGTGCGGACATACCTATTTATATAAGAAAGGGGCTTTTTAATATGACAGAGAACAAACACGGCTTCGCGCCGAAACAGGAAATTAAGATCGGTGGGATCGCCTTCACGATTATTCAGACCGCCGAAAGCTGGGTGAAGTGTATTGCTTCGGAGTGTATCGGGGAACGAGCATTCGACGCGCAGAACCGAAACGATTTTGCCGCGTCCGATATTCGCGAGTTCTTGAACGGCGAATTCCTGCAAAAGCTGATCGGAGCGGGAGCGCCGGAAGCAATGTTCGAGTATTTCAACGTTGACTTGACCGCCGACGACGGTTTGAGGGACTACGGCGGAGATCGCGTCCGTGTCGGGCTTATCACGTGCGACGAATACAGGCTTCTTCGCGGCAACATTCCGGAGCTTCCGGACACTTGGTGGTGGACAGCTACACCGGACAGCCCGAAAAATTCACTCGTCCGCTACGTCTATTCCGACGGTACGCTGAACTACTACAACGCGTACTACGGGAACTACGGCGTTCGCCCGCTTTGCGTTCTGAAATCGGAAATCTTGAAATCTTACCTTGACGGGGATATGAAGAAGCGCGCCGAAGCCGTCGATATGATGAAGCATATTGCGGCGGCGTGGAACATCAAACCGGAAGAGGTATTCGAGAAAGGAGAATAACGGAAATGCGGGCGGCAAGCATTACAGATTATATTCCGTTCGGCAAGGAAAACGCGGTAACACGCGCACACCTTCGCGCGGCAACGGGCTTGCCGGATCGGAAGATACGTGAAGAAATCGAACAGGCACGGCGCAGGGGCGCGATCATTATTAACGCGCAGGACGGCGCTGGATACTATCAAAGCGAGGATATAAAGGATATAGCGAAGCAGTACAGACAGAACGAGCGCCGCGCCCTTTCGATCCTTGCACAGCAAAAGCATTTACGCAAGCGCTTAAAAGAAGCTGGCGTAATGGAGGGGAAGAAGGTTGTACTTAATGACAATGTTTGAATTTATGCAAAACGCCTTTTTCCTGCTTTGCGGGATTATCTGCATTGCGGTGGCGGTTTTGGTTATCTATTGCGTGATCGTCGCGATCTTCCGCACTTGCGGGAAGCGCGGCACGAAGAAAAATACCGGATACAGCTACAACGCAGATATGCAAAGGAGAAGCGGGAATGAGCGAAATTAAGCTGAACGCGGAAGCGCTTGAAGAAGCGGGCGCGGCGCTGGGCTTCACGTTTGCGGCGCTGATCCGAGGCTTTCAAGCGGGTATGGACGCTTACGACGTTATGCTGGAGGAAACCGCGATCCGCGAAATTCGGAAAACCGAAGAGGAACGGGAACGTTCCGTTAAAACGGAAATCGGCGATTGCCGGAAGTGCTGGTGCGATCAATGCGCGCGGCTGGAGGAATGCGAGAAGATCCGCGAGGGCTTCACGCCGGACGGGGTGCGCCCTTCCCCGTGCGTAGGTTGCGAAAACGGAATGCGCTTCAAGCCTTGCGAGGAACCGCAATGCGAAGAGTTCGTGCAGGGCGACGGGCTGAACAATGGATAAACAAAAAAGAACCGTCCTGTATGGGCGTACAGGACGGTTCTTCCCCGTTGAGGGGCGCGCCGTTTAAGGCTATTCAATACATTTGTTATTATAGCACGAAGGTGGCTTCTTGTCAAAGGAAGGCGGCTTGACGTATGCAGAGAGTAAAAAGAAGGATATTTTCGGGCGCTGTATGCGAACAGGAAGTTTTCAACATATCGGACAGGCTTACCGATATAAAGAAGGCTGAACCGCGCCCGCGCTTTAAGACAGAGGAAGAACGAGAACAACACAAGATCGGAATATCAAGACGGAAACACGCGCGGCTGGTAAATGAAAACTTTTCCCCGCGTTCATTATATAGCACGCTGACGCTGGACGACGAAAACGAAGTACATACCTTCAAGGAAGCGAAGCGGATACGCGATCTATTCGTGCGGCGGCTGAAATACGCCTTCCCCGATGCCGTGATCTTTATTTATTTAGGACGCGGCAAGAACACGAACAGAATTCACGCGCATATGCTTTCGGACGGCGTGCCGGAAGAGGCAATCAAGAAACAATGGATTTACGGAAATATCGTCCGGATCAACCACCTTCGCGAACATAACTATTACGACGGCGTGGATCACGGGCAGGATTACACAGGGCTTGCAAATTACCTTTTCGACCATTGGACGAAGGAACAAGGCGGACACCGCTGGAAACAGACGCGCAACGCGCGGAAGCCGGATCGGGAAACGCCGACCGTTGCAAAGCGGGTTTACACGGAGAGCAAGCCGCCGCGCCCGCCGAAGGGCTATATATTAGTAGAAACGAAAAGTACGAAGTATGGATACCTTTATTTTAAGTATGTGTTAGAGCCGCCGAAGCGGAAACGCAAACGAGCGGCAAAGGACGGCAAAAGCTGATTTCGGATCAGCATTTATAAAGCCTTGTAAATGTGTAACGTTTGGCGACGAAGCATAGCTTCGATCACAGAAGAAGCCTTGAAGATAGATTTTCGTTTATTCCCCGTCGCCTGTTTATCAGAGATCACGAACGGTTCAGCCCGTCAAGGTTGCGAAGCACGGCGAAGCCGCTTGACCTTTACGGGGCGATCCGTGAGTGATAGAAAACAGGACAGCGGCGGGGAAAGAAAATCTATCAAGGCGGCTTCAACTTTTCCACAATGAAGGCTGGGGAAATGTGCATAACAGATCGGGGCGGGCTTTATTCCTTTGAGCCTGTTCCCCTCCCAGCGGGAGGGGAACAGGGGTGGGAGAAAGAGAACGGAAGGAGGCGATCGACGTTGCTTGAATTGAATAGGCTTTATAATCTGGATTGTATGCAGGGAATGAAGGAGTTTCCGGACGGCTTCTTTGATCTTGCGATCGTTGATCCACCTTACGGGATTGGGATTGACGGACAGCGGAAGCGCGTTTGCAGAAATCCGAAGCATAACCGGAAGGAGCATTCGCGGGAAGGCTGGGACAATGAACCGCCGTCAGAAGAATATTTCAGAGAGCTTGAACGGGTATCCCGAAATCAAATCATTTGGGGCGGGAATTACTTTGTTCCGATGCTGAAACAGGCGCATAAAGGCTGGCTTGTATGGGACAAGGGGCAACGCGGGCTTTCAATGTCTGATTGTGAGCTTGCATACACCAGCTTTGACACGCCGACACGGATTTTCACGCTTAACCGCGTGGAATTGCAGATCGAAGGGACGATCCACCCTACGCAAAAGCCCGTGAAGCTGTATGAATGGGTTTTATCCCTGTTTGCCCGAAAGGGTATGAAGATTTTAGACACGCACGCCGGAAGCGCAAGTTCCCTTGTCGCTTGCCAGCGGATCGGCGGGCTTGATTACGTGGGCTTTGAAATCAATGCAAAATATTTCGAGGCGGCGAACAGGCGGCTTGAAGAAGAGAAAGCGCAAATCCGCCTGTTTGATCTGCTGGAGGAACAGGAAAAGGCAACGCAAACAACGCTGTTTTGACGAAGGGAGGAAAAACAATGCAGAAAAAGACAGTTTACATTGCGGGGAAGATTACGGGCGATCCGTTCTACCGCTCAAAATTCTATGAAGCGCAGAAGAAGCTGGAGGAAGGCGGCTTTATTGTTGTCAATCCAGCGTTACTGCCTTCGGAGGGCTTCACGTGGGAAGCGTATATGCGAATGGCGGGCGCAATGCTGAACGAATGCGCCGAAGTATGCTTCCTTCCGGATTGGACGGAAAGCAGGGGCGCAAAATATGAGTTCGGCGAAGCGGTGGCGCAGAAGAAGCCGTTTTTCTTCTTCAACGATTGGGAGGCGAAGCAAAATGCGGAAAAATAACACGCCTTCCCTTCCTGTTCCTACGGAAGCGGACGAACAAATCGCGCTTTTCGAGTGGGCGGCGCTTCAATCGGGGCGCTTTCCGGAATTGGCGCTTTTGTATCACGTTCCGAACGGCGGGAGCAGAAACAAGATCGAGGCGGCACGCCTTCGGGCGCAGGGCGTGAAATCCGGCGTTCCGGATCTTTGCCTTCCCGTTGCACGCGGCGGAAATCACGGGCTTTATATCGAGCTTAAACGGCAACGCGGAGGGAGGATCAGCGAAGAACAGGTGCGCTGGATCGACGGGCTTTTAGAACAGGGTTACGCGGCGGCAATCTGCAAGGGCTGGCAGGAAGCCGCAAGCGTGATTACCGACTATCTACGGCAGAAAACGGAGGGCTGAAAATGGCGAAGAAAAAAGCGGGAATTTCCGAAGAGGTACGAGAAGCGATCAACGAAGCCGCCCGCGCGGGCGCTTATGAAGCGTACAAAAACACGGCGGGCGCGTATGTGAATTACTTCAAGGCTATGGAAACACTTTTGTATAACTACAAGAAGCTGGCGGCGCTTGTCGCTGATGAAGAAGCCTATTGCGAAGTGGAATATCACGCAGGGCGAAAGACCTTCGCGGCAGGGAGCAAAAGCACGGGATTTTATGAGCAGAGAACCGAAGCCGATATTGTCGAGGAAATGCGGGAAGAAAAAAGGCGGCAGTATCGGGAAACGAAGTACGGCTTCGAGCGGCTGGAGAGGGCTATAAACCTTTACCGCGACCGCAAGGAATTCACGGTGGTTCGTATGTACTACTTCGGCGAGGACTACGAAGGCAAGCCGCGCGAGAATGGAAAGCCATACACGTGGGAGGAATTAGCCTTCGAGCTTGAAGAAGCGGGCGTTCTGAAAGGTGTAAAGACCGCGTGCAGATGGCGGAACAAGATTGTAAACGATATGGCAGTATGCGTATTCGGGATCGCGGCGGCGGTAAGTGCGGCAACGTATAGGCGCAGGGCGGGCGAATAAGTGACAATATCGCGACAATATCGAGGGGTGGCAAGGGGAATATATCTATGCTATACTGTTTACGATAAATTCTTACGCAAGACGCAAGCGCACGAATAGCGCCTTTTCGGAGCAATCCGGAAGGGCGCTTTTATTATGCGCGGGAAAGGAAGGTGCGAGTATGAAGCCGTGGGCAGAACAGTTCTACAACAGCGACGCTTGGCGTTCTTGCCGTGATGCCTTCTTGCAATCAAAGGGCTACTTGTGCGAACGTTGTTCTACACCGGACGATCCCGTCGCCGCAAAGATTGCACATCACAAAACATACTTGACAGAGCAAAACGTAAACGATCCATACATTGCGCTTTCGTGGGATAATCTCGAAGCGCTATGTCAAGATTGCCATAACAAAGAACACCATCGATCGAAGCGGAAAAAGCGATATTCGTTTGACGAAAACGGAAACGTGATACTCCCCCCTATTCGCCGAGGATTTAGGGAGGGTGAAACACCGAGGGCGGGAGGTTAATTTTACTCCGCAGGCGCGCGCATAACGGGTGTACGCGAAAAAGGGGTGTGGGTATCGCCGGAAAAGGGGTGATATTTATGACGACAAAGAAGGACTTAACGAAAGATCAAAAAATCAAGAAAGAGATAAACCGATTGAAGCGGGTTTTCCGCGACTTGGACAAAAACAAGTTGCAGACCGTCGAAAGCCTTATCCGCAACGCCGCATTTATGGCGGTATCCCTTGAAGAGTTGCAGGAAATCATTAACGAAGAGGGCTACACCGTCGAATACCAAAACGGCGCAAATCAGAGCGGGACGAAGCAAAGCGACGCAGTAAAAACGCATATCGCTATGACGAAAAATCACGCCGCCATAATCAAACAGCTTTGCGAGCTTGTGCCGCCCGAAAAGAAAAAAGAAAGCCGTCTGCAAGCCTTGCGGGACGAATAAAAATGCCGTTTTCAAATTACATTTACGAGTATTACGACGGCATAACGACGGGAAAAATTGTCGTCGGAAAATGGGTGCGGCTGATTTATGAATACATCGTTAGCGGGCTTCAAAACGGGCTTTTTCTTTTCAACGCGAAGAAGGCAAACAAGGCGATCCGGTTTATCGAAAACTTTTGCCACCATTGCGAGGGGCGAACCGATCTTTTGAAATTGGAGCTATGGCAGAAAGCGGCGGTATCACTGATCTTCGGGATAGTTGACGAAGATAACGTGCGGATATTCCGCGAAGTCTTTATTGTGATCGGGCGGAAAAACGGCAAAACGCTTTTCGCGTCCGCCGTGATCGCGTATATGGCATATCTTGACGGCGAATACGGGGCGAAGATTTATTGCCTTGCGCCGAAGCTGGAGCAAGCGAACATCGTTTACGATAACTTCTTCCAGATGATTAAAAAAGAACCGGAGCTTTCGGAGCTTGCGAAGAAGCGCCGTTCGGATATTTACATCGAGGAAAGCAACACGGCAATAAAGCCGCTGGCGTTCAATGCGAAGAAATCGGACGGCTTCAATCCGCATTTAGTCGTGAACGATGAAGTCGCATCTTGGCGCGGCGACGGCGGCTTGAAGCAATACGAAGTAATGAAATCCGCGCTTGGCGCACGCCGCCAGCCGCTGATCCTGTCTATCAGTACGGCGGGATACGAAAACGACGGTATTTTCGACGAATTGATGGCGCGATCTACGGCGTTTCTGAAAGGCGGAAGCAAAGAACGCCGCCTTCTTCCCCTGCTTTATATGATCGACGACGTGGAGAAATGGAACGACCTTGAAGAGCTAAAAAAGGCAAATCCGAATATGGGCGTTTCCGTTTCGCCGGAGTTCTTCAAAGAGGAAATCGCCGTCGCGGAAATGAGCCTTTCAAAGCGGGCGGAATTCCTTTGCAAATACTGCAATATCAAGCAGAATTCTTCCGTCGCTTGGCTTGATTATGTCGTTGTCGATCGAGCGGGTGAAAAAATCAAGCTGGAGGATTTCAAAGACAGTTACGCGGTGGGCGGTATCGACCTATCGCAGACAACAGACCTTACAGCCGCAAGCGTGATTATTGAGCGCGGCGGCGTTCTTTATGCCTTCGCACAATTCTTTATGCCCGCGAACAGGCTGGAAACCGCACAGGCGGTGGACGGCGTGCCGTATGATATATTCGTCAAGCAAGGGATCGTGAAGCTGTCCGGCGAAAATCACGTAGATTACAGGGACGTTTACGAATGGTTTTCCGCCCTTCGGGATCAGTACGGCATATATATTCTAAAAATCGGCTATGACCGTTACAGCGCGCAATATCTGATCGACGACTTGAAGGCGGCGGGCTTCCAGACGGACGACGTATGGCAGGGTGAAAACCTTGCGCCCGTTATTCGGGAGTTTGAAGGCATAATCAAAGACGGCAATTTCAAGATCGCGGATAATAACCTTCTGAAAGCGCATTTCCTCAACGTCGCGTTAAAGCACAATATGGAAACGCGGAAGTTCCGTCCGGTAAAGATTGAACAGCGGGCGCGTATTGATGGCTTCGTTTCCGTGATTGACGCTATGACGGTACGGCAGAAGTATTATAACGAGATCGGCGAAATGCTGAAAAATGCGGGGTGATAAAAACTATGGGAATTTTTGAAACGATTTTCCGAAAACCGCGTTCGGATATTCAAGCGGAAGGATACTTCAAGATGCTTAACGGGTATTCGCCCGTTTTCACGAACGCGCCGGAAAGCCTTTACGAAATGGAGCTTACGCGGGCGGCTATTCATTCGTTCGCGAATTTCTGTTCAAAGTTGAAACCGGAAATCAGCGGGACGGCGTACAAGAACCTTGAAAGGGTATTGCAGTTCCGCCCTAATCCGTTTATGGATACGTCGAAGTTCATTTACCGGATCGCGACGATCCTTTCGGTGAATAACACGGCGTTCATTGTTCCGATCGAAGATGAATACGGCGGGATCGCGGGGTATTATCCCCTGCTTCCCCAGCGTTGCGAAGTTGTCGAATACAGGGGCGCGCCCTTCTTGCGATACACCTTCGCAAACGGACAGCGGGCGGCAATCGAGTTCGAGCGCGTCGGCGTGTTGACGCAATTTCAGTACAAGGACGACTTCTTCGGAGAGAGCAACGCCGCGCTTCGCCCTACAATGCAGTTGATCCATACGCAAAATCAAGGAATTATCAACGGCGTTAAAAATTCGGCTTCCGTCCGGTTCTTGGCGAAGGTTGCGAATATGTTGAAGCCGGAAGATATTACGAAAGAGCGAAAACGCTTCACGGCGGATAACCTTTCGGCGGATAATCAATCCGGAATGGTGATCTACGATAGCAAATTCGCGGACGTAAAGCCGATCGAAAGCAAGCCGTTCACCGTAAACGCCGCGCAGATGGCGCAGATCAACGAAAATGTCTTTAACTACTTCGGGACGAACGCGAAAATCATTCAGAACAGCTATACCGAAGATGAATGGAACGCTTACTACGAAGGCAAGATCGAGCCTTTCGCAATTCAGCTTTCGCTGGTTATGTCGAATATGACCTATACACAGCGGGAATTATCCTTCGGGAACGCAATTACCTTTACCGCGAACAGGCTTCAATACGCAAGCAATAATACAAAGCTGAATATCAGCACACAACTATTTGACCGCGGCTTGCTCAACCGCAACGGCGTTATGGATATTTGGAATATGTCGCACGTCGAAGGCGGGGACAAGTATTATATTCGCAAGGAATACGCGGAAGTATCAGAGTTAGGAAAGGAGGTTACACCGAATGCCAGTAGTGAAGGAACGGGAATACCGTCAAATGTTCCAGCCGTTGATGATCCCACAGAGGACGGAGAACAAGAGGTTTGATACAGATTTCTACGTCGAAGGCTTCGCAACGACGTTTGATAAGCCGTATGTTATGTACGAATACGGCGGGATCAAGTATTGCGAAATGATCGACCGGAACGCGCTTGTAGGCGCTGACCTGTCCGACGTGATTATGCAGTTCGACCATTCCGGAATGGTATTCGCCCGAAACAAGATGGCAAAGAACAAGCCGCCTTCCCTGCTTCTGGAACCGCAGGACGGCGGCTTATTTATTGCCGCAAATTTGAGCCTTACCGAAGAGGCAAAACGCCTTTACGCGAGTATCGACGCGGGGCTTATTTGCAAAATGTCGTGGGCGTTCACCGTATCGGAGGACGCATACAACAAAGACACGCACACAAGAACAATCTTGAAGATCAAGAAGGTTTACGACGTTTCGGCGGTATCTTATCCGGCGAACGCCGATACCGATATTTCGGCGCGTTCCTATTTCGACGGAGTGATCGAAAGAGAACAGCAGGAGCGGCTGGAGCGCCGGAAGCAAATTCTTAAAATCAAACTTATGATGGAGGTTTAACACAATGAGAATTAAAGAGATTGAAGCCCGCCTTGCGGCTATCAAGAAGGAGATCGAAGAGCGCGGCGACGCTATGAAAGCCGAGGAAATCGACGCGCTGGAGAAGGAAACAAAAGAGCTTACCGAAGAGCGCGCCGGACTGATTGCCGCCGCCGAGAAGCGCAACGGCATTCTGGACAATATCGCAAAGGGCGCGGGCATTGTTTCCCGCACCTTCGAGCAGAAACAGGACAACGCCGATCCGGACGATCCCTTCGGTACGCCCGAATACCGTTCCGCGTGGCTGAAAAACCTTCGCCGCCTTCCTCTTACCGACGCAGAGAAGCGCGCATACGCGAATGCCAGCGGCACGGGCGCGGAGGTTGTGCCGACACAGACCGCGAACGAGATTATCAGCAAGGTAAAGAAACTTGCACCGATGCTGAACGAAGTTACCCTTCTGCACGTCAAAGGCGCGGTGAAGTTCGCCGTTGAGGGTACGAACAACGATGCGGCGATCCATAAGGAAAACGCAGCTATTACGGCGGCGGCTGATACCCTTACCACCGTAACGCTGACCGGATACGAGATTATCAAGCTGGTTCAGATTTCCGATACCGTTATGACAATGAGCATTGCGGCGTTTGAAAACTGGATCGTTGATATGCTTGCAGAGGCGATCGCCCGCAAGGTTGAAGATTTCTTCATCAACGGAACCGGCACTTCCCAGCCGAAGGGCATTGACAAGGCGAACACTTGGGGCGCAACGAACAGCGTTACCGTAGCAAAAGCCGGTTCCCTTACCGCCGCAAACGTGCAAACGCTGATCGGGCTTCTGAACGCTGGATACGACCGTAACGCAAAATTCGTTATGAGCAAGAAAACCTTGTTTACGGATTTTATGCCGTTGCAGGACACCAGCAAGAACCATATTGTAACCGTGCAGGGCAACAGCTACTTCGTTTACGGCTATCCGGTTCTTCTGTCCGACTACGTGAAGGAACACGAAGCCTTCTTGGGCGACTTCAAGAAGGTTTGCGCGAACCTTGCGGAAAGTATCAACGTCAAGAACGCCTATGACATCGACACGAACAGCTACAAATACAGCGGTATTGCGATCTTTGATTGCCAGCCCGCAATCGGCGAAGCCTTCGTGAAGCTGGTAAAGGCGGGCGCGTAATGGAGGGTTGAACGATGATGCTTGACAAGGTAAAGCTGGCTTTGCGAAAAACAGCCGCCGTATTTGACGACGAAATCGAAGATTACATTACTTCCGGTATCGCTGATCTTCGGCTTGTCGGTATCAACGTTCCGGAAAATGCGGGATCGTCCAGCGAAACGCTGGGCGATCCCCTTTTAGACCGCGCAATCATTCTGTACGCGAAATCCGAAGATAACTTCGGCGGCGAAGGCGAAAGGCACAGGAAAGCATACGATTACTTGAAATGCGCCTTGTCGCTGTCTGACGAATACACGGAAGGCGGTGGCGGATAATGGGCTGGAGAGATCAAATAACGCTGATCGCGCTTTCCGAACCTTCGGAGCGGACAAACGAACACGGCTTCCCTACAAGGAAGCCGGAAACGGCGACAACGGTTTTCGCTGATAAAAAATCCGTAGGGTATTCGGAGTTCTACAAAGCGGAAATGGCGGGACACGCCGCCGAAATCAAGTTCGACGTTTACGCAATGGAATACAGCGGGGAAACGATCGCGGAATATCCCGTTTCGAGCGGGAAACGCTATCGCATTCTTCGGACGTACATTCACGACGACGGAGAGCTTGTGGAATTGACGCTTTCCAGCTTCCCCGAAGCGCAGAGCGCCGCAAACGCGGCGGGAGGCACGACGGAAGGAGGCGGCGGAAATGGCGCGGTTTAACGTTGTAGGGCTTGACGACCTACAAGAACAAATGCTTCAACGCGCGAAAATCGCGGAAGAGGCAGTACCGGAAATGCTGAAAGCTGGCGGCGCGGTAATGCAGGAAGCACAGCGGGCGGAAATCCGAACAATGTTCCGGAGCCGCAGAAGCACAGGCGATCTTGCCGCGTCAATCGTTGTTTCCAAAATCAAGGAGCGGGACAACGGGAAGATGGTTGAAGTATATCCGGACGGAAAGGATCGGCACGGGGTACGCAACGCGACAAAAGGCTTTGTCCTGCAATACGGGCGAAAGAATATGCCAGCGCGCCCGTGGTTCACGGCGGCGAACACAAAGGCGGCTGACGCTGTAAATGCAGAAATGCGCCGCGTATGGGAGGCGAAGCAGAATGAACGTTGATACACTTGTGAAAACAACGCTTGAAAAGCTGGGTTGTCCCGTTGAACGACTGAAATACGACGGAAAGGCAAAAACCTTTATCACGTATCAAATTGTCGTGGGACAGGATACGCACTTTTCAGACGATGAAAGCGGCGCGGAAGAATTCACATACAGGGCGGATATTTATTCCCGCGTGGATTATATCGCCCTTATGCGGAGCGCAAAGCGGGCATTGAAGGAAGCGGGGTTCTACGGGATCACGTTTGATCCGGAAGTGTTCGAGGAAAACACGGGTTATTATCACGTTCCCGTGGAATTCAAGTATATGGAGGTATAACGAATATGGCTACAATCGGATTGCGCGACCTTTACCGCGCGCCTATCACGATCGGCGACGGCGGCGTGGAGGAATACGGCACGCCCGTAAAAATGGCGAAGGCAATTTCGGCGGAGCTTTCCGTGGAGGTTGCCGAAGCGATCCTTTACGCGGACGACGGAGCCGACGAGGTTGTAAAGGAATTTGTTTCGGGAGAATTGACGCTGAACGTCAATGACCTTCTTCCGGCTGACCTTGCCGCCCTTCTTGGGCAGAAGCAGGACGACGACAAGGTGGTTTACGGCGCAGACACAGACGAACCGCCTTATTTCGCAATCGGCTTCCGCGCGAAGAAAGCGGGCGGAAGCTATAAGTACATTTGGCTTTACAAGGTGAAGTTCGCGATCCCTTCCGAAAACTACCAGACGAAAGGCGACAGTATCGAATTTACTACGCCGGAGATCGTCGGACAGTTTATCAAACGTTCGGACGGGTTGTGGAAGGCGGAACACGTCGCTTTGCCTACGGAGAGCGTAGCGGCGGCGTGGTTTACTAAGGTAAGAGAGCCGAACAACGCGGCGGCATAACAAGAAAGGGGGTACAGCGGGGAGCCGGAAACGGCTTCCCGCTTATTATTTTATGAGTGCAATTAAAGACGGACGCTTCCCGATCACGCTTGACAAGGAAAGACACCTTCTTTTCAGTTTGAACGTGATCGACGAAATGCAAGATAAATTCGGCGGCTTCGATCGCCTTGATAAAGCGCTTTCCGGAAAGGACAGCATTAAAAACCTTCGCTGGCTTCTTACCCTGCTTCTGAATGAGGGAGCAGAGGACGGCGAAGAAGAGCTTACCGAAAAACAGGTGGGCAAACTCATTCATACAGGGAATTTCCTTGACGTGAAATCCTCTATCTTCAAAGCGTTTTCGATGGGCAATAACGGAACGGAAGAGCCGCCCGCCCGCGACGATGACGATGAAGAGGAAGAGGACGACGAAGAGGACAACGAAAACGGAAAAAACGCGGCGGCGGGCAAGGAGTAATCGACCTTGCCCGCCTTCTTTATATCGGCGTTACGCTTCTTCGGTGGAGCGAAGCCGAAGTATGGCGAATGACACCGTATAAGATTTTGACGCTTTTTAGAATACACAAACAATTCAATCCGGATCGCTTCAAGCCGGAAGAGCCGGAAGCCGATATTGACGACGTGTTAGGAGGGTTGTAAATGGCGAAGGAAGAACAAATCAAATCGCAAATTATTCTTGAAGGCGAAAAAGAATATCGTTCCGCCTGTAAGGGTATCAACACTTCCCTTCGCGAAATCGGATCGGAAATGAAGCTGGCGACGGCTGAATTCGGCGACAATGCGGAAAGCATAGACGCGCTGACGCGAAAGCAGGATATTCTAAAAAAATCGCTTGAAGAACAGGCAAAAAAGGCAAAAGCCGCAGAAGATGCCTTGAAGAAAATGCGTGACGGCGGGATCGAATCGACAAATCCCGCATATCAGAAAATGCAAACGGCTTTGAATAATACAAAAGCCGATATGGTGAAAATTCAAAAGGAAATCGACGACACTTCCGAAAAACTGAAAAAGTCAAAGATTGATTGGGAGAGCGTTGGCGATACCGTAGGCAAGGTGGGAAAAGCGATCGGCGCAGGGGTTACCGCAATGGGTGCGGCAATCGGTGCGGC
>OLRY01002216.1_pt1 | contig 14232 bp, 13 predicted proteins | sample 1672541 | NCBI WGS metagenome assembly OLRY01 (sample SAMEA3136697, study PRJEB25190) | human gut metagenome | biome: human gut; feature: human-associated habitat; material: faeces | place: Austria | collected 2013
ATGCATACGGCCGGGAAATCAGGCACCCTTCTGTCAGAATCCGACGGTTTGCCGGAAGCTGGAAAATCTCCTTCCGGTCAGGAGCTATATTTCCTGCAGGCTGTTTCCTATCTGCGCCACAACTTTGGCTACCCGGTCCGGATCGAGCAGCTCGCCCGCCAGATCGGGGTAAGCCGCTCCTACCTGTACAAAGCCTTTTTAAACTGCAGCGGAAAAAGCGTTCAGCAGTATCTGCTGGATCTGCGGCTGGAGGAAGCCTGCCGCCTGCTCGCCGATACCCGGAGGGCGGTCACGGACATCGCCTATTCCTGCGGTTTTCCGGATTCCCCATCCTTCTGCCGGATGTTCCGGAAGGTATATGGCGGAACGCCCCTGCAGTTCAGACAACGGATGGCAAAGGGGAGCTCCGGCCATGCCGCCGGGGAAACGGCAGCGGCGGGGCAGGATATAGATACGGCGGGGGAAAACAGGCATGCTGCGGCAGGCAGTTTCCCTGAACGCTGAACCGATATGCGGAATTCATGTGTAACAGAATATCCGTGATACATACCCTAATGGATATGCTTCACGTGATGACCGGCCAGCCGGGAATCAGATCCGTTTTTCCCTTTTCAGCCAGTCCAGAAAGGCTTCGCAGCCTTCCACAATATCGTTCCAGGCAGTATCAAAATCCCCTGTGTACCAGGGATCGTCAATGTCGCGCGGCCGGTCAGAAAAATCCAGCAGGCGGTGGATCTTATGATCCGGATCTCCGCCAGTGATGCGCAGGATGTTTCGGATATTGTACTGTTCGGCCGCGAGAATATAGTCGTATTCTTCATAGTCCCGCCGGGTCATCTGGCGGGCTGTTTTACCGGAAGGGTCAATGCCATGCTCCAGCAGCTTGCGCCTGGCAGGCGGATAGACCGGATTTCCAATCTCCTCTCGGCTGGTGGCCGCGGACGCGATCTGGAACCGGTCGGAGATGCCGCGTTTGGTGACCATGTCCTTCAGGATGAACTCGGACATGGGGGAGCGGCAGATGTTGCCGTGGCAGATGAATAGTATTTTTATCATATCTTTTATATCCCTTTAAAAGCCTTCAAACCTTGATATTTCGGGCTTTCCGGCGCTTTTTTCAATTTTTCTGTTTTGCCCCAAACCTACGCTATTCTTCGTAAATCTACGCAAATTCACGGGCAAATGGTGTAGTAAGTGGTGTAGTAACACGGTGCATTTTCAACCTGATTTTCTCCGCTTTTCCGGCGTGCCGATATTCTTGAAATCAATGATTTTCGCCATCTGCTCCGCCGCCCGGTCATAGCTGGCGTGTGTGTAGACATTCAACGTTACTCCCACATCAGAGTGTCCCATCACATACTGCAAGGTCTTTATATCCATACCGGCGTTTGCCATATTCGTACAGAAGGTATGGCGGAACACATGGGGCGTGATATGCGGCAACGGCTTGTCCGGGTACAACTTCTTATACTTTTTCATCGCCCAGCGCATTTCATTTTCAATATGTAACGCTACCTTGGGCTTGTCGTCCTTATCCAGCAGCAGAAAGCCGCTGTACCCGTCTACAATGATCTCCGTCTTTATCTTCTTGCGGCGATCAAGGATATTGTTCAGACTTTGATAGACTTCCTCTGTCATGGGAATAAAGCGGCAGCCGCACTCTGTCTTGGTTTTCTCGATATAATACTTTCCGCCCCGTTCCCGGACAAGCTGATGATCTACCCGGATTCGCCGGTTTTCAAAATCCAAATCACTTTTTGTAAGGCCGCAAAACTCACTGACACGCATACCCGTTCCCAGCAGCACGACAAATTCATCATAATACTTGGTGTAGGTTTTGTCCTCCCGGATAAAGCCCATCCAAATCTCCTGCTGTTCCTCCGTCATGGCAATCCGCTTCTGTGAGTCATTGGGAACCACGTCCACTAATTTGAAGTCAAAGGGATTTCGGCGGATAATATCCTCGTTGTATGCCATCTGAAAAGCGGGTTTCAAAACGCCCCTGACACTGGTAATGGTGCTGTACCCTTTCCCATCACTGTGGAGCTTCATAATCCACTGTTGCGCGTCTGATACCTTAATATCCTTTATTTGTCGGTATCCAAAATCCTCTTTCTTAATCAGGTTCAGGACAAAATTGTAACCGACTTTGGTATTGTAGCGCACGCCCTGTTTCAAGCTGATATAGCGCTCCACAAGAGCAATCACAGTTACTTTTCCAGCGGCATAGTCAATCCCTTCATCAAGCAGCTTCTGGATTTCTTTTTCCTTTTCGCGCAGTTCCTTCAAATCAGAGGAATAGATAGTCTGTCGTTTGCCTCGAATGTCTGTATAGCGGTACTGATAAATCAGGTCTTTTCTCTGGCTCTCTCCTGTCCGCAGGATTTTTCCTTTATTGTCTTTGCGTTTCTCGGACATTGTCAAACTCCTTTCCGTGATGGAAAGAGCCTTGATATGACATATCCATTGTATCATATCAATGCCGCCTTTTACACCACAAATTTTCAGATAGAATACTCCTGCTCAATGTATTGGTCGAACAATCGGCGTTTTATCAAGCGTTTGTTCCCTACCCACAAGACAAATCGACAGTTCTGTTCGTTGGTAAGGTCACGCAGCTTATTGATACCGATTCCCGAATACGCCGCAGCTTCTTCTAAGGTCAAATTACTTTTTTCCCAAATGGGGACTTCTTTCATAATTTAGGAATACTCCTTTCACTCATTCGTCAGTTCTTTCAGCCGTTCCAACTTGTTCCACGCTCCCCCTCTTATCACCTCACTTCATGGAAACATGAAGAAATTCCTTAAATTCTGGAGCAATCCTTTCTAACGAATTTCTGCGAAGACCCTCTTGAGGCTCTTTCCCCTCTTTATGCTGTTTCCCCTCTTTATGCTGTTGTAAGCCCTGTACTGGCGGCGCTGTGGCACGTCAGGAAAACATCTCGTTGAACATCTCTTCCGCATCCACCGCAGAAGCCGGACGGCTGGCTGCTGAATACGGGTTCGGCCTGCTGGTGGACTCGTCCACAACATACTCTTTCTCTTCTTCGTCATACTTTGCCAGCAGGATTTCCGTGTCTGTCATGCAGACGGTAAGGCTGATCCTGCGGAGCAGCTGCTCAAAGCTGTCCGTCAGCTCGCATTTCAGTTCTTTGGGAACCGGAAACAGCTTATCGTAAAACTGGCGCGGATCGAACGGGCTTGTGATGAAGATCAGATCACATGCCAGCGCCTTGTCATTGTAGCGGGACGGTGCCATGGTTTCGCTGTTGATCGAGTACGGGTCAAGGATGCGCAGCAGGTCAGGGTACGGGATTGATCCAACGCGGAGTTCGTCAAGGATGAGCGTATGCTGCCCTTCGTAGGACTGGAAGATGTCCCGCGTGGAACCGGAAACGAACCAGGGCTGCCCGGTTCTCTCTGCCAACGCCTTTGCGGCGCTTGTTTTCCCGGTTCCGGATGTCCCATAGAACCAGACCACCCGGACGGTCTTTCCCTGCGCGACCATGTCCTCCCGCCATTCCGCAGCGGCACGTTCCAGATACTTCGCGTGTACATCGTCAAGCTGCCGCCTGATGCGTCCCAGCTCATGGCCGGGCAGCTGGCTTTCCGCTTCCTTTTTGGTAATCACCTCGGCATACAGCATGTCAAGCACTGTCTTTGTCTTGCTGCTGTCCCCGTATGTCTGGGCTTTCTTCACTTCCTTCGTAACAGATTCCACAAGCGCGGCATAGTCGAAGTTTGCCTTTACCTCTGCCGGATCATACTGGTGCTTGCCCTTCGCCTTATCCGTCATGTGGATCAGGTACATGAAGCCGTTGTTTGCGCGTTCATCCCAGACCGTAACGGTCTGCGGCTTGTCTCCCAGCTGCTTCGCTACACTGGCGCAGGAACGGGGATTCTTAAACACCATGAACGCGTGGACATGCGGCTCCACAGGTTCCCCATCCTTATTCAGGTCTCTGTCGTGGAGAACCACGCCATACTGTTCCGGATGCAGAACGTCCTCGATCAGCTGGCAGAGTCCGTCAACACCTTTGATGTGTGACGGCAGGTGTGCAAGCTGCTGCTCATACATCAGGTTGCGGGAGCGGGGGGAGCGCTTTGCCTTCTCCTTTCCGTTTGCCTTCCCCGCTTTGGCGGCAGCGGGTTCCGCCGTTGTGGTGTCCGCTGCTTCGGTGGCAGCTTCGGGGGCTGCTTCTGTCCGGCTGGCTTCTGCCGCTTCTGCTTCACTGGAAGAGGCGGGCACTTCTGCTTCACTGCTGCCGGAAGCGCTTTCCGGCATGGGGAGGGTGGTTTTCTGCTTTTTTTCGTTCATAACTGTGTCATTCCTTTCTTTGAAGATTGTCGTAACTTTGCGGGTTTGCGGGTTTTTGTGGCACAGTGACACTTCGTGTTGTGCTGCGGTATAACAAGCCCGAACCGCAGCACAAAAGGGAAAAATGTAAATGTGGCACAAAAAACGCCGCTGCCGCCTTAGCTGAAGCACGGCGGACAGCGGCGGGGCTGTCACTCACGGTAATACTCTTCCAGCAGCCTTCCCAGCTCCCGGTACACGGGAAAATCCATAACCGGGAAATGGACAAAGCTTACACTGTCATGAAGGCCGTCCGTACTGGAAAACCATGCATCACCGGGGCCGTACACTCTCGGCGGCATGTCCTTCAGCTTTTCGCTGTCCCACATCAGGCGCGCTTCCGGCAGCGTCGGCCTGAAAAGAACCTTTGTGCTGCATGCGGAGCGTATCATGGACGGCAGCCCCCCATCCTGCACGCTGGCTTCTGCAATGCTGATAATGACAAAGCAGCCAGCCGACGCGCCCATGGTCACGATCCGCCTTAACACGCCGTCAAACTCATCAAGCGAATACGAAGGCTCTTCCTTCCCTGCCCGTTTCGGGAACACTGACCGCAGGGACACATACTCGTCAATGAACAGGAAGCTGGGATGCATCCCGGCATCCCACCACTTCACGGCATCGCCTTTCTGTTCCGATAATCGGTTAAGATGCTGCTGCCGTTCCGCCACCTTTTGCGCAAACCGCCGTATGGCTTCCAGAATCCCCCTCGCTTCGCCGTCCCCATCCAGCGTGAAGGTATGGGGCAGGCGGGACAGCTCTGCCTGCTTCGGGTCAATCACCATAAGCTCTGAGCCGTGCCCATCCCGTCCGGCCTGCGCCGCCTGAATCAGCAGCGCCATGATCCCCGTGGTCTTTCCGGAACGGGTTTTCCCGGCTACCAGCATGCTGCCGCTTGTCGTCAGGTCTATGTACGTGCCTTCCTGAACAACCAGCTTCGTTACGTCGTCCTGCCTCAGCTCTTCCGGGGAATGAACCTTCAGCGCCCGGTCTATGGTGACATCCGTAAGCAGGAACCGGATTTCATTATAGGCAACGTCCGCATCCGTCTGCGTAACGGCGTACTGGCTGTATTTCCGGCTCAGCGCGGAGCTGATGCTCGTGGAGACCTTTTCCAGCTGCTCAATCGTACAGGAAACAGCCGAAATGCTGATCTCATACACGCCTGCGCCCTTGTCCTTACACCTGACCTTCGGCAGCCGCTGGCCTTCCTTCAGCCCCAGCGGGTTCCCGTACTCATAGGACAGGAGCGCTTTCCTGACCTGCGCTGCCATCTTCACCCTGTCCGGCGTCCGGACATAAACGACAGCCGCACCAAGAAACAGGAGCACGCCGACAGCCAGGAACACGGTTCCCCCCTGCCACAGGAAAAGGGAAACAGGCGTCAGGAAGCCCAGATATTCATCGGCTGCCGCTTGCCCTACCGCCCATCCCAGCCCGCTTGCAGAGGCAGCCAGCAGGAGGCCAAGTCCGCCAAGCACGGCGATCACCGTACTGGGAAGCGCAAAACAAAGGGGAGAAATATCCTTCCGGAAACTTTTCATCATCATAAAACTACTCCTTCCTTAAATCTGAAAACATGAAACCGGGTGCAGCGGGAAGCAGCCTGTTACGAACCGCTTCCCATCACCTCACATCTTTCTCGGAACCGGAGCCTGAAGAACCCGGACGTTATCGCAGCGGATGCTCAGCTGGTTGCGGTATTCCCCGTATACGGTTCCTACCGGGTTTACAAGCTCGACCTTCGATCCGACCGGAACCGGAAGGTCAGGCTTCGCAACCTTGATGTTGATCTTCTCATACAGGTTGGTCACCTGTTCGCCGGGCTTCAGATGGTAGTCCGTGCGGTCCTCGACAATGGCGGACTCAAGCGCCGTTCCGAGAACCTTCTTCGTCTCATAATCCACCCACGGTTTGACAGACACGACCTGAAGCGTCTTGCCGTTCAGAAATTCCTCGCAGGCAAAACGGACAAAAGTATTCAGTTTCTTCATATGCTCACCTCCTTCTTTCCTGACATCATGGCGCGGCTGCTGCCGTGCCCCCGGAACCCGGGTACAGCACCCTGTTCCGGCAATCCCACCGTTATCCCTTCTCACCTCTCTTTCTGTAAACATCATACCACAAGATATAGTATTCTTATATTTATTAACCACAATATATTGATTATCCGCCGTGCCTGTTGTATACTGTAACTAAACAGGATACAGTTTGTTCCCGGATCATACTTTTTCTAAAGAACAGGATTTATTGCGAACGGAGGAACCAAAATGGCAAAAAAACCAACCATACATACCGATATCTTTGAGGCCTACAGGCTGGCCGGGTTAAGCCCGAACGTAAAGGAAACCATACGGCACCACATCCGGAAAATCATGCCGGAAGCGTTTCATGGGAAGAAGTGGGAAGAGATTCCGCAGCTGGAAAAGGATATGTTCATCTACATGGGCGCCCGTGACTATTTGATGGAATACGTCCCCGAAATCTATAGAAAGGAAGTTTCCGGAAGAGTCAAAAGAAAGATCAGGGACACGTTTCTGGACGCCACCGCTGCCATACGTGACCACAACGAATCTGTTTCATCAGAGCCGTATTTTACAGAGGGGGATTCTGAAGAAAAGAAGAAGCAGGCATTTAAGCGCTTTCAGAAGGATTACCTGAAGCACTTCGGGAAAGAAACCCATATGGAATATGAAGCATGGGCGAACCAGTACCCGGAGGAATCCCATTCAAAGAGAGCTTCCACCAGCCCCTTTGCCCTTGCCGTTTCTGCATGTGAAGCAGCAGAGGATGAGGGGATGGAAGCCATGCTGAACCCGGAAAAGGCCAGCTCCATCCGCCAGTCGGTGAACAGCACTTTACTGAACACCATCTGCCAGATCGTGGAACAGCGTTTCCATGTCACCATTGACAAAAAGAAAATTAGAGATTGCCACATGTTTATGTATGACTACATCAGAGAAGAAGGCTTCCATGAGTGGCTGCCCCGTGATGAAAAAAACGAAAATGACAAAAAATATGAAATGTATCGGCACATGCTGGAGCATCTGGACTTCTGGGACGCAGAAAAAAGCGGCTCTTCCCATTAGAACCGCTTGCGTGCGAAAAAAATATGCGCTATAATGTGAAACATGAGATAGATAAAAAAGGCAGGCTGTGAAGAGTTGGCGCTCCTCACAGCCCTATGCAGGAGATTGGGCCTCCCACACAGCAGACAACTGCGCCTTCTTCACATTATATCTGTTTTCCGTTCCTATCGCAAGGGGAATCTCATGAAGATGGAAATCGGTATAGTGTGACGAGGTGTTTGTGTATTTTTGCGGTGCACGGGAATAAAACCCTGCGCCGCTTTTTTATTTATCTCTGTCCGGGGCAGCCAGCAGAGGACGGCAGGAATCACCTGCCTGTCCCTGTGGTTGTGACCGTTCGCAGAGATATAATAAGTACGCAGACGCAAAGCGCATCCTTATACATGCGGCGTCATTGTGCTGCCCCTTTCTTTCTACAGGCACGCCGTTCCCTGCCACACAGGGAACCGACTGAAACCCTGAAAGACTTCTGGAAATCCCTTACGTTACTGACCAAAGGGAATGAAGCAGAAGGTACCGTACACACGCCGGGACAACCCCCGGCCAAACACCAAAAGAAAGGAAGAAAAGACGATGAAAAGAAAGCTCGCAATCATGGCGCTCGCGGCAGCCATGGTGGTATCCAACGCAGCCGCGCCCATGGCATCCATGACCGTATGCGCCGCTGAGAACGATGAGATCGGGGACATCCTCGACGACATGTTCGGGGGCGACAAACCCCAGCCTGACGAGAATGCACCCGGCAGTTCCACCGGAGGCGGAATCGAGCCCGGCGGAGACCTCGGCGGATGGAAGCCCTCTGAAGAGGCACCCGTACAGGATGACAGCGACCATTCCAAGGATGACGGCAATTCCGGTTCTTCCAATACCGGAAACAGCGGCTCCACTGGCTCTTCCAGCAACTCCGGCTCTACCGGAAGCACTGGTTCTACGAACACCGGAAGCTCTGCATCCGCAGGCTCCAGCGCATCCACCGACACCTTCGTGCAGGTCGTTGACCCTGCCACGGGCAACACCGTGACCGTCGTAGAGCAGGCAGGAACCACCGTGGCCGTGCCCGTAACGGATGAGGCCACCCTCGCCGTCCTTCCTGAGGCAATGGTCGTAACCGCACCCAGCGGGCTGTCCTTCGTGCACGCGCTGGATACGTCCCGCATGATGTACAGCGTATGGGGCGGCGGGCTGCAGGTCAACGCGTTCATGATCGTTGACGCCGCAGGCGCCCCTGTCGTGATGCAGGATGTTGCCATCGTGACCGCGCCTGACGGCAAGTCCTACGTCAACGTGACGATCGACCCGGCTGTCACCGGAGCCAGCGTGTTCGCAGCCAACGAGCAGAAGGTAGCGTTCGCGAAGCACTACGGCATTGACGGCGTGATGATCAACGGCGTGCTGGCTGACACGTTCCTCGCACTGGCTCAGTAAGAGACCGTGTAACCCACTTTATGAGTTTGGCGCTTCCCCTGCGGGAAGCGGGAATTGAAAAAAAGACACATACTGCCGGAGTCAGCCGCAGGAGGGCGGGGGACACTATCCCAATCAGGCGGAAACGCCGTCCCCTGCGCATCCGGCCATACTGGAACAGCTACATGAGAAGTGATTTCCCATGTAGCTGCTCTTTTCTTTTTTATGGAGGAAATGCCTATGCAACCGCTTTATGAGTTTGGCGCATTGCTCCGCTTTCTGGAAGAGAACGGGAAAACAAAAGAGTGTTTAAAGCTGCAAACGGAATACAACGACTTGTCCCGCATTTACTATAAGGTAAGGGAGAATCTTACGGGAGAAGCCGCGCAGGACTTTGAAGCGCATGAAGAACTGGCGTATTGCAGATTCATAATGAATCTGGATGAAGAATTGAAGAAATGGCTTGAATAAATCCGGCTGCATACTCTTCCAGCATTCCCCGGAAGGGAATCGCAGCCGGAACGTGTGGCAAAAATAAAATAAGGCTGTCAAGGGCAGGTAAATGGGCATCCGCCCACCCTTGACAACCTTATTTTATTTTGCAAAGGGCGTAAACAAGGGGGAAAGCCAGAGAGTGGCTTTCCCGCCCCTGTCAAAAACCTTGTCACATCAAGGCTCTTTCAAAAATGGTGTAGTAGTGGTGTAGTAAGCCCCTTTCTGTTTCGTAAATCCATTGATTTTACTGGCTTTTCCGGGACTTTTTAAGATACTGCCGTGGCAGATGAACAAAATTTTTATCATACTCTCATTTCTCCTTATATCTGAATCGAGTATCCCCACAATCAAAGAATAGTCAGCATTCTACAGGTCTACACTATTACTCTTTGTCATATTAATTATTTTATCACGTACTTAGTACCTCTTCCCTTGCCTTCAATTTTTACAACACCTTTTTCGCTCATTTCTTTCAGCAACTGTGTTGTCTTTGATTTGCCAAACGGGGCATAAGGAGCAATTTCACTGATTGATTTCAACATTGTCCTGCTTAAAAGCTTATATATTTTTCTTTCGTCTTCCGTTAAATTCAGGTTTTTCTCAAAATCCGGAAGTACAATCTTAATTGTATTTTCCGACACTTCAAAGTCCGGTTGTTTTAATCCTTCTTCATAGAGCTGTTTTATTCGTGTAATTCCCGTACCAAATATCTCAACAAACCCCAGCCGGTAAAATACATTTGCAAGATTTCTATTTCTCAGAACGGAGAGTTTTCCTGATAAATACTCATCTTCTGTGATTCCAGATGGCAGTCCTCCCGGAGAAATAATTTCTATTCTGTCATCAAACATCGAAACTTTTATTTGTGACTCCACATCCCACACTCTATGAATCAACGCATTTGCAATTGCTTCTCTGAATGCAGCCTCCGGTATTTTTTCTACCTTTTTCCTGTCTGCGCCCTGTATTTCTTCGTATTCATAATAATCTTTGAATACATCTAATGCGTTTTCATATACTGTCAAAATGGACATATTATCGAATGTTGCTCTTTTATGAATCACACTGATATTTTCACCGAACTTCACAATATCAATTCCCGGAAAACGATTTTTATCTGCCAAAATACCAGCCGCATTATTGTATCCAACGCTGCTGTTATATAAATTCAGCGTTTTTAAGGTATCCTGATTAAAAGTTTCAATCTGGATGCATTCTTTTAATTTTCGGCTTAGAATATCAAACGTCAGTTCCTGATCTGCACACGGCAATTCTTCAAATCTGATATTTTTTCCTTCCAAAATCAGTCTTGACAACTCCAGCGTGTCAACTTCTATTGTTGCAGTATCATTTCGTTTGTATGCTTTTGATTTATATAAATATGGTTTTTGAAGCCCGCTTTTTACAGTCAGCTTTATCGTTCTGTCATTATTCTGCAATTCCAGTGTGTAATCAGGCTGCGGAGCAATGCTGTCATTAATTTTGTTTTCAATATCCAGACACGCCTGTTTTACATCCGACAGTCCTTTGATATTACCATTGTCATCAATGCCAAAAAAAATTTCTCCACCATCGTAATTCGAAAAGGCACTTACTGTTTTTAAAAATGTATTTGTAATCTTTTCCTTAAACTCTGTTGTTCTTGTTTCACGCATACATTGTGCTTCCTTTCCAATTTCACTGCTTATATTATATGCAGAAACACGCAGAAAAGCAATCGTATTTTTTTACGATTGCTTTTCTGGCCATTTTGGTTTATTAAGCTTTAAAATCCTGTCACTTCAGAGTGCTTTCATAAACAGTGTTGTAAGCGTCTTTCCGCTTCGTGAAAATCCTTCCAAAATCAACCTTGACAGTTCCTACGGAATAAAGAAGGATTTCATATCCGCCTTTTCCAGCTGCAGTAATTTAATCTTTTTATCAATTCCTCCTGCGTAGCCTGTCAGACTGCCATCTGCGCCTACAACACGATGGCAGGGGACAATGATTGAAATTTCATTGTGCCCTACCGCGCCGCCTACAGCCTGCGCCGACATATGCGGCAATCCTTTTCTGACGGCGATCTGCTTTGCTATCTCGCCGTAGGTCATGGTCCGTCCATATGGAATCGTACAGAGTATTTCCCATACTTCATTTTGAAAAGCTGTACCTGTGAAATGAAGCGGTACAGTAAAATCCGGCTCTTTTCCGGAAAAGTAAATATCAAGCCACTGCTTTACCTCTTCAAAAAGAGGGATTTCCTTTTCCTCATGCTCCTTATCCAGAGAAAGGGCAAAATACTTCTGCCCCTCAAACCATAAACCGGTTAAACCCGTATTATCTGCGGCTAAAAGGATATTGCCGACAGGGGAAGCATAATGACTGATGTACTGCATAGTAACCCTCCACGGCGGCTGCATCTGCCCATAAATTCCCAGATGGAGTCCGCATTTCTTATTTTGAAATAATGATGTTTTTATGGATGCAAACGATTCGATCAATAATACAGTCTGAACGGCAGGAATGATTTCGCGCAGCTCCGGATTCCGGTTCAGTTCTCCTTTCGCAGCATTTCCAATGCCGGCTCCGGATTATTCACAGTCATCAGAGTAATTCCTGATGCTATGGCAGCGCTGACCTCCTCCCGGGTATCCGGGCACCAGCACCAGGGATCAATTCCTTTCCTGTAATAGCTCTCCATCAGCTCCCCTGTCAGCATCTCCATTCCGATGCCTACAGAATAGTAATGGCTTTCTGTATCTTCCCTGGCTTCCTTTACCATCTGAAGCGGAAATCCCTGTGTCTTCACCCCGTATTTTTCGTGGGCAAGGGTTGTCACATCTCCATGAAAGCAGGCAATCACATAGCGATCATGAAATCCGTATTTCTCCAGAGTTTTAATCGTCCTGTCCAAAGCCTCCGGACGATAATCCTTCATCTCAACATTCAGGAAAAAAGACGGGTCGGCAATTCTCTCCAACAGCTCTTCCAGCCTCGGGATCCGCTGTCCTGCATATTCCGGTGAGAATTTTATGCCGGCGTCCAGCTGGCGCAGCTCCGCATAAGAGTAGTTTTCAATTTTTCCGGAGCCGTCGGTCGTCCGTTCCAGGGTATCGTCATGGTGCAGCACAAGCTGGCCATCCGTTGTCATGTGAATATCCGTTTCAATTCCGTTTAAACCAAGGTCAATGGCTTTCTGAAAGGAAATCAACGTATTTTCCGGTAAAAGGGCGCGTACTCCGCGATGTCCGACAATCCAGATGTTGTCTTTTGACTGAGACCAGAACATTTTTTGCCTCCTGCATTTATCTCCATACAGAGATTTTTTTCTCTTTTTGTTTACAGCTTACAGAGTTCATTTCTTTGCGAGGTAATCAAGAATTTCCGCAGCGTTGGTATCCGGCTTAACCTTTGGCATCACCTTCTCGATGTTCCCCTGCTCATCAATGATATAGGTGGTACGCACCACGCCCATGCTGACCTTTCCGTACAGCTTCTTTTCCTGCCAGACGTCATATGCCTGGATCGCCTGCAGCTCCGGGTCAGACAGCAGGATGAAGGGCAGATTGTATTTCTGCGCAAATTTCTGGTGGGAAGCTGTGCTGTCCTTGCTGATGCCGATCACCACAACGTCCTGTTCTTTGAACCGCTCATAGGCTACTGCAAACGCACAAGCCTGGCGGGTACATCCGGGAGTATTGTCTTTGGGATAGAAATACAGAACGATCTTTTTTCCGAGAAAATCTGACAGGCTTACCTGCCTGCCGTCCTTATCCAAAAGTGTAAAATCCGGTGCTTTTCTGTTTGCCTCAAGCATTCTTATTTTCCTCCGCATTCTGATAAAATATGTCATTTTGGATCGAAAAACACCGCCAAATTCAGGCAGGTTTTTATCCGCTGCACATGTTATGCAACTATTGTTACATAATCCATGAATCCTGTCAAAGAAAAGCAGGTGAAACGGTTCATCGTCTATCCTTTCCAGAAAAGAACCTTCCCCTGTTCCTCTTCGATCTCATATGTAAGATCAAAGAGACGGCAGAAGTCCCCCACTGTTACTCCGACGCAAAAGGTTGCTGACACCTGGATATCCTCTTCCACGGTGATATAAGGAAGTTCCAGCGGGCTGCCATTTTTTCTGACCTCCAGACTTCTGATTTCGTTATCGTCGTATTCCGCTTCCATAATCCAGGTGTCGCCGCCGATGCTCCAGGTACTGGTATAGAGTTCATCCTGTGAAGATGTTCTGTAGGTTCCGCCAAGGGCCGTCACATATTCCCGGATAATCAGAGGAATGCTCATCTGGTCGGTAGTCAGTCCAATGTCCACGGCCATCATATAGGTTCCCAGGTTCCGGTTGTACCAGCAGTATTTATAATCGTCGGTCGTCAGCCCATATGGTCCGTACGGATTATCCGCTCTGTCATACCGTATTTCCGTTCCATTCAGTTCAATGACCGGCAGCAGGGACACGTGCTTGTCCGCAAGATACCTTGCCGGTATATCGTCCCCATTTTCAATCTTTCCATCGACGTACAGCTGAGCATAGACATCCGCCAGGCGGTCATATAATTCCTGCCGTTCATGCTGGCCGGTAACCCCGATATCCGTCAGGTTGACCCATGTTTTATGTTCCTCCGCTTCCTGTCTGGAACGCTGCCATACAACATGGACACCGGCTGCCGGATTGCTGGAAAGAAATTCCGGAGGGTTGTATTCCAGCTCCCGGCTGTAAATCTGATCCGCTGTAAGAATCGTATCCACCACCTGATCAATGTCACTGAAGGAAAGCAGGTATATCCAGCCGTGTTCTTCCAGATATTGCCCATTTTCCTGCAGAACCGCATCAATATCATTGACACACCGGGCCACGTTGACTTCACGGTTGAGGTTGAGCGTTCGCTCC
>OLRY01002221.1_pt1 | contig 14169 bp, 14 predicted proteins | sample 1672541 | NCBI WGS metagenome assembly OLRY01 (sample SAMEA3136697, study PRJEB25190) | human gut metagenome | biome: human gut; feature: human-associated habitat; material: faeces | place: Austria | collected 2013
TTCCCCCCGAAATGGACGGACGCATCCTATGGCGTGCCGAGCCCGAAGGAGTCCCTCGCATGACCGAGGACACCGACAACCGGGCGCTGCGGCTGAAAACTCTGGGGAACGCGGTTTGCCCGCCCCAGGCGTATCCCATTTTCCAGTACATCGCCATGATAGAAACCGGGACCTGCGTCAATATCTGCCCCTATGGAACAGGAGGTGACGCCCCTTGAAAGAATGGAAAGCCCCCGAAAAGGAGGCGCAGAAAATGACCCGTGACGGGGCGGTATCCGTCAATCTGGTCACGGGCGAGACCACCTATCCCTCTAATCGGACGCCGGAGCAGGACCATTCTGCATCCGGCGACACGGCGGGCGCCGCTGGAAAAGTGGTGGACCGTGCGGAACTGCACCGGGAACAGGCAGCAGCCAAAAAGAAGCGCCGGAAACAGCGCAGAGCCTATCGGGAGGGCGAGGCGGCGGCAAGCCGCCCATCCTCCCGATTGCAGTTTTCCGAGGCAGACCGGGCGGTGCCGGAACTGCAAGGGGCCATTCGCAAGTCGGATAAGGCGGCGGACCGGCTGGACGCGGCAAAGGCTGCTGTTCCGTCCAAACCGCCATCCCCCCAGCATACCAATCCGCTGTCCCGCCCCATCCAGGAGGCGGGCGCCGCCATCCACGGCAAGGTCCGGGAGGTGGAGCAGGAAAATTCCGGCGTCCAGTCGGGCCACCTGGGAGAACGCGGTATTGAGAAGGCTGTGGGCTACGGGAACCGCCGTGTCCAGAACTGGCGAGCGGAACGCAAGCTGAAACCCTGGCAAGACGCGGCAAAGGCGGAGCAGGCGGCGGTCAAGGCCAATGCGGATTTCTACTATCGGAAAGCCGTGGCGGAGAACCCCCAGCTTGCATCCAATCCCGTCTCCCGCCTGTGGCAGAAACGGAAGCTGCAAAAGCAATATGCGGCGGCATACCGGGCGGCGGGCAAGACTGCCCAAGCCGGGAAAACAGCGGAGGCCACGGCAAAGGCAGCCAAGAAAACCGCCCAGGAGTCCAAGCGCACCGTCCTTTTTGTAAAGCGGCATTGGAAGGGTGCGCTGATCGTGGGCGGCATCGGACTTCTGCTGGTGATGCTGCTGGGCTCCCTGCAATCCTGTTCCTCCATGTTCGGCGGTGGGGTGTCCAATATCATGGCATCTTCCTATCTCTCTGAGGATGCCGATATGCTGGCGGCGGAAGAAGCCTACTGCGCCAAAGAGGATGAATTGCGGGAATACCTGGATACCTACGAGGCCACCCACGACTATGACGAGTATCACTTCGACCTGGACGAGATCGAGCACGACCCCTATGTGCTGATCTCCATTCTGTCAGCACTCCATGAGGGGGTGTTTACCATCGACCAGGTACAGGGCGACCTTCAAACCCTCTTTGACAAGCAATATATCCTCACCGAAACCGTGACCACGGAGACCCGCTATCGGACGGAAACACGGACGGACAGCGAGGGCAACCCCTATACGGTTCGAGTGCCCTATACCTGGACCATCTGCACCGTCACATTGGAGAACTTCGACCTCTCCCATGTGCCTGTCTACATGATGGGCGAGGAACAGCTTTCCTTGTACGCCACCTATATGTCCACCCTGGGCAACCGCCCCGATCTGTTCCCGTCCTCCGGGTATGTGAACAAGTACATCGAGAACCCGCCCACCGCCTGGGAGATTCCATCTGAATATCTGACGGACGAGCGGTTCAACACCCTTATCACCGAGGCGGAGAAGTATTTAGGCTATCCCTATGTGTGGGGCGGCAGCAGCCCCAGCACCTCTTTTGATTGCAGCGGCTTCGTCAGCTATGTGCTGACCAACAGCGGCCTGTGCAATACCGGGCGGCTGGGCGCTCAGGGGCTCTACAACATTTCCACCCCAGTATCCGACCCCCAGCCCGGCGACCTGGTGTTCTTCGTGGGCACCTACGACACCAGCGGCGTGTCCCATGTGGGTATCTATGTTGGCGACGGGATGATGCTGCACTGCGGCGATCCCATCCAGTATTCCAACCTGAACACAAGCTACTGGCAGTCCCATTTCTACGCATACGGCAGGCCGCCGTACAACTAATGGAGGTGATGAAGCATCAATATGGTTTCTTACGGGGGCGGTGCCAACAGCACCGCCCTTTTGATCGGGCTACACCAGCACCGTATCCCGGTGGACCTGATCCTCTTTGCGGATACGGGGGCAGAGCATCCCCACACCTACGCCTATCTGGAGGTGATGGACCGCTGGCTGAAGGACCACGGGATGCCGCCCATTACCAGAGTGTATAAGACCACCCGTGACGGGAAACGGCTGACACTGGAGGATGAATGCCTGCAAAGTTGCAGCCTTCCGTCCATTGCCTACGGCTTCAAACGGTGTTCCCTGAAACACAAGATCGGGCCGCAGGAAAAGTTCTGCAACCATTACCCGCCATGCCGCCGAACCTGGGCGGCGGGCAAGCGGGTGGTTAAGTTCATCGGCTACGACGCAGGCGAGGGCTACCGCAGCGACAAGGTGCTGCTGGGAGACCTGGCCGACCGAAAATACAGCAAGTGGTATCCCCTGATGGAATGGGGATGGACGCGGGACGATTGCATCCGGCAGATCGAGGCGGCAGGGCTGCCCCAGCCGGGAAAATCGTCCTGTTTTTTCTGCCCCAGCATGAAACCCGACGAGATCACCGCCCTGCGGGAGCAGCATCCCGATTTGTTCCGCCGCGCCCTGGCGCTGGAGGACAACGCCCGGAAAAACCTGAAAACGGTCAAGGGCCTGGGGAGGAACTATTCCTGGAGAGAACGATTTGGAAAGGAGTTTTGCACACATGGCAACGGTTGAGAAGATTCGTAAGGACATCGAAAAGACGAAGGAGAAGATTTCCGCCCAGCAGAAGCGCCTTCGGGAACTGGAGGCGCAGCTCACCGAGGAAGAAAACCTGGAGATCGTCCGCATGGTCAAGGCGGTGCGCATGGACAACAAGGAACTGACCGCCTTCCTGAAGGCCTACGCCAGCGGTCTTATCACCCTGCCCGATGGGATGATGGAGGCGGAGGCAGCGGCGGACCCTGACGACGCGGATGTGGAAGGAATGGAGGATGGCGAAGATGAAGCGTAACAAAGTTTTTCGCCTTCTGGCGTCCCTGACGGTGGTGGTCCTGTGCATGACCGCCTTCTCCGTCACCGCCTTTGCGGGCGGTGGGGATGGCGACTACTACACCGGGGAGTCCGCCGAGACGACGCCGGAACCCACCGAGGAACCCGCCACCGGAGGCATGGAGCCGGAGGGCCAGCCCCTTACCCCGGAGGGCAACGCCACGCTGGTGGACGACTATTACGGCGACAAGCAGCTTATCACCGTGACCACGAAAGCGGGCAACTATTTTTACATCCTGATCGACCGGGCCAACGAGGACAAGGAGACCGCCGTTCACTTCTTGAACCAGGTGGACGAAGCCGACCTGATGGCGCTGATGGAAGATGGGCAGACGGAGGAAAAGCCAGCTGCTTGTACCTGTGCCGAGAAATGCCAGGCCGGTGCGGTGAATACCGCCTGTCCGGTCTGCGCGGTGAATATGAGCGAGTGCGCCGAAAAAGCGCCGGAGGTGGAGCCAGAGCCCGAACCGGAGCCGGAGAAAGAGTCCGGCAGCGGCGGCGCCCTGGTGCTGATCCTGCTGCTGGCGGCGCTGGGCGGCGGCGGAGCCTTCGCCTACATCAAGTTCATCAAGCCCAAGCAGGGCGCAAAGGTCAGCGCCGACCCGGACGACTATGAGTTCGAGGACGAGGAATACGAAAACGAGGATGTTGAAAAGATGAACTGATACAAAAATGGCCACCATAAATGGTGGCCATTTTCTATTCATAGTCAGATAAAGAGTAACAGCCTTTCCGCTCTCGCTTGCCATAACTTTCCCAATAAGAATAGCGGCTCAAAAGAAATTCTTTTCGTTCAGGCGAAATTTTTGTCATGCGTGAAATAGCGGTTACAAATCCGCTCACCAAAGTCAAATTATCGGCTGTTCCTGGCGAGTATCGATATGTAGGCGGAACTGTTTTTACTGTGTATGTTCCGTGAGATAAAGTCGTACATAATAGATCACTACATTTGGGCTCTGGATACAGTCTATCAAACGAAATAAGGCTTACACCCTCTGGAGCAAGGTGAGCACGCTTGTTCGATAAAAGTGTGTTAGACTCAAATTCTGATCGTCTCCCATAAATAAGCCCATATTGTGGAGCAAATTTTTTTGTCTGACCCAATCAGGAATTTTGAAACATTCATAGAATTGCAGTACATTTACTGGGTTGTTTAAAATAGCCTGCCATTCTACTATCTGACCAAATGCCTGGGTTAAATCAGCAGTCTGCGTCCCTGCTTTTGTAAAGTTTTTTTTATTTGGCTTTTCGATTTCAATTAACACTGGAGTAAAAGACAGGCTATCCTGTGCCAACCAAATAAAATCAGGAATGCGGTCAAAAAGGCCACCGCAAAGCTCTGGTTCGGCAATTAAAGACTGTGTAAATGGATAGTGACCGGATGGAGCAGACAATTCAAACGCACCCGGAACGAATGATGGATTTTGCTCGAAGAAGCGCTGAAAAACAGACTCGTCATCCCCGTAATTTTGAAGAAGTGACTGATATTCCTCATAACTTTCTTTAGCGTATTTTTCCCATGACATAGGGGCAGGTGCATCTCGAGTTATTTCGTATGTTTGTTCTAACACGACTAAATCTCTCCCCGCTGTAGTTTCCAAATAATTATATGGTTTGAGTCATTAGAAAGCAATAACTCAAGGAGGAATTTTATTGAAACTAATTGTCTGTGAAAAACCGAGTGTAGCAAAGAGTATTGCGTCGGCCCTGGGTGTCACATCCAGGGCCGATGGCTATTTTGAAGGCGGCGGCTGGCTCATTTCCTGGTGCATTGGTCATCTGGTGGGACTGGCGGACGCGGCCGCCTACGATGACCGCTATAAGAAGTGGCGGTATGAGGACCTTCCCATCCTGCCCGACCCCTTCCGCTATGTGGTGTCCGAGGAAAAGGCCGCCCAGTTCCACATCCTCCGTTCCCTGATGGAACGCCCCGATGTGACAGAACTGGTCAACGCCTGCGACGCGGGACGCGAGGGCGAACTAATCTTCCGGCTGGTCTATGAGGCTGCCGGATGTTCCAAGCCTTTCTCCCGTCTCTGGATTTCTTCGATGGAGGATGCGGCGATCCGGGAGGGCTTTGCCGACCTGCGCCCCGGCGCGGACTATGACCCGCTGTATCAATCGGCACTTTGCCGCCAAAAGGCGGACTGGCTTATTGGTATCAATGCCTCACGGCTCTTTTCGGTGTTGTATCATCGAACGTTAAATATTGGGCGGGTGCAGACGCCCACCCTGGCGATGCTGGCCGACCGGGACGGTAAGATCGTCCTGTTCCGCAAGGAGAAATACCATCATGTGCGACTGGCGCTGGAGGGAGCCGAGGCGGTCAGCGACCGCATTGTTTCCCCGGAGGACGCCCAGGCCATCCGGGACGCCTGTGACGGGCAGCGGGCCGTGTGTGTATCCCTGGTGCGGGAGAAAAAGACGGAGAAGCCGCCCAAACTGTACGACCTGACCACCTTGCAGCGGGAGGCAAACCGGGTATTCGGCTACACGGCCAAGCAAACCCTGGACTACGCCCAATCGCTCTATGAAAAGAAGCTGCTGACCTATCCCCGCACGGACAGCCGGCATCTGACGGGCGACATGGCGGAGACCGCCTCCGTGGTCCTGCATCTGGCGGCACGGGTGCCGCCCTTCGACGCCTGCCCGGAGTTTTTCCCCGATGTCGCGGCGCTGGTAAACGACAAGGAGGTATCCGACCACCACGCCCTGATTCCCACTCTGGAGCTGGAAAAGGCGGATGTTCCTGCGCTGCCTGTGGGCGAGCGCAATATCCTTCTGCTGGTCTGCTGCAAGCTGCTGTGTGCGGCGGCGGAGCCTTTCGTGTATGAGGTGGTCACGGCCGCCTTTGAGTGCGGCGGATATACCTTCACGGCAAAAGGAAAGCAGGTGCTTTCCCAGGGCTGGCGGGCCATCCAGGAGGTGTTCCGTTCTTCCCTGAAGGAGAAGCCGGAGGATGAAGATGCCGGGGGCGTTCTTCCGGCCTTGACCGAGGGACAGGTCTTTGAGCCGGTCACCGCCTCTGTCACCGAGCACTTCACTTCGCCACCGCGCCCCTATACGGAAGATTCCCTCCTGGCAGCAATGGAGAACGCAGGCAAGGAGGACATCCCGGAGGACGCAGAACGGCGCGGCCTGGGCACCCCGGCGACAAGGGCGGCCATCATTGAAAAGCTGGTGTCCGGCGGGTTCGTGGAGCGCAAGGGCAAGAACCTGATCCCTACAAAGGCAGGCGTCAACCTGGTCACGGTGTTGCCGGAGCTGCTGACCTCTCCCAAGCTCACAGCGGATTGGGAGCAGCGGTTGAACGAGGTGGCAAAGGGTCAGGCGTCGCCGGAGGACTTTATGGACGGGATCGAGGCAATGGCGGCGGAGCTGGTGCGGAAATACTCCCACATTTCCGAGGATGGGCAAAAGCTGTTCCAGCCGGAGAAGGAGACGGTGGGCCTCTGCCCCCGCTGCGGCAAGCAGGTCTATGAGGGCAAGAAGAACTTCGCCTGTTCGGACCGGGCCTGTCAGTTTGTCATGTGGAAGAATGACCGTTTCTGGACCAGCCGCCGCAAGGAAATGACCCGGAAAATGGCGGCCGACCTTCTGAAAAAGGGCCGCACTTCCGTCAAGGGGATGTGGTCGGAGAAGAAAGGTTCCACCTATGACGCCGTGGTGATCCTGGACGATACCGGCGGCAAGTATGTCAATTTCAAGCTGGAGTTTCCCAAACGAAAGGATGGTGTGCATGGCAAAAAGTAAAGCCGAGGTCAACTTCATGGAGCATTTGAAGCCGCTGCTCCCCGCAGGCGGTGACGCAAGCGAGCTGGAGGCAGCGGCCCAGGCGCTTGCCGGACTTTCCCCGGAGGACCGTGACCTCCTGGCCGCTGTCCAGGAGTCTCCCTTCCGGTTGACCACCCTGGAGCAGTTCCGGGAGTTTCCCGCCAATACCGAGTATTTTGTCCTGGAGCCCAACATCCGCAAGGTGGAGGATGTGGGCTGGCGCTATCTGGCGCAGCACTTGGACGTCCTTCTGCCCCCGGAACTGCTGGACGCTATTGATCCCGTTCCCTTCGGCAATCATGCCATGCAGGAGGAACAGGGCTGCTTTACGAGCCGAGGCTATCTCACTCTCTCCGGCGACGAGTGGGAACATGAGCGCCCCAGGGAGAGGCAGACGGAGAAAAAGCCCTCCATCAAAGAACGGCTGGAACAGAGCCGGAAGGAATGTGCCAACCAGAGCAAGGCGCAGCCCCATCGGGAAAAGCCTGCGCCGGAGCGATAAGGAGGTGTCGCTATGCCCCATTATGACTATGACAAAGATTATCCCTTTGCCGCTTTCATCACCAACCTGGGCAAATACAACGAGGGCGCCCTTGTGGGCGAATGGGTGAAGTTCCCCACCACGGCGGAGGAACTGAAAAAAGTCTTTGAGCGCATCGGGATTGGGTCGAAGGACGAATTTGGGCAGACCTATGAGGAATGGTTCATCACGGACTACGACTGCTATGTGGACGGCCTCTATGACCTGCTGGGCGAGTATGCCAACCTGGATGAACTGAACTACCTGGCCTCCAAACTGGATGATATGAGCCAGGATGAATATGAGCGGTTCCAGGCTGCTATGGAAATCGGCGACCACACGGGCAGCATCCAGGAACTTATCAACCTGACGGAGAACCTGGACTGCTACGACGTTTACCCCGACATCCACGACCACGACGATCTGGGCCGGTATTACATCGAGGAACTGGACGCCATGCAGGTGCCGGAGCATCTGCGCAATTACATCGACTATGAGGCCTACGGGCGGGACATCGCCCTGGAGGAAAGCGGCCAGTTCACCGACCTGGGCTATGTGCGGGATACCGGGGACAGTTTCCATGAGTATTACGATGGCGAGCGCGGCAGCATCCCGGAGGAATACCGGGTGATGACCTTCCAGGACGACGTCCCTGAAGAAGAAATTTCGGAATGGGCCATGGACCTTGCCTACGATATGGACGAGTTTTTCCGGCAGAACGATCCGCAGTATGCCGCCGAGCACCCGGAGGAACATGCGGCGAAGGAAGAAATCTACGAGAACCTTTCCGATTGCCGCATTGCCTCTCTGGAAGAAAAGCTGAAGGCGTTGGGCCAGACCCCGGAGGACTACCTTCCCTCCGAGTTGGAGAAGTTCAAGGAGGCTGTGGGCTACGAGGCATATTTGGATGTGGACCCGCAGGTGATCCGGGAGGCCATTGAAAACCCGGATCAGTCCCATGTGGACGAGATGCTGGCCTTTGCGGAGCAGGCAAACCGGGAGTATGAGGCGGAGTTGTATGGGCAGCAAGCGGCGCCTACCCCGGATGACCGAGAGACCGGCGAGACGGTGCGGACCCCCAGGGGCACCTTCCATGTGACGGATATGAGCCGGGAACAGATGGAGGCGGCCGGATACGGTTTCCACCACGAGTCCGAGGACGGAAAGTATATCATCATGGCCAACGGCAGCCGCGCCTTTGCCATCCCCAACGGAGACACCCCCGAACATACCGCGCCGGAAAAGCTGACCGTCCTGGTGGTGGAGCCCATGAAGGAGCCCTATGTGAAGGAGATCGACCCCGGCCTCCATGCGCTGCAAGCGGAGGTGGGCGGCGACATTGCCGCCTCCTATCCCTTTGACGATCCGGTGGGGCTGGTGCTGAACGACGAGGGCAAGCTCATCGGTCTGGACCTGAACCGCTCTCTCCGGGACGAGCATGGGGAGATTTACGACATTGTGGCAGGCACCTTCTTGGTGGTGGGCCTGGGGCCGGAGAGTTTTGCGTCCCTGCCCCCGGACATGATTCAGAAATACACCGAGCAATTCAAGCGGCCGGAGCTGTTCGCCAGCATCAACGGGCAGATCGTATCCGTTCCCGTGGAGCCGGAAAACCCGCTGCGCACGGCGGAAATGACCCTGGAGGATGACTACGGCATGATCGACGGGATCATCAACAACGGCCGCCGCGGGGAGGAATTGGAGAAAGCCCAGGCCGAGGCGCGCAGGACCACGCCGGAGAAAAAGCCTTCCATCCGGGAGCGGCTGGAGGACGCGAAACGGGAGTGCGCGGAACAGAAAGGCCCGGACAAGCCCGCCCCGCAGAAGAAGCCCCCGGAGCTGGGCGACTTATGAGCCGGAGCAAGAAATGGCGTCTGGAATGGTCGTTCTTCCTGGGCGAGAACGGCAGGCGCCAGTACAACAAGCTCTGCAAGGGCTGTGTCCATCCCTGTAAACAGAGTTTCCGGGCGGTAGTAGTGTCCTGTCCGCACTATCTTTCTCTCCGTTCCCAAAAGTGCAGGAATTAGGGTTCAAAATGGGCGAAAAAATCGCATGTGTCAGCTTTTCTGTGTAGAGTCAGTGTGATTTCCCATGTGGGGCGGAAGGGCGTTTCTGCATAGTGAAAACGCCGGATTTTCACTTTTCGGCAAGCAAAATGGGAGCGTCAGCATCGGATGTATTCAACCGATGCTGATGCTCCCGCTTTTTTGTTTGGCGTCAATGATAACTCAGAATAAGTTTGAGGGCGCTCGTTAAGAATGACATCTATGCACACATTTCAGGACAATGTATTATTTCCCGCAGTTCTCATCGTAATTGATATTTGTTCCAAAACATTTATCTGCTGTTGTAAAATATGCCTTCCGAACTTCCTCAACCCAATCATGGATCACCTTAGCATGAGCCAATGCATCCAGACAAGGAAAGACACTCAAAAACATACTGGTTATCCATTGCAAGGAGATAGCTGAATGTTCTGCAGGTGTAGTAATCCCATAATCAGATTGGCCCACTACTATAAGAGATTGCTCGTCCATTAAACTTAATCGTTTGAATGTTCCCTGCGGTGAACCGTGGTTTACAAAACACGCTAACTTATACTGCTTTTTCCAAGCCTCGTCCACATCACAGTTATCTTGGATGCCTTGAAAAGTTGTTATTTTTAATTCGGTACCGTCGTCTTTTTTTGCCCCTTTAGTCCAACTGTATTTATGCTCATCAGTTTGCGATTGTTCAACATATTGTTTTGCAATTATTTCGCCATGCTTCTTTATGAACGCAGCATTACAACACAATTCATACATTGAGCGCCATCTGGCATAAGCACAGTCAGCAAATCCAAGTTTCATTAAATGTAGTATTTCCAAAAACTCTTGGCAACAGCGGCCTTGCATATACTGTAACGCCAAAAAAGTATATTGCTTTTCCTTTTTGAGATCGTCCGAGATGTTTTCGCTTACAAAAGCACTATATCGCTCAGCCGCTTCTAATGCCATAACATACATGGTTTCTGAGACTACAAAACAGCTCCCCCAAATCTCGTTTTGGTGAGCCATAAATTTATCTGCTTCAATTTTTTGGTTGTATGCTATTTCAAAACTTTTTTCAAGAAAATAGTTATGATAATCCTTTGATGCCTGTTCTAATAGCATATCTATGCTACCGTCTGTCTTTTGATTTATTTTATCAATTATTTCTTTATCTGAAATGCCTTGTGCCTGCCACTCACAAATAGTATTTGAATATGCACTTTCAAGCACTTTAGAAAGGTAATCTTCTGTCAATGATAGTTTCACCTCTTTGTATGTGCAGTATGAGATATTTTACAACAAATTATATTCGACTGCATTAAAGTTACTATAATAAAATTACCACATATTCACAAAGTAATCAACTTAAATCCACTACATAGTGTGTTTTCAGTATTTATATCATAGTATGCATTCTGCATTTATCCGGTAGATAGTGAGGAATATATACCATACTGCAACCAACAGCCGCCAAACCAGGACGAAACCGCCAATCACTCCACCAATAATAAAGTTCAGCAGGAACAGCGGAAGGGCGGTTCCCAAAGAGCCGCCCGGTACGATCCAGGCGAACATCCGTGGGATGCCAAAAGGCAGACCGCAAAGTATGAACAGCCATACATAGTCGGTGACACCATCTTTTGTGCAAGCGGATTTGAAAATGCAGTACAGCAAAGCCGCCACCGCCACGGGCAACACACTCTTTTTGAAAAACTCTTTGATTACTTCGGATTTCGTCACAGTCAGCACCTCCATTCCTGGTTCCATTATATCAGCCGGATAACCATGCGCCCAGGGGTTTTGCAAAGACTGTAAAAAGCGCCCAATCCCCGTTACTCCAAGTCGTTGCTCCGCTGCCGCTGCTGTTCCTGTTCCTTCGGCCTTTCCAGCAGGGCGTCCACATTCTGGCGGAGGGTGTCATATTCCTTTTCCTCCCGCTGTATCTTCCGAAGTTCCGCTTGCAGGGCGGCCTTGCGGGCGGAGAGTCCTTCCAGTTCTGCTTTCACCTTATCGGAGGAAGGAAGTCTGGTGAGTCCGGCCTTCTTGATCTCCCTGGCTGCCGCCTCGAATAAGATGATCTCGCTCTCAAAGCCGCGCAGGAATTTTTCCTTGTCCTTTGATGCCTTGTATCGGTCATAGACAGGTTTCAGCTTGCGGTAGGTGTCAATCTGCTTTCCCAGGAGGGCAAGGTCGGCGATCCGCTGTTCCGTATCCCGCAGGCTCTCCCTGGTACGGATGGAGGCGGCGGCAACGGCGTCGCACCGTTCCACCAATTCCTCATAGCTGCCGATGCCGTGTTCGGTGAGAAAGTTCATGGTGGCGGACGCCCGTTTCAGATTCTCAATGGTCGCCCACCGCTGGTATCCGGCGCTCTGCTGGGCCTTGATATTGTTCTGAATGTCAATGAGCAGGCTGACCTTCCCGCTGCGCTGCTGGGGCTGTCTGGAGGGACGGAGGCCTCCGGCAATGCGGGAGACAACGGCTTCTTCCGTGTAATCGGCGCCCAGGGTTTTGAGCCGGGTGAACCTCTCCTGGTCCGGCGCCCTGGCGGAGATATATTTTCCCCGCTTGATTTCGTACCCTTCCCGCTGCAACCGGGCAAGCAAATCTTCCAGGCTGGAGGATACGGGAATCAGCCGGTCGATGGCGGCTTTCAGCTTTGCCTTGTAGCTGGTGCCGTTCTGTGCGGCCTGATGCTCAATGTAGCTCTTGCCCTTATCCCGACCAGGGACGATGACGGACAAGCCGTGTTCTTTGCACAGCCGGTCGCTGGCCCGGCGTATCTCGTGATAGCTGCGCTTGTTGGAATGGTAGTGCTTGTGGTCGGTGAAGCTGACCGCATTGAAAATCAGGTGATTATGGACGTGATCCTTGTCAATGTGAGTGGTGAGGACAAATTCATATTTGTCGCCCAGGACTTCCCGTGCCAGTTCCATGCCGATCCGGTGGGCTTCCTCTGGCGTGACCTCCCCAGGTTCAAAGGCTTGGATCAGGTGGCGGCCCAGGTGCGTACCTTTGTCAATGGCATGGCGGCGTGTCCATTCAAATTCAATGTCGGCGGTCTCGGCGGCGCAGCCGAAGGAGGACACCAACATCTTCCCGTCCGTCTTGTCAGGATTGCAGATATAGTCAATCGCAGCTTTCAGCGTTGACTTAATAGGATGCGTCTTTGTAACTGCCATATCTGATCCAGCCTTTCCCGGATTTCCTCCATGTCGGCCTGATAGGTGGGGCCTCCGGCGTTGACTCGCTTGGCAATCTGATTGATGTTCCGGCCAATGGCGGACAGAAGTTTGTTCATCTCCTTAATGTCCCTGGTGTCCACCTGGATGATATATCCGTCGATCGCCATCTTCCGCAGGTAGGCGCCGATCCGCTTTGTCTGGAGCTGGGCCATCTTCTGTTCCATCAGTTCCTTTTCCTCGGCGGTCACATAGAACTTCACCTGGATATTTCGTTTTCGGTTTGCCATCGTGGTATCTCGCCTCTTTTCGTATCAGGGTTTGGGATGTTCCCAACAAGCATTTTTCGGGTTTAGGGGGAGGGTTCCCTAAAGCCAAAAATCGCAAGCGGGTACTCGCTTGCTGTGCTTGCTATCTACTCCATACCCCTACCGAAAGGCGATATTTGTTGCGTGCTATCTTGATTTTGAACGTAAAAAAAGATTGCAGTCGCCATGCGCTGCAATCCTGCACTTCCCTTATGAGAGAGGTTAGTCCTCCGCCTTTTCTACTTCCGCTATTTCCTTTGCCGTTGCGGTTACAATCCGTATGCCCTTATCGCTCATACCGTCCAACAGCGCGTCAAGCTGCCGCCGCCCGGTGGATTTTTCGGCATTGACATTCGGAAAGAAAAATTGATCTACCGAAATATGATAACGGGTTACAAGGTCATAGAATACCTGTAAACTCGGCTGTTGTCCCTTGTTCTCGATATTCGCAAGGTAGCGCGGGGAAATATATAACTCGTCGCTTACCTTTTTGCGGCTCTCGCCGTATTCATTTCTCGCGGCTTTTATAGCTGCCCCGAAAGCCTTAAAGTCGTACAATGGTACGGGTCTTTTTGCCATTTTCATTCACCCTGTTACATTTTACAGTTCACCTTTCTTTTTGGATATGTCCACACAATTCATATCATTAGGTTAAATACTTCCTGTTGTGTATTGACAGTAGACTGATTTTCTGATAAAATAAAATTTATGTAAAAGGAGGCGGCGTTTATGTTGCATAGCATGCGTATTAGATAAGCATTGAAAAAAAGGATTTTCCCATTTTCAACATGGGCTTTTTTGTCATGCTTATTTTGCGGATGCTATACAAAAAACTAACGACGTATAGATATAGTATAGACATAGTGCAAGCTATGCCTTAGTTTTGTTGTACTGCTCTGTGCATTATAAATGCAGGTCAATGCTCATGTTGAGGATTGACCTGCATTTTTTTGTGTAAAAAGGACGAGTGAAATATAATGCTTAAAAAATATTGGATAAAATGTCCGATTTGTAACGGAAAGACGAGAGTTCAAGTATTTCATAATACTGTATTAAAAGATTTTCCTCTTTTCTGCCCTAAATGCAAATTGACGCATATCATTGATGTAGAAAAATTAGAGATTGTAATCAAAAATACAGAAAAACAAACTTTTATTATTTAGAAGAAAGGATATAAAAA
>OLRY01002224.1_pt1 | contig 14156 bp, 13 predicted proteins | sample 1672541 | NCBI WGS metagenome assembly OLRY01 (sample SAMEA3136697, study PRJEB25190) | human gut metagenome | biome: human gut; feature: human-associated habitat; material: faeces | place: Austria | collected 2013
TCATTTGGATTTTCCATTCTGTATAGTCCATATCTTTCTCTTGCTAGTGCTGTATAATATGCTTTTTTTAGATTTTCATTGCCTGATTCTGCTAACCAATTTTTTAATTTTCCTTGATATATATTTTCTTGCCTTACAATACTTTGGTAACATCCTGTTGCTGGTTCTCTTGGGTTATAATATCCTGTTACTTGTGCTGTTGCTCCTCCTACTGTTTGTAATATTTCTCCTGTTCTTCTTTCATAGTCTATATTAAAATATCCTGTTGCATTACTTGTGCCTCGTAGGTCTAAGTCTGTTGCTCTGTGATATGTGTTTGTGTTGTTTTCTATGTATATTGATTCTTCTGATACAAATTCTTTGTTTTTGTTGTTTGTTACAATTGTATATCCATTGTATGTTTTTCCACCTATGTTTAGTCCTTGTAAGAAACTTATCATTCCTACATTTGCTGTTATTTTTTCCCAGTCTGTATCTTGTAATTTTGGCATTTCAAATGTTGTTGTATAATTTGATATTTTATTGAATTCTGTTATTGCTGATGAAAGATTTCTTATTACTGAGCGTTTTATTACTTGTAATTTATGTGCATTAAAGTTTGAGTTTGCGTCTTCTATTTGTGTGTCTCTGCTGTAGTTTGTGTTGTTTAATTCTTTGAATATGTCATAATCAAAAAATCCTTCGTTTGTGTAGTCATAAGATGTTATTGGGTTTCCGTTTTCATCTACTGCATTGCTTGCTTTTAAACTTATTAATGATGAATTTATTATTTTATTTTTTAGTTCCAGTGCTTCCTTATAGTATTGTACGGCATTGTCATTTTGTGTTACAAAGTTTGGTGTTTTATTTGATTGTAATTCTTTTTTTCCGTTTGTTACAGTGTATACTTTTCCGTCTTTTACATAGTATTTTACTCCGTTTACTTTTCTACATGGTAGCCTGTTTATTTCTCCATCTATTACAACATTTTCGTATATATTGTTTTCTGTGTTTATATTTATTCCTCTATAGTTTATGTTTCCACTTACACTTGATAATAAATATCCTTTTTCGTTCCAATAGTTTCCGTCAACATATCCTTTTATTGTTATATAACTGTCTAGTGAATATGTTATTACTACATCTGTACTACTTCCTTTTTTGTACCTGCAACTATAATATACATATGGTTTTAAATCATATACATATTCGTTTGCTTCTCCTTTTCCTGTTTTTAGTTTGTTTATTGTTTCTTGGTCTAGTGTGTTTTTGTATGGTGAGTAGATATAATATCCATCATATAGTGTGAATACTAGCGCTGGTACGTGTGTTTGTAATGTGTCTTTATCATATCCATTCATACTAAAGTTTGTTTGCATTGAATAAAAGAAACTGTTTACTGCTGCTTGCAAATCACGTATTTTTGAGTTTGATTGGTTTGATGTGTCACTGTTTAATGTGTTTAGTTGGAATGCTTTTATGGCGTCATATGTTGCATTGTATAGTCTGGTGTCATATGATAGTTGTAGGTTTAATGTTTGTACTCTTGATTGTGTGTATTCTGCTAACACTAATGAAATTGGTAATATTATTATTATAAATATTATTGCTAAGTTTTGTAATTTCATATTTGTTTTCTTTCCTTCCTAAAGGACAAACTCAATATTTCTCCTTTGTTTTACTTATGTATATAATTAATAGCTTGCAACATTATAATATTACAAGCTATCGAAAAAATATTTTATTGTTTTCCTGTTGCTGTTACAATTCCTCCGTGGTCTGCTGCTATTGTGTATGTATCATTTCCCAATACTGTATAGAAGAAATTTTTAAATTGTTGAGATAGTGTTTGTGTTGAGTTTTTAACTTTTACTGCAACAATGTCTCCTTCTTTTAATAAGTATGGTTGATTTGCATCTATTTTTTCCATAACTTGAGAATTGAAGACTTCAAAATAATAATTTTCACCTAACTTATCTCTTTGAACTTGAACACTTTTTTTACCTGGGTTTTCATCTAATACTTTTACTTCTATATCTACATCATATAGATTTCCTGTTGATGTTATAGATTGTACAAATTGATCATATTTTTCTGGTGTTATTTTTCCTGTTGTTCTTATTTCGTCTACAAATTCTGTTGTTTCAGTTTGTACTGTTAGTTGTGATACATCGTCTGTTCTGTCTGCCATTGTCATTACTGGAAATACAAACATTAGTATTGCCGCAATTGCTATTACAATTACTGTACCTAAAGAATCTCCCATTTTTGTTTCCTCCTTTTATTTATAGTATTTTATATGTTATAACTCTTTTTCTTGTTTTGTTTGTTTCTGGTTCATCTTCATCATTTGAATTATCGTTATCTCCTGTACCACTTGCACTAGATGTTTTTTCGTCGTCTTGGTAGTATCTACCACCATATTCCATTATTTTTTTGCCTCCGTCTAATGCTTGCTTTAGTTGTGTATATAATGATGTTCCTGGTAGCCTTATTTTGTTTGCGTAATTGTCATTAAATATTGTATCTTTTTGTCCATAAACAACAGCTTGTAAAAATGATTGTTCTTTTGCTGTTCCAGAACCTTTTATGTCATTGTCAAATTCTCCGTCTAAGCAAAATCTTTCTTCTCTGGATTTTGTGACTGTATAAATAGGGTTATTTAAGCCTTCAAATATAATTTTGTAGTTTTCTGTGTATACTCTTGATACTGTTGGTAATATTGTTTCTAGTCCAACTTCTCTTTCTGATTCGTTTATGCCTACTTGATAATAGTAGTCACTATCTATATATTCTGTTTCTCTATCTTTGTATTCTAAGATAGTATCTGCAGCTTGTCTTACATGGCTAAAAGAGATGATACTTACTGAAAGTGCTATTAAAAATAGTAATACTCCACCTGCCATTTTTAGTGCTTCTGCCGCATTTTCCAATTATATCACCTCTTTTGTATTTTTTAATATTCTACATTTATTTCAGTAATTCTGTTAGTAGTGCTATCATATACCATTGATACTGTGTATGTGTGTTTTGTATCAATATCTTTTGTATCTGTAGTTTCTGTTGCTGAACCACTTGCAGTTGCTTTTACTTTCACAATTATATCATGTCCATCTGAAGAGTTAGCATTATTTGATTTTACTTCTTGCATCATAGATTTTACCATTGTTCCTTTTTGCTTACCCTCATATTTTACAAATTTGTTGTTAAATGATGTTAATTCTGCCTCTGTCATTCCACTGTTTGTTACAGTGTCTTGTGCTTGGTTAAATATCATAATACCTAATGAAATTAATAGAATTGCTAATAAAATTGCTCCTGCAATAATTAATGCTTTTGAAGCGTTCTCCATATAAATTACCTCCTTTGTATTTTCTTTTTTATCTTTTGGTTACTATATATTATTTTATAGTAATTTTAATAACATCTTATTATGTTGTTATTTGTTCAAATAACAAACTTTTTACCATATTTGTATTTGTATGATATTGAATGTCTGTACATTCAAATTGTATTTTATTATAATAATCAATAAATTTTTCTATTCCTGATGCTGCTATTTTTTCCATTGGATATGTATTGTCTTTATCAATCATTTTTATATTTATTTTTATTGAGTTTGTTTCATTTTCTATAAATAGTGAGTCTTTATTTTTTTCTATCCCGTTTTTTGTATTATAATCTATTGCTTTATTTATTGCTGTTGCTAAATCTGCACCATATATTTTTTTGTTATAATATTTTTGAAATGCTGCATTTATTTGTTTAGCATTATTATATTTTGCTTGGTATACTAAATATGTATAACAAATTGTGCATATTATTAGTAATAGTATAATTAAAAATATAAAAAACTTTTTCATGATTCTCCTTATCTATTATAACATTATTCAACTTTTTTTGCAACTTTTTTGTAACTCTTTTTTTCTAATTTATACTTTTTATTTCGATTGATGTTATTCTTCCTTCTTCATTGTATTTTTTTATTTTACATTCATATTTTGGAAGTTCTGTATTATTGCCTTGAATTCTGTTTAAGTCTGTTTTTACTCTGTTGTCCCATGCTTCATCTGTTTCATCAGCAAGATCTGTGCTGTTTCCATAAAACCTAACAGATACTCTTTGTTCTTCTGAATTTCTATCTAATTCTGATAAACTTTCATTATCATGTTTAGCGTAGCTTGCTATTGTTCGTATATCATATATATTTAAATTTTCTTTATCTATGTAATTTGTATATTTTGTGTTGAATTGTATTATTTGTTGTTCATATTGTTTGTCATATATTTCTTTTGATGTTTTACTGTATGTAGCAAATAAATATACACCTAAACTAATAATCATTATTCCTATAAGCACTTCTGCTGCCATTATTAATGCTTTTGATGCGTTTTCCATTTACCCACCTCAATTATTTTTTATATTTGAATTCCATCTTTGAAATTTGACCATTAGAATTATATTCTATGTTACCTACTGTAGTAAATTTTGCTGTCTTAAATTCTGCATATTCTCTATGTTGAACAATATCATTAAAGAATTTTTGTTTTTCTGCGTTATTGTTCATATTTACTCCTGCGCTTTTTCCTATTACTTCTTCTACTGATTTACCATTTTTTATTCTTTCTTCTTCATCTGTTGAATAATAGTAGGTTTTTAATGCTTCATAATTTGATGATAATTTATCTAATGCTTTTAATGTATATTTATCTTCTAATTCTTTTTGGCTATTTATAACTTTTACAAGATTATTATTGTTATCTGTTATTTCATAAGTATCATCTTTAAATAACTCTAGACTAGAGTCTGTTGCATATTTTGTTCTAAATTCTTGTCCTATTGTAACAACTAATGTTATTTTTTGTGAATAATCTATTTCTCCTGCTCCTGTATTTTTACTATTGTAATTTATTACTTTATTTACAAGTGATATTAGGTCAACTCCTCTTAAATCTGTTCTAGCATATTGTGTAAATTGTTCATTGAAAGTTGAAAGTTGTGCTTCTTTTTCTGCATCTGAACTTGTTTTTTTATAATCTGATACTTGATTCCAAAATAGCACTAATAGCGATACTACTAATATTGTGATTAATATTCCTCCTGCCATTATTAATGCTTTTGATGCATTCTCCATTTTTTCACTTTCCTTTCTACTTATAATTGCCCAAGAGGAGCTAAGCTTAGCCTTGTTCCTCTTATAGTTTTGTGCTAGACATAGATGCAAATGAACTTGACATACTTGTTAGTCCTATAAATACAAGTGGTACTATTAGGTACATTACAAATAGTGATACCATTGGTGCAAATCCTATTACTTTGCCTATCATTCCTTTTCTACTAATTAATTTTTCGTTTGATGCTTTTCTCTTTTCTCTGTAGTAGTCTCTTTCTGAGTCTAATTCATCAAATGCATCTTTAATTGGTATTTTTTCAACTGCTGCTTGTAAACTTTCTACAATTGTTATTAAAGGTTCATAAGTAATGTCATTTTTTAAATCTTCTAGTGCTTCCCATGGTCCTGATTCATAGTTGTTTACACATTTTGATATTTGTTCATAAAATATATTTGAATATCTTTCTAGCCATTCTAGTATGATTTCAACATTTACTCTTTCTATACGCATTAGCATTAATATTATTGTTTCAAATTGCATTACTTCGTCTTCCATTTCTAGTTGCCTCATTTTCTTTTGGAAATATAGCAACCAAATTGGTGCCATGAATCCTGCTATTGCAAATACAAATGCCATTAAAAATTCAAACCATTGCATATATTCACTATTTATGGTCTGTAGTTTATCATATATTCTGTCTACTGCAACTGTTATTTCTTGGTCTGTTGCTTCTGTATAATATTTTGATTTTCTTACTTCTTTTTCTATGTCTTTTTTTGTTGTTTTTAGTTTTCCTTTAAATTTTTCCAAGAATGTGTTGTCTTCTTCTGTTAGTTCCATTGCTGCTTTTTTTTGTTTGTCTGTCATTCCTCCAATCAGATCATAGTCTGTTGTCGGCTCTTCATATACAAATTTTATTGATATATGGTGTAAGTATAAAAATAGTAATAATGAAACTATAAATACTATTATTGCCAGTGTTATTCTGTTTACATATACCCACTCCATTTTTAAATTTGATGCTGCGTCTTGTAATAAACGTTTTAGCTTTCTATAATCTTTTGTTCCTTCTTTAGGCATTACTAAGTTTACTATTTTTTTGAAAATTTTGTTTTTATATACTTTTGCTTGCCATGGATTTTCTGGTGCTTGTCTTCTTTGGTTTGTTGAACCATTATCTTTTAATTTTCTTACTAATATGTATGATATAAATGTAATTAATAATACTGCGATTTGTACTATTGTTCCTGGTTTACCATTATACCAACTTTCTACAAATCCAAAGTTTGATATTGCCCATGATTTTAATGGTTCTAGTAATAGTACTGGTACTATTGCTATTACTGATAAACTTTGGAATACATAGTTTAATTTGTCTCTTTTTAATATTTCTAGTTGCATTTCTTGTGTTATATTGTCTACGTTTTTCAAGTATAGTGATGCTCCATCTACTTTTCTGTCACCAAATTCTTTTGTTAAGTATGAAACTCCAGCAAATTCTTTTAAGTAACTGTTTGGAGCTATGTCGTAATATTTTTCTAGCTCTGTTTCTGGGTCATCTGATATTAATATTTCATAAATTTTTTCTCCTTGTCTTGAGACATCCATTTCATCATCTTGTGAAACTTGGTATATTGCTTCTTCTACCATGTTAAATTCATGATATGCATGTCTTATTTCAGAGAAAAATGTTATTTGTTGTTTTAATAGTTTATCGTCTATTTTGTCTACAGAACCATCTATTAATATGTCTACCATAAATAACTCAAATAGTAATAATATGAACATTAATAGATAGTTGTTTTTTGTGATAAATATTGTTACTATAACAACTGGTATTAATATAGCAAGTGCCTTTGTTAAAACCTTTGAGGCGTCACGTCTTGTATTATACTCGTCATCTATGTTTATAATTTCTAGTCTTCTTCTTAGTTTTAATACATATCTTTTTATGAATGGTATTTTCATATATGTAACATATAGTTTTTGATATAGTATTTCTGCTGAGAATTTGTTTGCTTTTGTTCCTTGACGTAGTTTTTGCAATTGTTTATATTCAGACTTTTGCATTTTTTTGTTCATCATTATATATATAATTGTTATTAATACAAGTATGGTTCCTGTAACACCCATTATTATAAATATTGCTTGGTTTGACACTTGTTTCACCTCCTGCTATGATATGGTTTTTCTTTCTTTTTTTACTTTTTTCCAATGTTTTTCTATAAATTGGTCAAATTCTTCTCTATCTGAGTCGTCCATATTATTTCTCATTTCTACTATATTTTCGTTTGTTATTGGGTTTGTTATTTTATATTCTCCATCAACATATTCTAGTATGTTTCTGTATTGATATAATTCTTTATCTGTTGTTTTTGTAAAGTATTGTGTTGCATTATCAAAAAATTTGTCAAATTTTCCTTCTAGTGTTTTTTCTTTTCTATGATCATAAGTGTATTCATTTCTGCTTTCTATTGGAATACATTCTGTTATTCTTTCTACATATCTTTTTCCTTTAAAGTCTTTCTTTAAGTGTATATCAAAGTTTAATACTTGTACAACTTGCTCTTCTGCTGTTTTTTCATTTTTAAATACACCTGTTCTTAGCATTGAGTTTCTTAATGCTGTTACTAAGTTTGGAAATGTTTTTGCGTGGTGTGTAAATAATGTGAATTTTGATGCTACTTGTGCTGCTTGTATCATCCATGATGCTACGGGGTCTGTTGCAACCTCTCCTATGATATTAACAGAACCATCTGTTTTTTTCTGAACGTCCAAACCTTCTTGTCCAGATATTGTGTCTGTTTCACGAAATGTTAAGATGTTTCTTGTTGGATATATTTTTCTTAAGTGTAATTCGAATGCTGTTTCTTGAACACGTATATTCATTGTTTCATATATGTTTTCTATCATTCCCATAAGCATTGTTGTTTTACCACAACCTTGCTCACCTGTTATTGATATAATTCTTGCTCCTTTTACTAAGTATTTTAGTAATGCTATAGAATCATCACATCCTGGCTCTCCTTTAAACCATTGTTCTAATGTTGAACGTTTAACGTCGAATTTTCTTACGAAAAATGCCCATGTTTCTGAGAAACTTGGTCTTACAACAACTACACGAGACCCATCTTTCATTTCATTGATTTTATAACCATTTGTGTCTGATAGTTGTCCTGGGTTATTGTATTTATATATATTTTGGCATACTCTTTTTAATTCTGATTCTGATCCAAATGATAAAAAGGCTAGTCTTATTGATTTACCTTGGAAAAATATCCATATACTATCACATGCTCTTGGTACTTTGTGTTCTGACACTTGCGCTAAATAGTCTCCACTTGAAGTTTGTGCTACTTGACTTAAGAAACTTTCTGGTAATCCTGATACTCCTCCTGATATACCATCTATATTCATGTCACGTATTTCATCTATTGAACTATATCCTTTGTAGTGTTGATATATTCTTTGTACTACAACTGATAATTTGTCTTCAAATGTTAGTGTTATATTTTCTTTTTCGTATATGTCTTCTATTTCTTGTGCTGTTATTACATAAGAAGGTTTTGATTCTCCTTCTAAATATTTTAATTGTGCTAAATTGTATTTTTTTATTAATTCTGTTAATGCTTCATATCCAAAGTCTTTTTTGTATACATATATTAATATGTCAAATTTGTCTTGTGGTGTTAGTAGTGATGGTACATCAAAAGATATTGCTTTTGATATATTTGTTTCGTCTACTCCATATTCTTTTGCTAATAAATCATATATTAGTTCTTTTACATATTTTTTGTCATTAACATCTCCATATGTACAACCTTTTAAAGCTTTTTTTAACTCATACTTTTTGTTTTTTCTTCTTTTTAATTCTTCTTCTGAAAGTCCTATATCATAAAGATTGACTTTTGTTATTTCGTCCAATCTTTTTTTGACAAATTCTTTCATCATTTCTAATGTATAAGTTTTGTCATCAACGACAACAGTTGCTTCTACTTCCTGTTCTTTTTGCTTTTTTATATAGTAAAATATTGCTAATCCAGCTATTATAATAACTACTACAGTTAGTAAAATATTTGTAATTGTCATTGCCTTTTCTCCCTTCTTTTATACATTTTATTTAACAAGTCTATATACTATATTATCTGTTGCTCTTTTTATTTCTCTCATAAAAAATGAATTTTCATCATCTTTGTTTGTGTCTGCATATTTTCTTAGTTTTAAAAATAAGTCTGCAACTGTTCCTTCTTCTGATGACTCAAAGTATAGGGTATTATATGGTATTGTTAGTACTTGATTTTTTTCTTTTAAATATCTTGTTATGTTTTTTGAATTGTATTTTGATGCTCTATCATATTTTCCTATTAATAGAACTGTTTTTGGTGATTCTAGTAATGGATTTTCTTTTTTTTCTTTTTCCTGTCTAAATGCCTCTATTTTTGATAATCCTTGTGGTAATGTTAGTACTATAACGTCTGACATGTTTAATATTGTTTCTCTTGCACTTTCTGGTACATAATCATCTAAATCAATAAGTACTCTGTCGTAATATTGATTAGCTGCTGCTATAACTTCTGGATATGCTTTTGCTAAATCTTCTTGGTCATCATTTTCTGTTCCTAATAAAACTTCTAGTCTTTCCTTAAAGACAACTTTTGTATAGTCTGTTATAAGATTTGGTGTTATTTTGTTGCTCTTTATTATCTTTTCTAGGCCTTTCATTCCATTTTCTGAGTCTAGTGTTTTTGTGTTTGGCCCAAAAATTCCAAAGTTTACTTTTTTTGGTTTTTCCTCTTCCCAAAAGCATCTTTGTACAGCTTTTTGATTATAATCTGTTGAAACTACTAGTGTTCTTACATTATGTTCCATTGCCATATATGTAGCAATGGCAAGTGTTGACATTGTTTTTCCTATTGGTTTTTCTTCTTCTTTTAAAAATGTAATTATAGCCATTTTTACGCTCCTCTTTCAATCATTTTTACAATTTTTCTTATTGCTGAATCTGAAGATTGTTGTAGCATTTCTTGTACTATAAAAATTAAACATTCTTTATATTGTGTTGTTAAATTAGAAAATCTTATTTTTTGTGCCTTTTGGTTTTCCATAAATGCTGTCATATTTTCTATTTCTACTGACATTACTATTTCTAATTCATTCCATGTTATTTTATAGTTTGATGCTAAGTAATTTAAGTATTCATTTTCACTACTTTGCATATCTGTTGAAAATAGAATTTTTGTCATAACTATTAGTTGTTTTATTTCACTAAAAATTTCTAATCCTCTTTTTAGTGAATATAAATCAAATCCTGTTACAAAAAAGTTTTTCTTTGAGTTGATTAAGTCAAAACTTTCTATTGCTTCTACTGAGTCTGCATTTACTAATATGATGTCATATTGTAATCCTTCTTGTATTCCAAAATATTTTTTTATTTGTTCTAAGCTATCAAACCCTATTGCAACATCAAAGTCTTCGAAATTTGTAATATATGATGCTGTAGGATTTATAGCTGGTACAACATATTTAGTTTTTTGTTCTAATGTAGTGTCTACTATTAAGACTTTTTTTTGCATTTTTGTTAATATTTTGGCTATATTTAATAATAAATCCGTTTTGTCATATACGCCTATAAATCCTATTATATCCATTTTTCATCACTGTTCCTTTTCGTTTATTTTGTTGTGCTACTGCTTGTTGTTGTTGAAGATGAAGAAGTTGTTGATGGTTGGCTTTCTAATGCATCTAAGTATTTCTTTCTTTCTTCTTGTGTTTTTGTTATACTTTCTTGTACACTTGTTGTTAAACCTGTTTCTGCTTTTTCTCCATTACTTTGTATAGCTGCATCTATTGTTTCTCTTGCTGATTGATTATATCTGTTTGCTAGTTCATTTTTTGCTTGTTCTACTATATTTGGATCATCTGCAATTTGTTTTAATACTTCTTTGCTTGTTGTGTATGTTGGTGTTGCTGCATTTTGTATTCCTGGTTCTGTATATGTTGTTGCATATAGTTTTGATCCTTGTACTTTTGCTGCATCTACTATTGCACTACTCATTGATAAAATTTCATTTTCTGTTAAATTCATCCACATTGTAGTTTCTGATGGTGTTCCGTCAACTTCTGGTATTTCAACATCTTTTTTTGCTACTACTATGTAATCTTGGCCGTTTGGTAAACTTAGTCTTATGTCTACATAATCTCCTGATTGTATTTGTGTTGGTAATACTACTACATTGTATTCTTGTCTTCTTACATCATCTGATGTTGTGTTATTTCCCTTTGATATTGTATCTCTTGTAAGTACTGCATTTTTCTTTAATGATACTTTTGCTACTACTGGTACTGTATTTAATTGAATATATTCTTTATTATTATTTCTTTCTATATAATAACTTCCAGAATCATCTTTTTCTAGTTTGTAGTCTGTATTGTTTTTTGTAAGGTATAATACATTTTCTCCGTTTTCTACTTTACTAGATACTTCATTTCCTTGTTTATCTTGTAATGAATAATTTTTTAGTGTTTGTTCGTCTCCTATTGCATTTTCTGGAATAAGTGTTTTGTCTATATCTTTTTTGGTTAACATGCTTGATGTTATTATTTGTCCTGCTTTTACATCTTCTTTTAATACTGCTATTTTTACTTTTACTACTGCCTTTTCTTTATCTTGATAGTTTTTTAATTGAATAAATAAAAATGCTATTATTAAACCACATATTATTAACATTAATAACATTCCTAATAAGAATGAATTTCTTGCTTTTCTTTGCATTGGATTAGTTGCCATTACAAATTCCTCCCTTTATTTTTATATTTTTTGCAATTTTACTCTTTTATATTGTAACTCATTACTACATGAAAATCAATAATTTTGTATTTCATTACAAAAATTTCATAAACTTGTAATATTTTTGTAATATTTTTGTAATTTTTATTTTTTACAAATTTTATTTCTCGCAATTTTATTTGCTATTTTCTATTTTTTGTTAGTTGCTTTGTAAAAATATTTTTTCTAAAACATTTGCTACTCCTTCTTCTGTATTTGAATCTGTTATTTCATCTGATATTTCTTTTATAACTGGTGTACTTTGTCCCATACATACTCCTAATCCTGCATTTTCTATCATTTCTTTATCATTTATATTGTCGCCTATTCCTATTACTTCTTCTGGTTTTATTTGTAGTATTGGTAGTAAATATTTTATTGCTTGCCATTTGTTTACTTGTGTTGATGATATTTCTGTGTAAAAATATCCTATTTCTATGTCTTCTGTTCCTTGTTTGAATACTTTTCTTGACATGTGTGAAACATCCATTACATCTATATTTTCAATTGCTCTTAATCTTCTTACTATTGATTTGAATATTGTTTGGTTTTCATCACATACAGTTATTTTTAGACATTTTATATTATTTTTTTGTTACATTATGATTTTTTTCCTAGTTAAATTTTTCTATTTCTTCTTAATTTTATTTTTATAAGCTTTTAGTCAGTTAAGGTCTAAGTGCTGTAATAGGAAGCACATAAATTCCATCCGGTCTTTTTACAACTGCATTATATAGACCACAAATTACACACATAAATTTAGGTTTAATTTCTGCTAATTCATAAAATCTTTTTAAACTTGCTACTGCTTCTTCTTCCTTATTTGCCCCTAATTTTATCTCTATAGCTCCATATTCTCCATCTCCAATTTCTATTATCGCATCAACTTCAATTCCTGTATCATTTTCTCTATAGTGATATAATCTAGCACCTATACTTTCAGCATATATTTTTAAATCTCTTTCGCATAATGCTTCGAAATATAATCCCATTGTTTCTAAATCATTAATTAACTTTTCTGGAGTAATATTTAAAATTGCACAACCCAATGATGGATCTACTAAATGTCTTTTTGGGTTCTTTCCTACATTTAATCTTGAACGTATTTTATACATAAAAGATTTTTGGTTTTCTATTAAATGTAATCTATTTAGTACATCTAAATAATCTGCAACTGTATTTCTACTTATTATCAAATCACTTTCTGTAATGTTATCTTCTATATCTTTTATTAAAACGCTATTAGTAGAAATAGTACTTTCATTTCTAGCAAGAGATCTTAATAGCATTTCCATCTTTTGCTTATCTCTATTTACTCCATCAATTTCTATAATATCTTTATCTAGTACAGCCTCAATATAACTTCTAGTAATTTTCATAGCTCCCTCAACACTAATGTTTATTGCTTCAGGCCAACCACCTTTTACAATCAGTTCAGCTAATCTTTTTAGCTCTACCTTTTTTACGAGTTTGTTTTTCACTTTATTTTCAAATAAATCTTTTAAAGAAACCTCTCCTGATGAATCTCCAGATTCATATAAAGACATTGTATACATTTTCATTTTACAAATTCTTCCTGCCCCTGAATGATGTATTTTATCGCTTACAGGGACACTTGAACCTGTTAAAATATATTTACCTTTTTCATTATCTTGATCACATTTAAATCTTACAGCGTCCCATATTGCTGGAACTTCTTGCCATTCATCTATTAGTTCTGGTTTATCTTTATCTAAAATTAAATTTACATCCATTTCTGCCAAATGTTTTTCTCTAAAATTATCTGCGGTATTATTTAAATATGTGACACTATTGGAATGATTTAATGCTGTCCAGGTCTTTCCACACCATTTTGGTCCTTCTATGCTAATTGCACCAAAAATTTCTAGATTTTCTTTGATTTCTTTATCTATTAATCTTGGAATATATCCCTTTTTTGTCAATTTCATTATACCACCTCTTCTCTTTTAGAATAACATAAATTTTACTTTCGTTCAATAGTATTGTGCATTTTTTGGCCACTTTGTTGTGCATTTTTTGACTATTTTGTTGTGCATTTTTTGACCACTTTTTGAAAAAAAGTTTTAAAATAAGTGGAAAACTATTTCCTTTATTTATAGTTTTCCACCTTTTTGTTTATTTTATGAATATCGATTTATTTACTTTCTTTTTTGTCTTTTATTTAATACAACTGCATATCTTAATGTTACTGTCTCTAATCCTACTAATGCTACTAA